>ERZ832317.4054-NODE-4054-length-14590-cov-2.665841_pt1 | contig 14590 bp, 10 predicted proteins | sample MGYA00519695_ERZ832317 | MGnify/ENA primary metagenome ERZ832317 (study PRJEB31850, sample SAMEA3708726) | human gut metagenome | biome: human gut; feature: human-associated habitat; material: faeces | place: China | collected 2014 ...
GAACTCGGCGGTGCACCACTTGTCCACGTTGTCCTTCAGCACGCGATCGTGGTCGGGCCACAGGTAGCTCGACGCGCCGGAGGCGTCGTAGTCGTCGCCCAGCTGCTCGGTCCACTTGTCGATGAAGGTCTGGCACTGCGGCGCGTAGTTGAGGTTCTCGGCCGGCGCAGCGTCCGGGTCCTTCGTGTTCCACGGCACGCCCATGGCCTTGTACATGCCCACGTTCCAGTCGGGATCGTAGATGGTCTCTCCCGGAGGCTCGATGGCCGCGCAGCAGCAGCCGAACATGCCGCCGGAGCCCTGGGAGACGCGGGTGGAGTCGAGTTCCATCCAATGCTGGCAGGGGAAGATGATGTCGGCGTTGCCGTTGTTGGGGCAGAACCACAGGTTGATGTCGACGAAGAAGTCGAGCTGCGTGGTGGCATCCCAGGCGCGGGCGATGTTGCCCATGTTCATGATGTCGCCAGACTGGCACACGCCGCCGTGCAGGGCGTACAGGGTCTCCTTGACGTTGTAGCCCACTTCCTTGTTCTCGTTCTCCATGGCCAGCGACCAATCGGGATCCTGCAGGCAGGCGTCCCAGATGCAGTTCGCGTCGGCCCAGCGAGCCCAGAAGCGGTTGAGCGGGAAGCGATCGGCGTCCACCTGGCCGGCCTGGCGCATGAAGATGGTCGTCGGGTTCGGCCAGCCTTGGGAGGGAAGCATGGCGCCGCCCATGCGCTTGGCGATGACGACGGCCTCTTCATCGGAGGGCACCTTGTTGCCGTAGCGCTCAGCAAGCGGGGAGTTCTCGTCGATGAGGTACTGCACGAAGTCCTGCATGTGCTTGGCAACTTCCTCCAGCGAGTAGTCGCGGCCCGGCCACACCTTCGCAGCATCGCCCCACGGCGCCGCCTTCTGCATGTTGGAGCGGCCCGGGTTGCCGTCGAACTGGCTCTTACAGGAGCCGCGGTTGCCGGCGGGCTCGTCGGAGTTGCCCGTCACGCAGGAGAGCATCTGCAGCACGCGGCAGTTCTGGATGGAGTTGCCATTCTGGTCGGTGGCCAGCTGGAAGTGGATGCCGCCGTTGCCGTGGCGCGGATCGACGCGGGTCGTCCACACACGCACGGCCTCTTCGGCCTTCTCGCCGGGCACGCCAGTGATCTCCTCCACCTTGTCCCAGGTGTACTGGCTGGTGAGGTCGTGGAAGCCGTCCCACACGGTGCGGCACTGGTAGGTCTTGCCGTCCTTCAAGGTAACGGCCACCTCGCCGGGGAACAGCGCGGGCTTCTTGGGCAGGCCGGCCGGGTTCGTGACCTTGCCCTTCTCGTTGCCCTCGTCCCAATAGGCGTCGAACTTGGCATCGGCCGGATCGCACCACACCGACGGGTCGGGCAGCCAGCCGGGAGCCACGAGGCCCTCGAGCGGATGCTCGATGAAGGAGCCCGTGGTCGGGATCTTGTGCATCTCGCCTTCCCACTTGCCCTCTTCGGCATCCCAGTAGGTCAGACGGTTGTTGTTCTCGTCCCACACCATGAAGCGCTGGTACTTGCCGCCCTCGATGATGTCAGCCTCGGTAATGAGCTTCGTGCGCATGTTGATGCCGCCGTTGCCCTCCACAAGCCAGCCCTCGGTCTTCCAGGGCTTGTCGTCGCAGAAGAGGAACGGAGCGTTAGACCAGCGGCGCACCATGGTGTCGTCGTAGGCCTCGTTCTCGATGATCCAGTTGAACCAGCCGAGCGCCAGCGCGCCGTCGGTGCCGGGGCGCAGCGGCAGCCAGATGTCGGCTTCCTTGGAAAGCGGCGTCACGCGCGGATCGACGCAGATGTGCGCCGTCGCGTGCGGGGCCACGTCCGAAATGGTGCGGTTGGTGGTGTCGTAGTTGGAGTACTCCACCGCGGTGCCCCACTGCAGGTACACCTTCGGCTCGGCCTCCACTTCCATCCAGGGGGAGCCCATCTCGTCGGTCATGATGCCGGCCCAGTGACGCGGGCCCTTGCAGACCTGGTAGGCCAAGTGCGCGTTCGGCGTGCCGAACAGCTGCTTCATGCCCTGATAGGGGCCAAGCGACCACACGCGCGACGTGCCGCACATAACGAAGATGGACTGTCCGCCGTACTTGTCGACGACCTCGCCCAGGCCCTGGCCCGACAGCTCGAACGCCTCGTCCAGCGTGATGCGCACCCAACCGGGATCGTCCGAGCCCTTGGGGTTCGTGCGCTTCACGGGGTAGCGCAGACGATCGGGATGATAGGCCGCGTGCATGGAAGACTGCGACTTCGCGCAGCAATGACCGCGGCTCTGGGGCGCCGACTCGTCGCCTTCGACCTTGATGGCCTTGCCGTCCTGCACTGTCACCCAGACGCCGCACTCCACCTTGCCGCAAGCACGGCAGCACGTGCGCACGTGCTTCAGCTCGCCAGCGGTTGCGTTGGCATCTTCGGCGAGAGCTCGCATGGGCGCGACCGCCGAGGAACTTACTGCTGCAGCCGCACCGGTGATAGCCATCGTCTTCATGAAGTTGCGACGCGACATGGTTAGCTGTGCCATAAAATCCCACCTCTCTCTTTTCTACATCCTTTGCCGTTTCTCTCTTGCACCGACAAAGCAAGCGGCTTGTCCCCCGACGGGGCGGAAGGCTGGCGCTGTGCGTTGCGCCCGCCACCTCTGCGCCTTCGCCGGTTTCCCCGGGACGCTGACAGGACGGTGCCTTATGGGCGCAATTCTACGGAGGCGCCCATCGTCCCCCTTCATAGGAAGCTTATGATTTGGGACTATTATTCTGGGAGAAGAGGGTCATATGAGAGGAAATGACCTGGGGATTTTCTAAGACAGCCCCGCGTCCGCGCGATTTTTCACGTCTGCCGCTGACTCTGTGTTATCATCGCAGGACGTAATTCTGCTGCGGACATACGGGGGAGCAGCTACATGAACGAAAAGCAAGGGGCCGCCACGCCGGCCGCTTTGTCGTGCACTGAGCTGGAATAGGGGAACCATGAAGCTGCCGCATATCAAAGTTGAAGTGGAATACCGCGAAGAGGAGACCGGGGCGCCGGGAAAAGTATCGCCGGCGCTTATCGTGGGATTCGGACTGCATTGGGCCTGGGTCTATCTCTTCATGTTCAACGGGCAGTACATCCTCTTCCCCGAAGCGGATTCCATGCAGTTGCTGCTCTCCGCCACCTCCGGCATCTTCCACGCCGTGGCTTTGCTGCTGTATGCCGTGTTTCTGAAGCAGGCTCGCCAGCTCTTCGACACGCCCGAGCACATCCGCCGCAACCGCGTGATTGCGGCAGGTCTCGTGGCCTGCGCGACGCTTTTGTGCATGGCGGGAAACGCGGTGCCGACGGGGCCTTTGGCCGCACTTCTCTTCGTGGCGGCAGGCATAGCGAGCGGCGTGGGCTCGGCTATGCTGCTCATGAGCTTCGGCGTTTCCTTCAGCGTATGCGACCTGCCCACGATTGCCCTGTGCACGGCGCTTTCCATCGTGGTCAGCGCCCTTGTGCTCGCCTTGACGCTTATCGTGAGCTCGGTCGTTGCGCCCGTCGGCGCCCTCCTCTGTCTGGTATTGCCCTTCGCGGAGCTGCTCTGCCTGAACAAGTGCTCCGCCGATCTGGTGGACAAGCTGGAGTTCGCCTTCCTGACGATGCCCGTGCGCACCGCCTCCTTCGCAGCACGCTTGGGCGTTCCCTCGATCATCTTCGGCGTGCTTTTGGGCATCCTGCGCTGCTGCGCGCTCACCGGGCCGCTGCTGGACGTGCTTCCGTCCGAAGGCAGCGCGGAGAACACGTTCGCGTTCTCAACCTTCGCGGCGAGCCTGTTCGCTTGTGCGGCCCTCATCATGGCCATGCTCACGCTGCGCAAGTCGCGCAACTTCGCCTTCCGCGTGCTCGTGCCGCTCATCGCCGTACTGCTCGTGACGCTGTGCACCCCCTATGGCACCGACGGAACCTTCCGCTGCTTCGCCCTGTTCGGCTCCTACTTCATGCTGGAAGCGTGCCTGTGGGTCATGTACGCCGACATCGCCCAGAGCTACCGTGTGAGCGCCTTTACCACCTTCGGCTTCGGTCACAGCCTTCTGTCCGCCGGTTCCCTCGCCGGTTTTCTCATGCTGCAACCAGGCGGTCTTTTGGAAGCGGTGTCGGCCGAACCGATGATGCTGGCTTTGGTCGGGCTCATCGCGCTGACCCTCGGCGTTGCAACGCTGCCCAACGGCGCCGAGATGCGCAGCATGCTCATCCGCGGGCGCTTCTGCCCTCTGCTGGATGACCAGACCGACTTGGAAGAGCTGATGAGCGGGGAAGGCGCCGCCAGCGAGCCCTCAATCGAAGAAGCTATCGCTCCCATGCCATCCGATAAACCAACTGTTTCTTCTGCGCCGAACGCGATTCCGGAAGGATCGATTCCCGCCGCCCAAGAATCTCCCGAGCAGAAGGCCGGACGCTTCAAGCGCAAGTGCGCCGCCGTGGCCGACACCTTCTTGCTGTCGCGCAAGGAAACCGAGGTGCTGTTCCTGCTGGCGAAGGGCCGCAATTCCGCCGCCATCCAGGAGGCGCTTTACATCTCCGTCGGCACGGCCAACACCCACATGCGCCACATCTACCGCAAGCTGGACGTGCATTCCCAGCACGAGCTCATCGATCTGGTGGAATCCATGGTGGTGGATTAGCGCTCGTAGACTTGGTCGGTTTTCATCATGGTTTGGGCTTTGTGCCAGATGGTGTGAGGGGTGTCGTGCTGCACGGCGCGGGGGCGCATGACGTAGCGGTCGGTGACGCCGCCCATGAGATCCACGGCGAAGATCTCCTCGGAGATTTCGATGGCGTGCTCGGGGCAGATGGCCTCGCAGCTGCGGCATTTCACGCAGTCGCTCGGGCGGTGCTCCACGCCGAAGGTGCCGTCGGCGTCGGTGAACTTCGCTAGAGCGCCGGTGGGGCAAAACACGGCGCACATCTGGCAGGAGGCGCACGCATCGGTGTCGATGACGACGTGGCCCCACAGGCGCGTGTCCACCATGACATCCTCCGGCTCGCCCAAAGCCGCCAGGCTGTCGAGCAGGCGCTCGCGACGGTCGGGGATGAAATGCGGCAGGGTGCCGTCGTCCATTACTTTAAGGTAGCGGCCCACATCGCGAGCATCGGCCGCCGGCGCGGCCCCAGCATCCGCGTTGCCGGCATCGCCCAGCGCCTCAGCCACCGCCGTTTCCGCTACGACTGCCCCGGCACGAGCGGCCAACGCGGCGCTTTCCGCGAGCACGGCGCGGCGGCCGCTGTCGTGATCGGCCATCTTCTTGGCCGAGGCCGGCAGCTTGCCCGAGAAGCGCACGGTCATGGGCGAGCCCCAAATTTCCAGCAGCTTCTCGGCGGTTTCCACCACCGCCTCGGCGCACGCGCGGCCCCTCTTGTGCTCGCAGCGCTCGCAATCGCCGTGGATGAGCACCACCTCGCGCGCACCTTCCACGGCAAGATCGGCCAGAAGCGCCTCGTCCACGCGGCCGAGACATTCCACACGCGCGATCTTCTCTTCATCGTAGCGGCCGCGCGCCCGCTCCAAAATAGGCCACGTCCTCGTTGGCCGCGCGCGATGCGCGGGCCGCCGCCGTGAGGGCCGCGTCGCTCGGGTGGTGGGCCTCCAGAGCACAGGTGGGGCATACCGTGGCGCAGGTGCCGCAGCCGATGCACTTCTCGGGCGACACGGTGAGCGCCTCGCCGTCGTAGGAAATACAACCCGACGCGCAGGACTCGGCGCAGCGCAAGCAGTCGGCGTGACGGTTGCGCACCAGCGCACAGCGCTCTTGATGCACGGTGATGTACGGGCTTTCCAGCTTCCCGATGAGTCCCAGCATAGTGTCGATGCTCGCCATGATTCCCCCTTGTGTCCTCGATGCGTGTCGACCGGAACCGCGACCCGCAACCCTTGTCCCAACTGCGGCGGAACAAAGGCTGCCAGGCGCAGTCCCCTTGGCGTTTTCGTCATCATAAAGGCCATTTCATAGGCGAAATCATAGGAGCCATATTATTCTGGCTATGAAAGCCCTCCTAAACTTCTCGGCGTATTGGGGAATCGAGAGAAAAGGAGGGAACATGGCACTGCTAAGACCGTCGCTGACGCTCGTGCTCGATCTGGATGAGCGCGTCGCCGCCGAGCAGACCATCCTCGAAATCAATCGGAGCTACGCCCATATTGGCACGCCCGTTATTCGCACCCATGCGTGCGAAAGCGCGGAGGACGCCCCCGTGCGCAACACGGCGCGCCTCATCGTGAACATGGGCACCTACTCTTATCTGAACTCTGCCGACGAAGGCGCCGACGAGCGGTGGGAGACCATCGTGGGGCCCTGGATCGGCAATATGCTGCGCAAGATCGGCAACAACATGAAGGTGTTCAACGATCGCCAGCGCAAGATCAGCTATCCGGAAGTGCACTTCGACACCTTGGATATCGAACTGGGCGCCGGAGCCTTCACCGTCGCCGTGCGGCCCCAAGGCGCGGGAGATGTCGACGAGGCCGTAGCCGAACTGGTCACCGCCGCTCGCGACCTGCGCAACAACGGCACCTTCGCCGAGGCCGTGCGCGTGGAGCTGCCTTGCGCCGAATCATGGAACGCCCAGCGCGACGCCGCCTGGGAGGCCTGGGCAGCCGAGCATCCCGAGGTTTTGGAAGAGCCCGACACCGACGAGGAGGCGCCGAGCGGCGACGTTGCCGACGAGGCGGCCGAGCCCGCGCCGGAGAAGACCCGCGAGGAACTTCTCGCCGAGGACGTCATCGCCAAGAGCTACGAGAACACCGCCGTGCCTCCCACCGACTCCGAGGCACTGCCGCGTCCCCAGCGCGAAGAGGAAGAAGAGGAAGAGCCCTTCGACTTCCCCGTCGATTACACCCTGTGGGCCGTCATTGGGGCCGATGGCGCAACACGCACCTACGATTGCGCCGCGGCGGCTTTCGTCGACTAGTGGAGATGCCCATGGCACCCGAGAACGCTTCTGCCAACCTGGCCGCCTCGCGCAACGGCGCGCCCGCAGCGGCCCGGCAGCCCCAAGAGATGCGCGGCGTGCACGCCCTCGTGAAGTGGGAAAGCCCCGCCGATGAGGTGCGCGGCATTGCCGCAGGAGCCGCCGTGCTACTGCGCGATCACGCCGTGCTGCCCCATCAAATCGGCTTCGCTGTGCCGAACCGCACCTGGGCCGTACAGCTGGCCCAGGCCTGCAAGGTCATGGGCGTGCGCGCCAGCATCGTGGATGCCGACGCGAAGCCGAGCGGTAGCGCCGCCGTCATCTTCGACTTCCGCACCCCGGAGAGAAACGTCGAGTGGCTGTTCGTCGTCGGCTGCACCGAGGGCCTTATGCCCACGGCGGCGGCCACAGGCGACGACGAGACCAGTCGCGCAGCCCAACAGGAGCAGCGCACCGCCTTCGCCCGCCTCGTCGCCGGCGATCGACCCCATGTGGTGCTCTCCTATTTCGCCCAGGCGGACGTTGCCCTGGCCGATCAGATTCGCCTGCCCTATCGCCGCACGATCACCCGCGACGGCGTCTCCCTCGCCTGCCTGACCCCCACCCGCTTCATCAGCGAGATGGGAGCGGCACGGCCGACCACTGTCGGCAGCCAGCGCTTTCTGCGCGATGCCGGCCTGAACTAGAAAGGAGCTCCCGTGAGCACACCGGATTTGTCCGCGTTCAACTTCAGCTTCGATCCGACCCTCGACACCTGGGCCGTCAGCGACGAGCCCGCCGAGCTTGATTCCTCCGAGATCTTCCTGCCCAACGTGGAAGGACGCACGGAGTTTCTGGCCCCCGACCCCGATCGCGTGCCCGTCATAGAGAACTCGGTGCGCACCGACGATCCCACCTATGCCGCCCGCCCCGCCGAGGAGCGCACCCGCGAGCTTCTGTCCCAGATGCGCCCGCACCGCGCCACGCTGCTGGGCATCCTGGCCGCCTGCGAGACGCCGATGGCAACCAGTGCCATGAAGGAAGCCGTCGAGCGCATCAGCGGACGGAAGTTCTCCGTGTACACGCCTTCCAACTTCTGCACCATGCTGGAAGTGGCCGGCGGCCTTGCGCGCGTAACCGATGCCGGCGAGCCCTACACCGACGAGGTGCGAGCACCCGAGATGGTGGAAGTGGACGGCCGCGCCTTCTGGCGCCCCACCACCCCGCCACCGGTGTACTGGCAGACCACCGAAGCGGGCGCCACGGTGCTCGCCGAGGACGACCCCGCCGCGCGCATCGAGCGCCTCTTCGCCAAAGAGCCCGAGTTCCTCCCCGTGTACAAGCGCATTCTGCTCATGGCCGACACCGAAGAGGGCACGTCCATGGGGCTCATGTCCGTGGCCGTCGACACCGATCCGGCCATCGCCGAGAACCGTCGCTTCTACGTGCAGCATTTCGTGGAAAGCCTGGAGCGCGCCGGCGCCTTCGTTTGGGCCGACGGCGCCTGGCGCGCCACCGATGCGGGCCGCACGGCGCTGGCCGGCGCGCTGGCCGAGGTGATCGACGACTACGAAGTGCCAGCCGTTGACGACGTGACGTGCGCCAATGTACCCACTCTCACCGATGGCGTGAACTGGTAAGGAGGAGCTATGACTGAGGAAATTCTGGAAGAGGCGGCTCTCGCGCCGTCCGAGCTGATCGAGCTGTTCAAGCACCGCAGCGCCACCTACGGGCTGCTCTCGCGGCTGTACGCCAAGGAAGTGGACGCCGAGCTGCTTGACGAGCTGCACGACACGCTATGGCCTGTCGAGACCGGCACCGATGCCGGCGACGAAGGCAACCGCCTCATCGCCACTTACCTGTCCGGCATCTGGGAGAACACCTTGACCGAGCTGGCCGCCGACTACATGCGCACCTTCTTCGGCCACGGCTATTCGGGCCACGCGGCGGCCTATCCCTTCGAAAGCGTGTACTCCAGCGAGAAGCGCCTACTCATGCAGAGCGCCCGCGACGAGGTGCTCGCGCTGTACCGCGCCGCCGGGCTTTCCAAGCAGGAGAGCTGGAAGGAAGGCGAGGATCACATCGCCCTGGAGCTGGAGTACCTGCAGATTCTCTCCGACCGCACCGCAGAGGCGCTCTGCCAGGGCGATACCGATGCGGCCGCGTCATGGGTACGCGCGCAATACAACTTCCTCGACGTGCACCTGGACAGCTGGGCGCCGCTGCTCACCGCCGAGGTGAAGAAGTTTGCCAAGACCGATTTCTACCGGGGACTCGCCTTCCTCACGGAGGGCTTTTTAGAGACCGACCGCGAGGTGCTGGAAGAGCTGCTCGCGGAGGACTAGCGTTCGGGCCGGTCGCGTCCGTCGCGCCGGCCCTCTAAGTAGAGGAGAAGACATGGGAGACGAGAAGAAACGAGAAGGCGCGGGCATGTCCCGACGCACCTTCGCCCTGGGCGTGGGAGGAGCCGGCGTGCTTCTGGCCATGGGCGGCTTGAAGCTGGTGCCCGCGGAGGCGCAGGTGCGGCCGCCCGGAGGACAGGACGAGAACCGGCTTGTGGCGTCGTGCATTCGCTGCGAGCGCTGCGTGGAAGCCTGCCCGCGCGGCGCGCTGCGGCCGGCCCACATCGAGGACGGCATCGTCTCCGTGCGCACCCCCACGACGAACTTCAACGACGGCTGGTGCGACTTCTGCGCCGATGAGAACGACGGCGTGCCGCTGTGCGTGGCGGCCTGCCCCACCGAGGCGCTGGCGCTGCCCGCCGACGCGACCGCCGAGACCACCATCATCGGCAAGGCCGTGCTCATTCGCAAATGGTGCCTGGCCTGGGACAAGAACAACGGCTGCCGCTTCTGCTACGACGCGTGCCCTTACGAGGCCATCGAGCTGGACGAGAACGGCCGCCCCGTCGTCGTGCCCGACAACTGCAATGGTTGCGGTGCCTGCCAAAGCGTGTGCGTGTCCCAGAAAGAGGGCTCCTACACCACCGGCGCCACCTCGCGCGCCATCATCGTCGTTCCCGAGAGCGAGGCCTAAGGAGTCGTCATGAGTCAGAAACTTCGCATCATCATCCCTCTGGCCCTGCTGGGCGCCGCCGGCGTGGCCTACGCCGCCCACGTCAGCGCGGGCACCCTGTCGGCCTTCGGCTGGGAATCTATTTCACTCATTTGCCCGATCGGAGCCTTGGGCACCATGCTCGCCAGCAAGATGCTCGTGCCGCGAGCGGTCATCTCCATCGTGCTGGCTGTGGCCGCCATCCTGCTTCTGGGCCGCGCCTTCTGCGGGTGGCTCTGCCCCGTGCCCGTGTGGAGCAAGCTGCGCGGCATCTTCAAGAAGGGGGATGGGGAGGCCGCGCCCCCCTCCGGCGCCGAGAAGCGCGCCCTGAAGACCTCGTGCACGGGCGGATGCTCCTCCTGCGCCGATCGGAAGCCGGCCGATTCGCGCCACATCATCCTGGGAGGCACCCTGCTTTCCGCGGCCATCTTCGGGTTCCCGGTGTTCTGCCTCGTGTGCCCCGTGGGCCTCTCGTTCGCCATGGTGTTTCTGCTCATCGCGCTGTTCGGCGGGGGCGATGTCACCTGGTCGGTGCTCATCATCCCAGCGCTGATAGCTGCCGAGGTGATCTTCTTCCGCAAATGGTGCTCGCATTTGTGCCCCCTCTCGTCGTTCATGAGCCTCATCGGTCGCGCCAACCGCACGTTCCAGCCGGCCGTCGACGACGCGAAGTGCCTGGAGACCGCCCATGGTGCCACCTGTGGCCGCTGCGCGGAGGTGTGCGAGGTGGGCATCAACCCGCGCCATCCGGAGCTGGGCACTACCTTCAACGAGTGCACCCGCTGCCGCGCCTGCGCCGACGTGTGCCCCGGGCATGCCATCAGCTTCCCGCTTATCGCCCGCAAGACAGCCGGCGCCCCGGCGCTGGAGCCAACGCCGGCTGGGGCGAGCGGCACACCGGCCATCGGGTCTGACCTCGACCTTGACGAGCCATCCGAGGCTCTCTCGTAACGCCCGCCTCCTCTCCTTGGGAAGAAGCTGGGCGCGGCGACCGTGCAGGCAAGCCTTTCAACCCGCACGGCCATCGCACCGCAGCCCAGCCTCTCCCTGACCGGCCTTTCCCCTCCTCCTTCGATGCGGCACTCCTCATTTTCCCGAAGCTTTCCCTCTCCCTCCCCCCGCTTCGGCCCCCGCATCAGGCGCCTCCCCTTCCTGCGCCCTGCGAAAGGCCGTTCAGGGGGAGCCCGGCAGTCTCGATTCCCCAATGTCCTCGAACTGCTGGGCTTCCCTTTCTACCATCTCATCCAGCGTGTTCGGAAGGCTACCTATGACCCTATCGCCAACAGCAACTGAAGCGCTCTGCATCACGGGCGATCCCCGCTCGGGCAAAACGGGCACGCTCGTCGAACGTGCCGTAGCCTGGGCCGAGGCGGCTCCCGCGACTCCGGACGCCCAGCCGCCATTGCTGTTCTTCTGCGCGTCGCCCGTGACAACAGATGACGCCGCACTTCGCCTTTCGCAGCGCGGACTGGCGAACGTGCCCGTAGAGGCTGTAGGGCTTGCCGAACCCGCCGCTTGTCAGCACGGCCCGCGCACGGGCCTAGTAACCACGCCCTTCGATTACGCTTGCCGCATTCTGGCCGATCCTCGCGCTCAGCGGGCCATCGGTCGCGGCGGGCGCGTGCTCAGTCGCGCCGAGGAGGCCGTTTTCTACGAGGATCTGAAAACCTGCGGCCTGAAACGCCGGCGCCTACGGGAGCTGTGGGCCTTACTGCAATGCGGTCTTGCGAACCTGAACGACGGCGACCCTAACTGGATTCAGACCACCGAAGAACGGGCGATTCTCGACCTGGCTCGCGACATTCTCGCTTTCGAAGACGCCATCCTGCCGGGCGAGGTGGTAAATCTGGCCGTGCACGCTTTGGAAGTTGAACCGACGCTGCGCCAGCGCTTCGGCTCGCCCGTCGTGCTGGCCGACGATTACCTGCTCATGAGCCGCGCCTCCCAACGCCTCGTGAACCTGCTGGCCACGAGTAAGATCGCCGTGGCAGGAAGCGAGAAAGCCGCCCTTCCCGCCTTCGAGCCCTACCCCTGCGCCACGGGCTTCGAAGAATTCGAAGCGGCCCACGCCCCTCTTCAACGCGTGACGCTGGAGGCTCCCTTCCATGCCCTTGACCGCGCCTGGGAGGCGGCTCCCGACCTCGCCGGCGAGATGGGCCTTATCGCCCGCACGATTGCCGAGGAGCTGGCCGGCGGCACGAGCCCCGGCGCCATTGCCGTTGTATGCGTGAACCGCACGTGGCGCGCGAACCTGCAACGGGCCCTCGCATCGGTGGGCATTCCCGCTGCGTCACTGGGACATGCGGCCCTCAAAGCCCCCAAGGGCGATCTTGTCCCCGCCAACGACGACGAGCGCGAGCGCGTTCTGAGGCAGCTTCGCGACGACATCGTGCAACCAACCGGCTTGCGCGAATCCCGCGCCCGCGCTCGTGCCGATATGAGCGGCATTGCGTCCCACAACGAACCGTCGGCTTCCCCCTGCGGGGACTCCATCGCGTGGCGCCAGTGGCTCAGCTTCGACGACGCCCTCGGCCGCAGCGCCGCCGTCTCCGAGCTGCGGCGCGTCGCGCAGCCCCAAGGCCTCAACCTCGCGGAAGCCCTCGCCGCATTGGATGCCGATACCCTGCCCGGGCTTCCCGCAACCAGCCCCTTCGCCCAAAGCCTGCTCGCCCCCTACCGCGCAGCCCAGCGACTGCTCGGGGAGCAGAGCGAGGAGAACCAACCCGAAACCGACATCGCACTCGACTCGGCAGCGGAGAGCTCTTCTGCATCCGCGGTCACCGCAAGCGTCACGTCCCTCTCCTCTGCTCGCCACAGCGAAGCATGCGAAGAAAGCGCAGCAGCAGCGCCGTCCTCTATACGGAAGGATGCTGCGCCGTGCGGAAGAAACTCCGACCCGGACGTTCCGGCCGTCGCCATTGCCGCCCCCGAAGACCTCTTCGGCCATACTTTCGAGGTGGTCATCTTTGGCGGCTTCGTGAACGGCTTCATCCCCTCGCGCGATATGTGCGACCCCGGCGTCGTTGTCGGCGGCGCCCGCGGCCGCCAGGAAGCCTCCGACCGAGCCGCCATCACTTTGGCCGAACAACGCACCACCCGACGACTCCTTTTCACCAGCTTCGAAAGCTGCGATTTGGAAACCGCCGAGCGCCTGCTCCTGCACATCCCCCGCATCCGCCTCCGCTCCGGCGTCCGCACCTGCAACATCGAGCCCAGCAGCTACCTGGAGGAACTGAACCTGGGCCCCAAGCAAACCTCCGGCCCAACCGATCAAAGCCATCCGTCAGCTTAGGCATCTTCGAAATTCAAGGGACAGATGCCAGTTCGACCCCGAAGTGGCGCACCGCACTGCCAGTTGAAGGCCGAAATGGCCAGAAAGTGCCACTTCATAGCCGAAATGGCTTCCCCCTCTTACCATTTCGGGGTCGAACTGGCATTTGCCACCAGATTCGTGAAAGCGATGTGACTTGCTGCCTCTTTTAGGTCGCCCCATCGGGCATGTCAGGTAAGCACGTTTTTCAGGGCCTCCTCGAAGGTTGCGTGGGAGGCGGCGGCGAGCAGGGCGTCCTTTTCGTTGCGGGAAAGCTGCTTGAAGACGTATTCCGCGTGCATGGCATCGTGCTTGGTGGCGAACTCGGCATAGGCGAGCAGGCTCACGGGCAGGCGAGCGCGGGTGTACTTCGCGCCCTTGCCGGCGTTGTGCACCGCTAGCCGCGCGCGCACGTCCACGGCATAGCCGGTGTACAACGACCCATCGGCGCATTCCAACACGTACATATAGTGAGTAGAGGCCGCAGCCATAGCGGGCCTGGCCTAGTAGTACCGATAGTATGCCGCGCAGCTGCCCTCGCTGGAAACCATGCAGGGCCCGACCGGGTTCTCCGGCGTGCAGGCCCGTCCGAACAGCGGGCACTCGTTCGGCGCGATCGCCCCGCGCAGGACGTCGCCACAGCGGCAGCCCTTATGCTCGCGCACCTCTTCCACATCCGGTTGGAAGCGGCGCATGGCGTCGAAGTCGGCGAACTCCTCGCGGATGCGGTAGCCGCTGCCGGGAATCTCGCCCAAGCCGCGCCAGGTGGCGGAGCAGGTTTCGAAGACCTCGTCGATAGCGGCGAGCGCCACGGGGTTGCCCTCGGGCATCACGCCGCGGGCGTAGGCGATCTCAATCTCGGCGCGCCCCTCGTGCAGCTGGCGCATGATCATGGCGATGCCCTGAAGCACGTCTACCGGCTCGAACCCGGTAATGACGCCGGGGATGCCGTACTTCTCGGCCAGGAAGCGGTAGGGCTCGGCGCCGATGATGGTGGACACATGCCCCGGCAGAATGAGCGCATCCAGCTTCAGCGCCGGATCATTGATGATGACCTCCAGCGCCCCGGGCATGTTCTTGTGGGCGCCGTACACGGTGAAGTTTGTGAGCCCCATGGCGCGCGCCCGCTTGATGGCCATAGCCACCAGCGGCGTGGTGGTTTCGAAGCCCACGCCGACGAAGACGATTTGCCGATCGGGGTTCTCCTGCGCCAGGCGCAGGGCATCCAGCGGCGAGTAAACGATTTCCACCGCGCGTCCCGCCGCCTGTTCGGCCAGCAGGCAGTTGGAGCAATTGCCGCACTTCTGCGGTGCGG
>ERZ832317.4055-NODE-4055-length-14582-cov-3.765678_pt1 | contig 14582 bp, 14 predicted proteins | sample MGYA00519695_ERZ832317 | MGnify/ENA primary metagenome ERZ832317 (study PRJEB31850, sample SAMEA3708726) | human gut metagenome | biome: human gut; feature: human-associated habitat; material: faeces | place: China | collected 2014 ...
AGATCTTTAAGAAGCTTTACGATAAGGGTGACATTTACAAGGGACATTATGAAGGCATGTATTGTACACCTTGTGAATCCTTCTTTACGGCATCACAGCTGGTAGACGGCAAGTGTCCGGACTGCGGACGTCCCGTACAGCCTGCAAAGGAAGAAGCTTATTTCTTTAAGATGAGCAAGTATGCGGACCGCTTAATCAAGCATATTGAGGAACACCCGGAATTTATCCAGCCGGAATCCAGAAAGAATGAAATGATGAACAACTTCTTAAAGGCAGGTTTACAGGATTTATGTGTATCGAGAACTTCCTTTAAGTGGGGTATTCCTGTAGATTTTGATGACAAGCATGTTATCTATGTATGGATTGACGCGCTTTCAAACTATATCACAGGACTGGGCTATGACGTAGACGGTAACAACGATGCGTTATTTGAAAAATACTGGCCGGCAGACTTACATCTGATTGGAAAGGATATTCTGCGTTTCCACACCATTTACTGGCCGATTATGCTGATGGCACTCGACCTTCCGCTGCCAAAGCAGGTATTTGGACATCCTTGGCTGTTACAGGGTGACGGCAAGATGAGTAAGTCAAAAGGAAATGTAATTTACGCAGATGACCTTGTAGATTTATTCGGTGTCGATGCAGTCAGATATTTCGTGCTTCATGAAATGCCATTTGAAAATGACGGTGTTATCACATGGGAACTGCTTGTAGAACGTTTAAATTCCGAGCTTGCCAATACACTCGGAAACCTTGTCAACAGAACCATTGCCATGTCCAATAAATACTTTGGCGGCGTTGTGACAAAGACCGGTGTGACCGAAGAAGTCGATGACGACTTAAAGGCAGTTGTGACTGCAACAAGAGCAAAGGCACAGGAAAAGATGGCAACCCTGCACGTAGCCGATGCAATTACAGAAGTCTTCTCATTATTTAAGAGATGTAATAAATATATTGATGAAACCATGCCTTGGGCGCTTGCAAAGGACGAAACAAAGCAGGACAGACTGGCAGAAGTACTTTACAACCTCGTAGAGAGCATTACAATCGGTGCAAACCTTTTAACATCCTTTATGCCGGAAACATCAGAGAGAATCCTTGCACAGCTTTATCCTGAAAATGCAGAAGACGGTGTGCGTGATTTTGATGATTTAGACAAGTTTGGTTTAAGAGCATCCGGTGTCAAGGTAACGGACAAGCCGGAAATTCTGTTTGCAAGACTGGATTTAGAAGAAGTTTTAAAGAAGGCAGAAGAAATCCAGGCAGCACAGAAAACAGCCGCAGGCGGTGTGCAGTACCCACAGGTAGAAGAAAAGCCGGAAATTACCATTGATGACTTTGATAAGATTCAGATTCGTGTCGGTGAAGTCTTAAAGTGTGAACCGGTGCCAAAGGCAAAGAAGCTGCTGGTTTCACAAATCCGTATCGGCGATGAAGTGCGCCAGATTGTATCCGGTATCGCAAAGTATTACAAGCCGGAAGAAATGGTTGGCAAGAAGGTTGCCGTGATTACAAACTTAAAGCCGTGTAAGCTTTGTGGCGTAGAATCACAGGGCATGATTCTGGCAGCAGCCGATGATGCGGACAACTTATCTGTACTGACAGTAGATAAGGACATGATTGCCGGAAGCGAAATCCGCTAGGCGGTGTTATTATCAGGGTGCGGAACACGAAGATTCCGTATGGGAAAACGGACTGTATCAGTTTTTTAAATGCATTTTTAAACAGTAGCGGAGAAGAATAAAATTATGAAAATATTTGAAACACACGCACACTACGATGACGAAGCTTTTAGAGAAGACCGCGAAGCGCTTTTTGATGAAATGTTTGCAAACGATATTGATACGATTATCAATGTCGGCGCCAGCTTTGCGGGCTGTGAACAGTCCGTAGCCCTTGCAGACAGCCATGAAAAAATTTATGCGGCAGTCGGAATCCACCCGGAAGATGTGGAAGAATTAACGGAAGCACGCATGGCGTGGTTAAAAAAGACGGCATCGGAAAATGAAAAGGTGCTTGCAATCGGTGAAATCGGACTGGATTACCACTACCCGGAGCCGGCAAAAGAAATACAACAGCAGTGGTTCCGCAGACAGCTCCGCCTTGCGGCAGACATTAAAAAACCGGTGATTATCCATTCACGGGAAGCCTGTCAGGACACGCTTGCCTGCATGAGGGCAGAACATGCCGAACAGATTGGCGGCGTGATTCACTGCTATTCGTATTCTAAAGAAGCGGCACAGGAATTTTTAAAAATGGGCTTTTACTTCGGTTTTGGTGGTGTTGTGACGTTTAAAAATGCAAAAAAGGCAGTCGAAGCAGTAGAAGCCATTCCGATAGAGAAGATTCTTTTGGAAACAGACTGTCCGTATATGGCACCCGAACCCAACCGCGGCAAGAGAAATTACAGCGGTTACCTTCCGTATGTGGCGGAACGGATTGCGCAGATTAAGCAGATGACGGCACAGGAGGTCATTGATATTACCAATGCAAACGCAAGGAAGCTGTTCGGGCTTTCTGCGGTACAGGACTAAGAAAGGAAATGCAGCATGGCGGAAAAAGATTATAAAAATGTAATGCACCTCGGAAATCCCACCAATACAATCGCCGTATTGAACCGCTACGGATTTTCATTTCAGAAGAAGTTCGGACAGAATTTCTTAATTGATGAAAATGTGGTCGAAAAAATTGTGCGTGATGCCGGTGTGACAAAAGACGACTTTGTACTGGAAATCGGACCGGGTATCGGAACGATGACACAGATTTTATGTGAAAATGCAAGAGAAGTCGTTGCTGTTGAAATTGACGATAAACTCATTCCGATTCTGACGGAGGATACGCTTTCGTGGTATGACAATGTTACGGTTATTCACGAAGACATTTTAAAGCTGGATATTGTAAAGCTTGCCAATGAGCGTAACGGCGGAAAGCCGATTAAGGTCGTTGCAAATCTTCCGTATTATATCACAACGCCGATTATTATGGGGCTGTTTGAAAGCCATGTGCCGTTAGACAGCATTACGATTATGGTGCAGAAGGAAGTGGCAGACCGTATGCAGGTCGGACCGGGAACGAAGGATTACGGTGCGCTTTCGCTTGCGGTGCAGTATTATGCAAAGCCGCAGATTTTATTAAATGTTCCGGCAAGCTGTTTTATGCCGCGTCCGAATGTGGACTCCGCTGTTATTCAGCTTACGCGTTATGAAAAGCCGCCGGTAGAAGTTGCTGACGAGCATCTGATGTTTCGTTTAATCCGCGCATCTTTCAATCAGCGCAGAAAGACGATGACAAACAGTGTCGGGAACAGTCCGGAGCTGTCCGTGTCCAAAGAACAGATGGCAGCAGCCCTTGAAAAATGCGGGCTTTCTGCAACCGTGCGCGGAGAAGCACTGACCCTTGAGCAGTTTGCCGAACTTGCAAATGTGCTTTCGGAAGATACAGGGAAGTAGTGTGAAGTATAAAAATCCGTCATATTTTAAAAATCCAATTCATAAGGTTGCGTTAGGAGTTCACTGCAAGCAGTCTATTAATAGTATGAATTGGAGGAAATATGGCGGATTATAAAAGACTGGTTTCATATATTTATGCGTACCCGGGCGGTGTCCGGGATAAAAATGTCGGGTTTGCCAAAGCGGAGGTCAGAAACGGACAGTTTAAGCTGACAGTTTCCGTAAAAGGTGTCTATACAGATACCCCTGAGTTATTTGGCGTTTATGTGATGGTTGATGGAAAGAAACATCAGCCGGGCGGGTTTACCCTGCTAAAAACAGGAACAGTCATGGTCAATCAGGGAATCGGACAGTATCAGGATTTATTCAATCCAATGAATATCAATCAATCAGGTTATACATTTGAAGATATCAGCGGCATTGCGCTTGCGAGAGAAAATGAGGACTTTTACCGTATGTTCAGTCTGTGGGAGGATTGTATACTGAATATAGAGGACATTACATTTGCACAGCCGGAAGCAGCGGCGGCTTCAAATTCGGTGGTGCAGGCAGATTCAGAGGAAGTGTCTGTGAAAGAACAGGTAAACCGGACAACAGGGCAGGAGGCGGAGAGAAAATCCGCGGAAATGTCTGGGAATGTGTGTGAATCTGAAACAGTGCGGCGGAACGCGGAAGATGTTTCAGAAAATGAGGTAGAAGAAGCGGCGGTAACATCAAAGCCGGCAACACCCGAATCCGCACAGTCAGCCGGTCGGCAGGCGGATTTGCAACAGGAAACGGCACAGATGAAGGCACAGCAGGTACGCGCCATGGAAGCGGTGCAGGAGTTATTGTTCCGGAATACAAATCCGCAAGGCACAATGCCACAAAATACAAAACTGCAACACACAACGCCGCAAAATGCAAAGCCACAAGAGGAAATGCCGGCATTTGAAAAAGTATTTATCAACCGGGATTTTATAGATGCGTTTGAAGATGACTACTTTTATGACTGTGTGGAAGTGACACCGGAGCTTTTAAAGCAGCTTCCGATTGAGGACGACGCTGTTGTAAACAACAGCTTTCTGGTGCATGGATATTATAATTTTAAGCATATTCTTTTTGGAAAAGTCTGTGAAAATGACAACAACACCCGGTATTTTATCGGAGTTCCGGGAATGTACTGCAACCGGGAGCGGTTTATGGCATCGATGTTTGGCTTTTGCAACTTCAAAAAGAGCCACAGAAGCGACTATTCCAATCCATATTTCGGATACTGGTATCAGGAAATATAGACAAAGCGCAGGTGGTCTTCCCATTTGCCGCGCAGATATACATAGGAGTAAGCAGTGCCTTCTGGAATAAATCCAAGCTGTGTGGCAAGTGAAATGGAAGCGGTGTTCTGCGGTGCAATATAGGCTTCTATGCGGTGCATGTGCATTTCCGTGACAAGAATTTTTAAAGCCATGGTCAGCATACGCCGTCCGTAACCTAAATGCTGGAATTCTTTGTCAATTTTATAACCGGTGGTGCAGGAACAAAATGCTCCCTTTTTGATGTCAGAAAAGGACACCGTTCCGATAATCTTGTCGGGGAAATTCGTATCAAACAAAAAGAAGCGGATGTGTTTTCCGGCAACAAAAGCGTTGTATTCCGCAGTTAAAAGGGACTGGATAAATGCTTTGGTGTAAAAATGGTCCGGCTTATCCGTTTCATAAATATCAAACTGTTCCCGGTTGCGCCGGTAAAAAGAAAGCACGGCATCGGCATATTCGGCGGTTAGAACGCGCAGTATCAGATGATTGTTTTTGTACTCAAATTTCACGATGGTTCCCTCCGCTTTGCTTTTTCCTGACGTAACTGTTTAAAAAAGGAAGAAAGCATGGTGGAACATTCTTCTTCCAGTACACCGCGGGTCACTTCACAGCGGTGGTTAAACTGCTCCATTTGAAGAATATTTAACACAGAACCGCCGCACCCGGCTTTCGGGTTCATCGATCCGATAACAACCCTTGGAATCCGTGCCTGTACAATCGCCCCGGCACACATCTGGCAGGGTTCAAGTGTAATATATATTGTGCAGTCTTCCAGCCGCCAGTCGCCGATAACGCGGCTGGCTTTTTTGATTGCGGTAATTTCTGCATGTCCGAGTGTGGTCTTGTCGGTATTTCTGCGGTTGTACCCGCGCGCAATAATTTTGTCCTGATAGACAATGACACAGCCAATCGGGACTTCTTTTAATTTTAACGCTTTCTTAGCCTGTTTTATGGCTTCTTTCATATATTTGGTATCTAATTCATTCATAATAGAATTATTATAGTATATTTGACGGGAGATTGCCAGTGGGGAGAAGATAAAAAAGGACAGCCGCTCTAAAAATGAACAGCTGTCCTAAAAATATGTGAATAAATTTTTTATATCTTACTGAAACATATTCGCATTAATATGTACTGCCTGACGTTCTTCTTCAGAGGCGGCTAAAAGGTCTTTCTGGCGGAAGCCGAACAGTCCCGCAAAGATAGAACGCGGAAACATCATAATAGCGGTATTGTACTTTGTAACCGTATCATTGTAAAACTGGCGCACCATAACGATTTTATTTTCCGTTTCCTTTAACTCCGACTGGAGCTGTAAGAAATTCTGGTTGGCCATTAATTCCGGATACTGTTCACCCACAGCAAGAATGTGGGAAATTTCTCTGCCGAGTGCATTTCCGGCTTCAAAAGATTCTGCGGCAGAAGATGCATTTAAAACACGGCTTCTTAATTCGGTGATTTTTGATAAGGTTTCCTGCTCGTAGTGGGCGTAACCTTTGGTAGTTTCAAGTAAATTCGGAATCAGGTCGGCGCGGCGCTTTAACTGCACTTCAATCTGAGCCCCCTGATTGTCGACACGGTTTCTTAAAACAACCATGTGGTTATAAGTTTTGATAACGGCAATAATCAGCAGTATTACAACGACTGCGATGATACCTCCGATAAATGATGCATTCATAATGATTTCCTCCTTTTAATAATGTCATTGACAATCTGCTGGTTTTCTTCGAGAACAACAGCATAAACTAAATAATCGTCCCACAAAACCAATTCATTTTGTGTGGCTTCACTTAAATTTGAAAAATCGTGAATAAAATTTTTCATGCCGTAAATGTATTCGGTCATCTGATTTCCAAGGGTTGTACGCTTAAAATGCGCTTTTGTAAATCCTGAACTAATCGTTCCTACAAAGACAAGCAGCGGAATAATAAGGCACAGGAAAAACAGCAAAACCATAATCATCAGGCCTGCCAGTACGGGGAGGTATTCCGGGTACTGAAGCAGATAATTGGTCTGTTCCCCAAAGGAAGCCGTTTCGGGAAGCGCATCTAAAATTTCAAAATAAGCATTTACACGGTCATTGAAGGCGTAAAACACAAAGCTCATAATGACAATAAAAAACAGTGGTGCCGAACAGCCTAATACACAGCGGCTGCAGGTGGAAGTAGTTTCTTTCTGCTTGTCGGTGGAAGAGAGGCGGCTGGTTAAATAACCGTCTGCCACGGCTTCCTTTTGTAACATATAAATCCAGTTGCCTTCCTTCTGGGCGTTAAAAGTACCGTTGCATAAAGCATTTAAAAGAAAACGGTCACTCTCCCGTAGAGAAGCAAATTCGGGAACATCGGTATTGACGATATAGCGGTTTTCTTCCATTTTAAGAATTCCCATATTTTCATATTTTAAAATACAGGCGGCACGGTCTTTTTTCGGCTCGATTTTTAAATCCGTTAAAAGGCTGATTGTGCCGGGAGAAAGTCCGGTGAGCTTATCCCGGTAATAGTCCAGATCCTCAACGGTAATAAAGGAGTTATTTCGCATAATCTGTTTTCTTGCAAAATGAAAAAGCACCTTTGCAAGCAGAAACCAGAATCCGGCCTGCAAAGCGGTAACAAAAAGTATAGCAATAATTAAAGCTATAATGACCGCAGGGGAAGGGGAATCGTGTAAAACTTCCTCGATTTCAGAGTGTGTGTAAATGATTTCGCGCACAATAAATCCGACAGGAATCAGCCATGTCAGCCGTTCCAGCACAGTCAGCCGGTTCAAAGCCTGACTGTGAAAAGTCTTTTTACGGTTTGAATCAAACATAATCATCCTCGCTTCTGGGTAATTTATTTTTTATACAATTTTAAGTGTATTTTAATATAGTATAATGGAAAAAGGAAGTATTTGGCAATGGTACTTTGTGTACATTTTATATACAAATGGTATTGAATCATGTGGAAAGCTGTAGTATAATTATTACTATAGTGAACGTAATACTAAAAATAAACAGCAGACGTTTGCGAATTTTTCATCGCTTCTTCGCAACAAGTTGCTCAGAAATGAGGAATACCATGGATAAAAAGAAAAAGATACTGATTGGAGCAGTGCTTACGGTGGTTATTCTGCTGGCAGGTGTGATGGCAGGATTTTTGATTGCCAATGCAGAAAAAAAAGGAAGCAGTCCGCAAAATGTTGAAAACGGTGCGCTGACAAATAACGAAAGACCTGTTTACGATGAAAAGGAAAGCACCGAAAGTCCAAAGAATCAGGAGGTACAGGCGCAGTTTACGCCGGGCAATGCATGGGAATCGGACGGGCGGAAGTACATACAGTATGAGTTAAATATTTTCAGTACCGGCAAAAAGAATATTGAAAGCTGGAAGATTACATTTCCGGCGGGAAGCGGTACGGTGATGGAGCAGAGCTGGAACTGCGGCGTTGAGAGCAGTACGGCAGAGGACGGAACGGTTTCATTTACATTATCGCCGGTGGACTATAACCGGGAGATTCCGGCGGGAGAACATACGCAGGGAATCGGTTTTATCATCAGCCGGACGGAAAACTATGAATTAAAGGCGTATCAACTGGAAGCTGTGATTGAAGGCGTTGCGGTTACGGTAACAGATGACGGACAGTCAGGGGACAGTCTGGCAGAGCAGGGGCAGGATAACCATCAGAGTGATGACAGTCAGACAGGTATTATAAAGGAAGAAACACAAAACGGACAGACAGGCGGCACATCAGACGGTTCGCAAAATTCAGACAGTTCAGGCAGTGCAGGTAAATCCGGCGGTTCATCGGGAACGGGGAGCAGTCCACGGCCGGCATCAGGCGGACTGCGGGTTTCCGGTACAACGCTTACCGATGCTTCCGGCAATGCCGTACAGCTTCGTGGTGTCAGCACACACGGACTGGCGTGGTTTCCTGAATATGTCAATAAAGAAGCATTTGAAACACTGCGGGACGACTGGGGCGCCAATGTAGTGCGCCTTGCGATGTATACTGAAGAATATGGCGGATACTGCAACGGCGGTGATAAGGAAGCTTTAAAACAGCTCATCGATGACGGTGTATCCTATGCGACAGAGCTTGGCATGTACGTCATTATTGACTGGCATATTTTAAGTGACGGGAATCCGAACCTGAATAAGGAAGAAGCCAAAGCATTTTTCTCAGAAATGGCAGATAAATATGCAGGGCATAACAATGTAATTTATGAAATCTGCAATGAACCGCAGAATTCTGACTGGAACGGCCAGATTAAACCGTATGCCGAGGACGTGATTTCCTGTATCCGGCAGTATGACAGCAGTGCGCTGATACTGGTGGGAACGAATACATGGTCGCAGGATATTGACGCAGTAGCGGGAAATGAGCTGGATGACGATAATGTGATGTACGTGCTTCATTTTTACGCGGGCACACATAAAGCTTCCCTGCGCAGTAAACTGGAGTCTGCGTTAAATGCTGGTGTGCCGGTATTTGTCAGTGAATGCAGTATTTGTGATGCTTCGGGAAACGGCGGCATTGATTATGATTCGGCACAAAGCTGGCTGGATTTGTTAAATGACAGAGGTGTCAGCTTCTTAGCATGGAGTCTTTCCAATAAAAATGAAACATCGGCACTCATCCAGCCGGGCTGTAGTAAAACCGGCGGCTGGACAGAAGATGATTTATCGGAAACCGGACGGTGGTTTAGAAAAGCAATACAGGGATAAGGGCGGCAGAGCCGTTTGGGAAAGGAGCAGCATGGCAAATTTATTTACACGGGTCAGTATCCGTAAATTTCAGGATAGAAAAATAGAAAAGAAAGATTTGGAATATATCCTGCGCGCGGCAATGGCGGCGCCGTCTGCGGGCAACCAGCAGCCGTGGGAGTTTTATGTCACGGACGATAAGATGCTTTTGCAGGAGCTTTCAAAGACAAGTCCATATGCAGGACTGCTTGCAGATGCACCGCAGGCAATTATCACGGCATACCGGAAAGATTGTAAAATACCGGAATATGCGCAGATTGATATGAGTATCGCCATGGAAAATATGTGGCTTGCGACTGATGAAATCGGACTGGGCGGCGTGTGGATCGGCATTGCGCCGGTTAAAGAGCGTATGCAGGCGGTAGAAGCAATTTTAAAACTGCCGGAAGACCAAAGTGCGTTTGGCATTTTTGCACTGGGATATCCGGCAGAAGAAAAGAAGCAGGAAGACCGGTACGATACGGAAAGGGTACATTTTCTTTAAAAATAATGAATAGAGCAGGCAGCAGATATCTGCTCACAGGAGGAAATCTGATGAATAAACATATTGAAAAAGCAATGGAACTTAGAAATGAAACACCGATGGTTAATAACTGTGCGCAGACGATTATGCGGGTTTATGCCGATGAACTGGGGATTGACGAAAATCTCTGTGCGGCGATTGGCTGTAATTTCGGTGGCGGCATGAAATGCGGCGGTACATGCGGTGCAATCACGGCAGGACTTATGGTGCTTGGCGCAAAGGGCGTTGATTCGCCTATGGCAGTCCAGCAATTCAGAAAAGGAATCGCAGAGAAACACGACGGCATGACAGATTGTGCGGATTTGTTAAGAGCCAATGCACAAAAAGGCGGGGATAAAAAGACCCACTGTGATAAAATGATTCAGGAAGCGATTGAACTGGCAGATAAGCTGATAGATGAAAAGCAGTAAAAAAGTAAATCAAATAAAACGTATCTTTTCAGACGGGTTTATAAATAGGTATTCTAAATTTTAGGATACATTAAGGGACTGCTGAAAAGATACGTTTTTTTATGCTTACTGTTCAGACTGTAGGGTCTGTGCCAGTTCTAAGACAGCTTCCTGCGGGAGTTCCGTAAGTTCTGCCACATATTCAACACTACTGCCGCTTTTTAGCAGTTTTGCGGCTAATTGAAATTTTTCCTCCATGCGTCCGCGGTTTAAAATATCTTTTGCTTCATATTCTAAAACTTTTCCACCCATTTTCCGGCTCACTCCTTTCGCGACTTTTTGATATTTTACAGCAAGATGTTCTATGACTTTATGTGACATGTTAAGAATGGCAACTTTTGGATATTCTGTTAAATCCCCCATTTGGCAGGCAATTTCAAGACGTTCCCTGATTGAGGCATATTCAGCTTCCAGCTGCTTTAATTTTTTATTGTTTTCTTCCAGTTCTTTGAAATCTTTTTCATACGCAAAAATATGAAACGGTATCAGAAAAAATAACTTTTTTTCAAACAGTTCGTTTATAGTGTAGCGCTTTACCTTTAATACCGGAACGGTGTAAGAAATTCTGCCGCCTGGGGTCTGTACTTTTACAGTCATTACTTCCGGAGTATTTTTTGAGTGCCTAAGTGATACAATCGCAGAATCCGGAAATCTCACAGTTAGGGTGTCTGCTGTCATCTCTTTGTTTTCCAATGCAAGCTGGACATCATATTCAAACATTCGTATAATCATACTGCCGTCTTCTGTACTCTGACATTCAATATGATAGCGCTTTCGCTGTATTTGAAGCTCCGGTGAGGTTTCTTTACGGATAATTTCAAAGCTGGAATCGGTAATGCGTTCCTGTTCACTGCCGTTGGGCATTTTGATAAAATGCTCGTTTTGAAGCAGGAAGATTGTTTCTTTTCCGGTATAGTCTGTATGAAAAATTTCATTGACTACCGGAATCATTAATTCCGTACAATCAGTCAACAGTGTACGGAATACATCATCGTATGGTGTATTGTCCATGCAGTTATCCTTTCTTTAATTATAATAGATTATTTGGATTGGCGACAAGAGTTTGAATGGATTTTCTAAATATTTTTATGGATTTGTAATGAATCCAAAGAAAATGCATAGAAAAGTCTGATTGAAAATGTTGATAAATCTAAAGCGTAACTTAGATTGGAAATATAAATTACACTTTAAATTTCTTTTTTAGAATATATTCTATATATAGAATAACATAGCATGACAATATTTGCAATAGTAATCAAAAATTTTATATCAATATTTTGCATTAAACTTCTAAAACAAAAAGAGGATAGACAGTCCCAACGGCTATCTATCCTTAAAAATTCTTATTTTAAGCTGTTTCCGGCAAACTCTTAATTAACCGAAGTATCTCTTTAACAGACCTTCAAAAGCCTTTCCGTGTCTAGCCTCATCGCGTGCCATTTCATGCACGGTATCGTGGATAGCATCCAGATTTGCAGCCTTAGCACGCTTTGCTAAATCAGTCTTACCGGCAGTTGCGCCGTTTTCAGCTTCAACTCTCATTTCAAGGTTCTTCTTTGTGCTGTCTGTTACAACTTCACCAAGCAGTTCTGCGAATTTTGCAGCGTGTTCAGCTTCTTCATAAGCAGCCTTTTCATAGTACATACCGATTTCAGGATAGCCTTCTCTGTGAGCAACTCTTGCCATAGCAAGGTACATGCCGACTTCTGAACATTCACCTTCAAAGTTTGCTCTTAAATCAGCTAAGATGTCTTCGCTGACACCCTGTGCAACACCAACAACGTGTTCGGCAGCCCATGTCTTTTCGCCGGACTGGGCAACAAACTTGTCAGCGCCTGCATGACAGACCGGACATTCAGCCGGTGCAGCTTCTCCTTCATAAACGTAACCACAAATAGAACATACAAATTTCATAGCTTTAATCTCCTTTGCTTTTTTATTTTTAAAATAGTAATCATTATTGTTTTGCTGTGACTATAATATATCATGCGCCAAGTCATTTGTCAATAGAAAATAATAATAATTCCTATTTTTAATTCCTGCTTATAGTATGCCCGGTTTTTCGGGACATCATTAAAGCTTATTTGATATTTTATCAAAAATTTTAAAAGCGTTTACTGCTCGTTTTTATGTGCGCAGGAAGGGCATTTTCCGTAAAAGAAAGTGACGTTGCCCTCAATTTGTCCGTCAAAATTGCTGGCGGCGGCAGTACAGAACTGTCTGCTTTCTTCTGCACCGTCAAAATCCAGATCAATTACTGCACCACATTCTGTACATTGAAAATGATAATGCGGCATGACATTTCCGTCAAAGTGGACAGAGCCGTCTTCACAAGGAACTTTGACTGCCTGACCGTTATCAACCAGAAAAGAAAGATTGCGGTAAACTGTTCCAAGGCTGATATTCGGAAAAGCCTTTAAAACATGTTCATATACAACCTCAGCAGTCGGGTGGTCCTTGCGGGACATTAAAAAATTCTTAATCGCCTCACGCTGTCTGCTATATTTAACCGTAGCCATAAATCCTCCTTGTTTTACAAAATTCTAGTAACTATTCCTATTATTAGTCTAGTGCATTTTTACGGGAAAGTCAAGTGACATTTGAACAGGAAAAAACGACAGTTCACGGATTATGTGTTGTTTTTTGGCAAGGCTGCGATATATTTAAGAAAATAAAAGAGAGTGTATCAGACACTTTATCAAAGAAATGGGGCGAGGGTAATGAAAAAAGAAATGATAAAGCGGGCAGGTGCGGGCATATTATCCGGGGTAATTTTAGCAGCGGCATTATCGTGCAGTCTGAGCGGGTGTAACACCGTACAAAATCAAACCGAACACCAAACAGAGCAAAAAACAGAACAAGAAGTGTCACAGGCGGCGCAGGGAGAAAATCAGGTTTCCGGCATCGAATTCAGACTGCAATATCCGCAGGCAATGTGGCAGGGATTGAATCTGACATATGCCGATTATGGAAATGAGGAAGAATTTGAAAGAAAATTTCATAATGCGGTGCAGAAAATTACCGGGCTGACAGGAAATGCGGACTGGTATACAAAATACAATCCGAAGGCGGTTTATATCCGTGTTCTTATAAAAATAGCGGATATGAGTTACCGGAGCATAGGTGGACAATGTGATTTGCCGATAGTGGATGCGGCGGACGGGCTGTTTACGACCGTTTATATGGATAAAGATATGCAGGAGGCAGGTCAGCCGACCCTTGAACATGAACTGACACATATGATATGCGGCGAAACATTTTCAAACAGCCTTATGGACGGACTGGCAGAATACTGTGAACGGCAGGTTACGGGAAAAAGCAACAGCACTTTCAGCGTATATCCGGCAGATGATTTGTTAAAGGTTATAGAAAAGTATAACGCGGCAGAGGAGGAAGCGGGTGTGACAGGAAAGATTTCCCTAGAGGAAATCATGGACAAAATCGGAGCAGGCGAGAAAGAATATCCGTATAAAGATGTGAGTAAAGAGGCAAATCATCTGTGGTACATTTACAGTGAGTCTTTTGTGACGTGGCTCATAAACACATACGGTATGGAAAAAGTTATGGATTTATACAATAACGGACAATCCGAAGAAGATTATGAAAAACTTGAGACAGGCGGTTATGCGGCGGTGAAGGAAAAATGGAAAACGTATCTTTCAGAGTATGAGCAGCAAAATAGCACAGAGGATATTTTAGCGGAGCAGGAAGTCATTGCACAGCAGATAAAGGAAATCAAACTGCGTTGACGGCAAAGCTGTTTAAACCGTCAAAAATAAAATTTAAAATAAAAACAGAGTGTGATAAAAGCGGCAGTTCCGCAATCCAATTGTCACACTCTGTTTTATATAGTTTTATAAAATTACTTGGAATTTGCCGTAATCAGTTCCATGATTTTGCCGATAGCGTCATTCTGCTCGCTTAAAGCCATGTTATTGACATAAGTCATGCGCTTCTGATACAGGTCGCGCACGGCCGCAAGCAGTGTTTCCGGTGTAATGTCTTCTTCCATTAAAACAGCGGAGTAGCCGTGTTTTTTAAAGGAGTTGGCATTTAAAATCTGGTCGCCGCGGCTTGCATTGGCAGAAAGCGGAATCAAAAGATTCGGCTTCTTTAAGGCA
>ERZ832317.4079-NODE-4079-length-14523-cov-6.113008_pt1 | contig 14523 bp, 13 predicted proteins | sample MGYA00519695_ERZ832317 | MGnify/ENA primary metagenome ERZ832317 (study PRJEB31850, sample SAMEA3708726) | human gut metagenome | biome: human gut; feature: human-associated habitat; material: faeces | place: China | collected 2014 ...
TCTCTAATTCCTCTCCAAATTTTTTCTCATCTGTTTTCTCAGGCATAAAGGTTTTTACGTAGATAACATTCACCTTTCCAAATCCCTGCCTGCGTTTCTCAATCAGACCAATTCCTGTTTCGTCATCCAGTTCTCTCATGGATTTGATGGCTTTATTTCTGCCACAGTTCAGTAATTCCATGATATCTTCGATGGAAAAGTAGATATATGCTCTGTTTTTGTCGTCAAACCACTGATTCTTGATGGAAAGAGACATTCGATCCAACATCAGTCCATATAAAATTTTAGCATCGCTTGATAAATCTTTAAAGTAACTGTCTGTAAATAATGCTTTTGGTATGCGGTAGAAGCTGAACTGATCAGCTTCGGTACCGTAAAAATAATTAAATGTCATTTTTTTCTCCATAATTTCCTCCTTTCATTTTCTGCTAAGAAGTCCTCTTTTTAAACTTCTTTGACTTTGTTTTCTTAGCTTTTTCTATCCTTAACAGGACTGTTCCTGCATCCATTTTTCTAATAATGATTCAATCACCTGCTCCATATCTTTGGCTGTATAATCATCCGGAAAGTACTTTGTCAGTTTCTTTTCTGAGAAAGTGAGGGACCGGGATACTTTCTTTGCCATCACACAGTTATTGAAAATTGATAACATCTGAATCTGATTGATTGGTCCATCATTTAGCTGATTTCTAAGTGCTGCAATCTGCTTGGGTTTAATAAATCCGGTGTCGCTGATATATTCGTAGATCCATCCCTGTATTTCCTTATCGATGTAGGAGATATTGACAGCAACCGTGAATTGAAGCTTTTTGTTATCTAACAGATCAAGAAGTTCTGGTAGCAATTCTGTCAGTCTAATGTAACGCTGAATCTGTTTATAGCTTTCACCTGTCCCATCCGCAATTGCTTCCGTTGTTCTTTTGAACTTTGGGACATTTTGTCCCAAAGTCAAGTCTGTCCGAGAACCTTGGTGTTTCATGGCCTCTTGTTTCATTTTGTAAGCAAAAGCTTTCTCACTGTAACTGATCCGTTCTCTGTGAAGATTGGAATCCACCATACTTAAAATGGAATCATCTTCACTTAATACTCGGATAATTACCAGTACTTTACGGTATCCCAACTTCTCCGCAGCATGTTTTCTTCTGTGGCCGGATATGATCTCATAGTATCCATCCGGTACCGGTCTGACGATCAGCGGATTTAATATTCCATACTTCTCAATGCTTTCCTGCAGAAGAAACATTTCCTTATCATCTTTCACCTGAAACGGATGCTCTTTGAACGGTCGAAGACGCTCAATCTCAATTTCTATGATTCTTTCTTCGTTTTCTCCTGATTGTCTGTTTGGCTCAGTCATCTTGACTCCTTTCCTCCAGGATTCAGGAACTAAAAAATGCCTGCCTGGAACTTTTATAGATAGTAAAGTTCCAAACAGACATTGCTGTTTGACCATTAGCTGTAGCTAATAGAATCGAATACTGTTTCAGCTAATTCATCTTTAACGAGTTCTGCTGGCTAGAAATGCAGGAGTAAAAATCAGGAGACGTCGCAGTTGCGACGTCTCCTTAATCTGCGGATAATAGGACTTGAACGAAAAAATCACACTTTTGAAACCCGAAAACCTGCATAAATAGGGAGTATTCCGAGGTCTTCGTGAGTAGTACAAACAGAGTACAAGCGCACTTATATCTGATTAGTTAAAGCAAAGGAACCCTTAACCAGGTAATCCATGCCTTCTTATCCATTTAGTTCCGTTCTCAGAATTTTTTAAATTTCATTTTCTTGGTAGCACCTTTTTTCAAAAGATTTCAAATACAATGTGACCCTGGTGAACGAAGTCGCCAAATCGGAGTATTTCAATCGATATCTTGATGCAATCAAATGATTTGAGAACCATCTTTCCAGAAAGGAAATGGAAATAAAAAAAGCACCGACGGTGCTTTTTTTTATGCTATCCCTACTCATGTATCTCAATCGGCAGGTCATCCGGATCCCGGAAGAAGGTCATCTTCTCGCCGGTGAAAGTGTCTGTCCTGATCGGCTCACAGGGAATCCCCTTTTCTAAGAGCTCTGCAACCATCTCGTCCACAGAGGGGACACGAAATGCCAAATGCCGCAAACCATAAGCTTCCGGACTCATCCGCTTTGGATGTCCCTTCATGATGAAAAGTTCCAGTTCTGTATTCTCATTCAGCTGCAAATCGATCTTCCAGTCATCACGCTCCGACCTGTAGTTTTCCCGGATGATCGGGAAGCCGAGCTTCCTGTGATAAAAGTCCAGTGCTGCTTCCTTGTCGGAACAAATGATTGCTATGTGATGAATTGTGTTCAAAATCATATCAGTCTCCAGAATCTCTCTTATAGTTTTTGCAATGACAGGCATCTATTGGCTGTTATTTGATTTCTTTCATAATTCTGCTGACTATTTTCTGAATAGCCGCCTCTTCCTCCATGTTCACAGTTTTCTCTTCCATATCGTCGAAGAAAACATCTCCGCTCTTCCCGCCAAAAGCCGGCACAACATCAAACCTGACTACTCCAACCGGTATTTCATCCCCAACTGCCTCCCTGACATAAGCTACTCCTTTATGTCCGAATGCCGGGCAAAGTTCAATCGCCATGCAACCCTGTGCCTTAAGCTTTTTTGCTTCTTCTACAGCCTGGGAATAGGTCGATACCCCAACCACATGAACGGTTATGTTCTTCGAACGGATCAGGGAACAGTCACTGGCTGGATCACAGCCCTCAGTAATAAATATAAACGCAATCGTAAGCATAGTCAATCTCCATTCTTCTTATAAGTATCAAATCATCATAAGTCTCAAATTACGTCCTCATTTGTCCTCAATAATCGAAAACATCCAAAAGGATGCCCAGATGGATGTTTTGATCGTGTTGAGATACTTGAAAACAAATGCTTTTATTATTATTTGATTGTTCCTGCAGCCAATCGGCCAATCACCTGGTCGGCTACAAGAGATGCAGCTTCCTTCCGAAGCTGCTCTGCCTTATCGGTTCTTTCCCAGGGAAGATCCAGGTCCGGGCGGCCAAAATGGCCATAAGCTGCAATCTTCTTATAAGAAACACTGGTGAGAGACAGTTTTTTTATAATTCCGTCCACACTGAAATCAAAGATTTCCTTTACTACCTTCTCCAGAATATCCCGGGGAATATCTTCCGTACCAAATGTATCGATTTTTATCGATACAGGATCTGAAACACCAATGGCATAGGCAAGATTCAATTCGCATTTTCTGCAGAATCCTGCAGCAACCAGATTAAGCGCAACATATCTGGCCATATAGGCGGCTGATCGGTCAACCTTGGTAGGATCCTTTCCGGAAAAAGCCCCACCTCCATGTCGGGCTATTCCGCCATAAGTATCCACAATGATCTTTCTGCCGGTAAGACCCGTGTCCGCCATGGGACCGCCTTCAACAAAACGACCCGTTGGATTAATATAGATGACAGTATCCGGAAGAATCAGTTCCTTAGGGATCACCTTATCTATAACCTCTCTTCTCAGTTCCCTTCGAAGAGTCTCCAGCTCCACTTTGCAGCTATGCTGGGCAGAAAGCACTATATTACTGAAACCGATCAGTCTGTCCTGATCATCAAAAAGACCGGTAACCTGAGCTTTTCCATCCGGATAAAGCCAGGGAAGGATTCCTTCCTTCCGGACCTGGGCCAGTCTTTTGGTCAGTTTGTGAGCAAGGCTGATTGTTACCGGCATATACTCTTTAGTCTCATTGCAGGCAAAGCCATACATCATACCCTGGTCTCCTGCACCGGTTACTCCATCAGTTCCCGCCACTCCACGGGCAATGTCCGGAGACTGGGAAGTGATGTTGGTAAGAATGGTACAGTTCTTCCCATCCAGTCCCTTTTCTTTGCTGTCATAGCCAATCTCGAGGAGGACATCCCGGACAGTTTTCTCAATGTCCGGACTGGCTTTCGAAGTAACTTCTCCGGAGAGGAACAGCATATTTTTCGATGCGACCGTCTCCACAGCCACGCGGGAATTACTATCTTCCTTCAGATAGGCATCCAGCAAACTATCAGAAATAATATCGCAAAGCTTGTCCGGATGACCCTCCGTTACAGACTCTGAAGTGAGCAGATAATACCCTATGCCTGAAACAGGCTTTAAATCAACCATATTATTCAATTTTTCTTCTTCTCCTTACTCCCCTGTACATTATAAGCACTCTTATATTGTTTGGGTGTCATTCCCTCATACTTTTTAAATATTTTACTGAAATAGCTGCTGTCATTGTAACCGGTACGATGGCCAATCTGGGTCATAGAATAGTCGGTGAAGGCTATATACATTTTCGCTTTTCTGATTTTGTAAAGATGGATATAATCCATCACACTGATTCCGAAATATCTCCGGAACAGCTTACTCAGATAGCTCTGACTAATACTGCATGCATCACAGACACTGCTCAGCGAGATATCCGTGCTGATCTCCCTGTCAATGTATTCTTTAACCTGTCCCAGGTAATCATGATTTGCAATAACCGGCTGCCAGCAGATGGCATCTACCACATCTGAAAGCCAGAAAACCCAGGAGATCTCTTCCCCGGCAAATATTTTATTGACGGGAAATTGTTCTGTTATGGCTTTCTCTGATAATTCGGTTCTTTCTCCAATGTAAATTCTGGAATCGGCCAGGATCTGGTTCACGATCTGAAGGAAACTTACCAGCACTTTCTCCACATTTCCATTTTTTTCAAGAATAACCTCATGAACTATATCCGGAATGCTTTTCATAGTCTCTCTGTACTGCCGCTGGTATATGAGCCCTGCCAGCTGTTCGGAATAGCTGTGGTCCGACTCCTTGTCCTGACAGAAATCATCAAGTATTTTCCTGATCTCCGAAAAGGATACCGGTTTGACCAGATAAACCCTTATCTTGGAGGAGAGAGCCTTTTTAATAATGTCAAATCCACTTAAAACAGAAATAATGCATATCTGGACTGACGGATTAATCTTATTAATCTTCCCTGCCGCTTCGATTCCGGTCATTCCGGGGAGGGCAATATCCATAAATACAAGATGGATATCATGCTCCCTGCAGAATACTACCGCCTGCTCGCCGCTTTCCACACAAGCCGCAACCTCAAATCCCTCTGTTCCGGAAACGATCGTCCAGAGAGCCTTTCTTACAAGTAATTCATCGTCAACAATCAGAACTTTATACATCAGAAATACTCTTTCTCAAATCGGATGGGAAAGCTGAGGCAGCAGATGGTGTCCTCCTCCTCATCCATCACTAAAGTGCCTTTTTCATTGAAGTATTCTTTAATCCGTTCCCGGATAATTTCAAGTCCTGACCTCACAGAAGATCCCTGCATTTCCTCTATCTGCTTCATGATCAGTCTTCGATTCTCATCAGCAGGATTAGCCGCCGGACGATTGTCCTCGACAAAGATAACAATCTGATCATCCAGAGAGTTCAGCCGAATATGGATCTTTGATCGGTGATCCGGAACAGTTATTGTGTGATATACCGCCTGCTCCACAAGCGCAAATGCAAGCATAGCAGGAATATGATATGACCTGATTGCATCCTCCAAATCCAGAGAGTATTCCAATCGGTCATTCAACCAGGATTTATATATGGCCAGATAGGCTTCCATCATAGCTGCTTCTTCTTGGATCGTAATGATATCTTCATTGTTTCTGAACAGACCATTCATAAAACCTGCAAAACGATTGATCAGATCATTCGTCATTACTGCATTTTCAATGATCGCCATATTAGATATGGCATTCAGGGTAGTCATCACAAAATACGGATTGAGCTGAGTGCGCAGAGAGCTTAAGCGGTATTTATTCCTTTTTTTCTCGGCAACCCTTCTCTTTTTCTGTTCATCATCCAGCTTTTTCTCCAGACTTCTGACTCTGTACCCGGACCTGCCCGCACTCCTCTTTTCTGCAAGCTGACGGAAATACGATTCCATAAGAAAGGCCATACTGACATACTTCTTATAGGGAATCAGATCGGCTTGCATGTAGATCTCCCTCACCTCATCATCTTCCAGAAAATCTGCCTTATAGGGCATAACATTTTTCAGATGGACAGTATCAGCCGGAGCATCATTACAGCGAACCTGGCCTCCCACAAAGCCTCCGATGAATTCCCCGTCCACAATTATGGGGATGGCAAACATCAGGAGGCCATATGGGCAAAAATATATGAATGGTTTCTTCTGGACTGCCGCCTGAGCGATCCCAAATGCATTAGTGGCATTGGCAACTTTACAAAGAGGCTCCTCTCTCTCTCTGGCAAACCGACAAAACTCTGCATAGTTAATGCAATCGGTACACTCATCTCCCTTATAGTCTGCCAGTGCAACGGCCAGGTCGGTTGCATTTGCAACCTGCCACAAGATATCATCCAAAGACTCTTCTTCAAAAAGAGAAAGCAGTGTCAGCCGTTTATCAGATACAATCCCTGATTGATCATTATTTCCTCCGATGTTCGTCATAATAATTATCCTCCAAGTGCAACATTTTACCTTTTTGGCTTATTATAACGAAGAAAACTTCAAAAATCAATAAAGTTTGGCGCCAATCACTATCTGAAATTCAGCATAAAATTACAGTTCCGTCATCATCGTAAGTACTTTTTCACCGGAAGGATGACATTCCAATGGCAGTCAAGTCCTGCAGGACAATAGAGAATGTCCCCGGCTCCGAAAGAAACGGTACCTTCGTCATAGCTGATTGTGGCCTGTCCCTCGATCAGCAAAAAAGTCTCTGCATTATCATAATGATAATCAAATTCCTGCACAGGACTCTCCCAATAATCAAATCGCTTCATGTAGGCTTTTTCGCCTTCCGTTGCTTTTCTGCATAATACTCGCATCATAATTCACCTTACCTTGTATCTTTTATTTTGCCGGTTCAAGCACGGGATCCGGATTGTCACCTTCGAATTCATCCGCATCTTCAAACGTTATATCCATCTGGCCCCTGCTCGCCTTCAGGATAAGTCCGACGATAAATCCGGAAACAATACCCAGAGCCAGGGTAATCAGAGCGGCCCAGATGTTGATCAGATTGCCTGCCATGATCGCCCCGGTAAGGAGTGAGATCCAACCGCCGATTCCGTGAAGACTATGGACACCCATGACGTCAAGAACGCCAAGTTTCTCTGCCAGCCACCCTTGAAGGTAATTGATGGCAAGAGGACAGCAGATACCGGCCAAAGCACCGATCGCCAGAGAGGTCCATGGCCCTGCCAGAAGCAAGGTGGAGCTGCTGGCTACCAGGCCGGTCAGCATACCGCAGATATATACCAGGGGATTTACTTTTCTGTCCTTGCTTAAGAACACATTGATCAGATAAGATGTAATCATGGCTCCAAGGCCGGCCATGTAGGTATTGGCAGTCACGGCTGTAGTGTTTTCCAATGGCATAAGAGCTGTCACAAACGATGGCCAGAGCATGAAAAGGAACATGCCGGACAGCCATGCAAAAGACAGACTGTGCTTGGTCGTGTAGGCGGGCTCGTCAAAGGCTCTTTTTTCCCTGATTCCGAGGGCAACGCCCAAACCCCAGTAAGCTGCAAAGAAGTGAACCAGGATTCCTCCGCCCGGATCGGTTACCTCGCCACCTGCTATCGCTGGCAGCCAGGTAAACTGAAGATAGTTAAGCAGAAGATAACAGGGAGAAAACAGTACACCTACCAGAAGATACTGCCACATTTTCACCGTACCTAGAAATACACCGATTGCTACTACTGCTGTCACAGCACAGGTTGCCGCACTGATCATGGTATCCTGTGACCATACTTCTTCTGCCGGCATTTTCAGAACGAACTGATTGCCAAACATGTAAACCAAATAGGAAGAAGCTGTTGTCAGCAGGACTGCCAGATAGGTTGTCCACTCAAACTTGCGGATAAATCCCATCAGAAAAGCAACAAGGAAAAGGATGAACCAAACATCCATATGCTTGTTGTATTTCGCTGCATCTAATGCACTTCCCAGCTCATCCGCCGCTAAAACCTGATTGGGGAAGAGTAAAAATGCTAAGGCAGCTGCCAGGATCACCCACGAAAAACGGGAACTGATATTTTGTTTCTTAGATTCTTTTAATACAGGCATTGTTTACACCACAATTCCTTTCTCTTAATTCTTTGTTTCATTAACTACACCCAATTGCCTCTATCTTATGGAAAATCCAGTGGTCAGAGAACAGCGCCTTCTTCTGGCGAAATTTCTTGCTGTTGTTACCCCTTCCCCTGTAATATTGGCTATGGTAAAGCTGCTTGTCTGACCTCCATGGAATCCAATTGCATCCAGGGAAGATCCGTTTTTGATAAAGATAGAAGTCTGAAGTTCATGAGCTGCTCTGTTCAGGTTATTAATAGACCGCGAGTGGATCATTGCCGTATGGCGGTTACCCTGCTCTATAAAGATAGCCGATCTCAGTCCTTCTTCAAAATCATCTACCCGGAGCATGGATACGACAGGCATCAGAAACTCCTCCGTAAAAAGGGGATGCGTAATCATGGTATCGACCACGATCAGGCGGACCTCCGGAGAATGAGAGATTCCTGCATTATCCAGGATCTCCGCTGCCGATCTGCCTTCCATGGCACGATTCATGGTCAATTCGGATGTCACAATGACCTTGGTCAGCCGAAGCATATCCTCCTCATTACGGATATAATGTGTGCCCAGACTTTTCATCTCTCGGATCAGCTCATCTGCGACAGAAGAAACAACGACGAGGTTTTTTTCGCTGACGCACATGATGTTATTGTCAAAGGAAGCTCCTTCTACAATATCTCTGGCCGCTTTTTTCAAATCAGCAGTCTCATCAACGATAACTACAGGATTAGCCTGTCCGGCACCGATAACACGCTTGGAACAGGACAAAGCTGTGTGAAGCATCCTGGCTCCTCCGGTTGCCACCACCAGAGAAATATCCGGATGGTTCATGATCTCTTCCGCCTGCTGCATGGAAGAATGAGGAATCGCTATCACTAAATTGCTGATTCCGCAGACTTCAGCAACAATACGGTCTATCTGCTTAGCCAGGTATCTTGTCGTCTCTTCACAGCGAGGGTTTGGAATATGAATGATGGCATTGCCGGCTGCCAGCATACCAATCGTATTGCTGATCAGCGTCGCGCAGGGATTGGTTCCAGGCAGTATGGTACATACCACACCATAGGCTGAATACTCATATAAAGTCATGCCGTTATCCCCTGTGGAAGCCTCTGTTACCAGGTCTTCCACTCCCGGTGTTCTCTCCAGAGCAAGCAGAATCTTGATAATCTTATCTGCCATATTCCCCATCTGCATCTCTTTAAATTCCAGCTCTGCCAGACCCGGAATCAGGGGACGGAGTTTCTCCTTCATTGCAGAAATGATTTCACTTCGTTTGCTTAAAGGCAGGAGAGCATATGCACTGAATGCTTCCTGCACTGCCATGACCATCTCTCTAACATCCGAAAAGGATTCCTTTTCAGGAAAATGTCCAGCATATACATTACTATTTAAAATCATAACAGGCTCCATTCTTCCAAAAAGTTTGTTATTATTCTCCAGCCGGAAGGATTTTCTCAACATCCCTGTGAGGACGCGGAATGACATGGGAAGAAACAACAGTACCAACCTTATCCGCAGATACCGTTCCTGCATCGACTGCGGCCTTTACTGCTCCTACGTCCCCCCGGACCATAACGGTAACCAGTCCTGATCCGATCTTCTCGTAACCGACCAGATTCACATTTGCTGATTTAACCATGGAATCCGCTGCTTCAATCGCACCAACCAGACCTTTTGTTTCAATCATACCCAATGCTTCGGAAATCATAACTTATCACCTCTTAAAAAATGTATGGACATGACAGGGACTGAGGCTCACTGCCCATAGCACCAAGGAGTTTTCTTCCGATCTCTCTGGCAGCGATAACGGCCTGTTTCACCGCACCCGAATCACCTGTAATACTAACCGTTACCTCGTTCTGATAATTAAATCCTTCGCCGGAAGCCGGTGCCGTATAGCTTACAATATCAATATCTGCTGATTTAGCCGCAATATCGGCAACCACGATTCCAATTGCCGCCGGACAACCGCAAACCATACCCCAGGCTTTTCCAACCTCTGTTCCAAAAGCCTTCTCAAGGCAGTAACTTGCTCTTGCAGTATAATGGAACTCCACATGGCCCGCTTCATTTACATAGATATCTCCACTGTATTTATCCATCCGGTCCAGTGCGATCTCAATACCCCGGCGGGCATCAGATACATCATCCGCTCCAATGACGATCAGGCCGGCCTGTCCGCCACCGCTACCGTCGGTTCCATTATCACGGATGGGCTCAAGAATAAGGACCTCACTGTTTGTAGATTTTACAGCATCATCGATCGCCATACTCATAACAGCCAGGCTATTGGAGCGGCATCCGAGGATACCGATCGATCTGAATTTTCCGAGCTGCATAGGCTCTACCAGAATAGGATCGATGCTTGCAATCACAAGCCCAATCGTGTCGCCGAGAGCTGTCCCGACAAACTCTGTTACTCCGATATCCCGGATTCCGAGAATCTGTTCCGCATTCTGCGATGCTTTTACTTCTGACGCGACGCGGTCAGCCAGCATTTTCATTAACATGTTCTGATCCATGTTTAACCTCCAACTCTATCCTCCAATCAGACAATGAAATCCATTGCGCTCGACTATTTCCTGGAATCTTACGACATCCTTTGGTTTCAGTGAATCAATCTCATGTCCCATCGGATAATCTTTGTGAAGCAGATCGTATTTGTTCACCCCAAGCCGGTGATAAGGGAGAATATGTATCGTATCTACCCCCGGCAGAGTCTTTGCAAAAGCACATATCTGCTCAAAATCTTTCTCTGTTGCATTTACTGTCGGAATCGTGGGTACCCGGATGATCAGCTGTGTAAGCTCTGCAATCCGTCTGGCATTCCGATGGATAATTTCAGGAGAAACCCCTGTTACCCTTTTATGCACATCCGGATTCATGCTTTTGATATCCATCAGGGCCAGATCAATATTAGTAAATACACTTTCGATGGCTTCTGGTGATCCAAATCCTGTGGTCTCGATTGCTGTATGCCATCCCTGGGCCTTACAGCCTTTCAACAGCTCCACAGCATATTTCCACTGAACCAGTGCCTCCCCGCCGGAAAGAGTGATTCCTCCCTTTGATTTCCTGTAAATAATGGAGTCCTTCTTAAGGATACGCACGACCTGTTCGACCGTCATCCGGTCTCCCTTAAGAACAAGAGCCCCCGTCGGACATACACTGGCACACTCGCCGCATCCAATGCATTTGTCCCGGTCAATCCTCCCTTCCAGTGCCAGGCTGGGAGCATGCTGCCGGCATACCGACACGCATTTTCCGCACCTGACACAACGATCTTTCTGGAAGAGGATTACCGGATCCTTTGATTGTGTCTCAGGGTTACAGCACCAGAAACAGGAAAGAGGGCAGCCTTTCAGGAATACAATGGTCCGTATTCCCGGTCCGTCATGAACAGAAAACCTTTGGATATCTGTCACGATTCCTTCTGCTTTATAATTAATGGAAGCCATTAATCCGTCCTCCTCTTGTAATTCTTTGAGAAATTTTGCTTTGATTTATCATTGTTTCTGTGCACGACAGCTTTCTAGAAATCCTGCTCTGTTCTGGCAATGATATTGTCCTGCATATCCTTGGCGAGTTTGGTGAAGTTCGCACTATATCCTGCTACACGGACAACCAGGTTCTTATACTGCTCCGGATTCTGCTGGGCGGCAATCAGGGTATCACGGTCGATTACATTGAACTGCATCTCCATTCCCTTCTTATCAAAGTATCCGCGGATCACAGCTGCAAGATTCAGCAGACCGGTATCTCCTGCAAGAGCGGACGGAAGGTATTTCTGATTGTAAAGGGTACCATTCGATGCCAGCGCATGATCCAGTTTTGCTACTGAATTGGCTGCGGCGGTAGGTCCGTTCACATCCTTACCCGGACGGGGTGATACACCGTCAGCAAGAGGTGTTCCTCCGATTCTTCCGCTAGGAAGTGCTCCCACATCATATCCGTAAATAACATTTCCGGATACCGGGAAGAGGGCTGCCTGGAAGATACCGCCACGAACATTTTTATACTTGACCAGTTCCTCGCAGTAAAGCCTAGCAACCAGAGCAGCATAATAGTCAACTTCATCGATATCATTTCCATAGCTTGGTGTGTTATCCAGAAGTCTTTGAATCTCTGAATAATCTTTACCAAACGCTGCCGCCTTGGTCTGAATATCGGAAAGGTTCAGGGATCCTGCACTCTTCAGCACAGACTTAACGATTTCATAAATCTGAGCCTCTTTATCTGTCATGGCACATGCTGCTGTCTCGGGACTGTTCTCACATAAGCCCCAGTTGTGGTCCATGGCTTCCTTCATCTCCGCCAGAGTAAGCTTCTTATCGATAAATACGTTCTTCTCGATCGCGTAAAGAGCATCACCGGTATCAGCAACAGCGATTCCCTGCGGACCTGTCCAGTTCCATCTTGCTCCGCCTTCCTGAACTGTCTTACCCTTAGCAATACAGTCACTGATCAGGGCGGACTGGAAAGTATTCGGTGTTTTTTCTTTGAAGGCATAGTCAACGCAGTTCAAATTATCAACCAGCTGACGAATGAAGTACTGAAGCTGTGTTTCGTAAGCTTTTACGAAGTCATCCATACAGGTGAAGGTGGTGATATCACCGGTTTTCGGTCCAATCTGCTCGCCCTTGTCCATACCATTATTCAGAGTGATCTCAAGCACCTTGGCCAGATTGAAGAAAGCCGGGGAATGCCATCCATCATAGAAATGAGCGATGGTAGGCTCTACGCAGCCACTGGGAGAATAGGTTCTGGCTACTTCCAGCGGAATTCCCCTGTTCATCATAGCCTGGATGATAACTTCATCATTGAAAATAGCCGGCTGGCCGAATCCAAGACGAACAACCTCACATACACGGTAGAGGAACTCATCCGGTGTCTGGTTGGAAATACGAACACCGTTGGACGGCATGGGCATCTGCACGTGTGCCGCTGCATTCAGGCAAAGATAAGAAACATCATTGGTCAGATCATTTCCATTTTCATCCATTCCACCTAATGCGATCTGCTCAAACATACCGTATCCTGCGAAGGCCTGGGCTGTGATCTTATCTCTGCATGTTGCGGAATCATTGAATTTTACATAGAGGCAGTCAAGGAGTTCCTGGGCAAATTCTTCGCTGATTTCCTTGTCATCTCTATAGAAAGGATACATATAACGGTCAAACGGTCCCGGGGAATAGGAATATCCATTACACTCGATACGGATGATACAGTGAACAAACCAGAAAGACTGAACCGCTTCATAGAAGTTTCTTGCACCATACTGCGGAACATGCTGACAATTCTTTGCAATCTGAAGAAGCTCTGCCTTACGGACCGGATTGCTTTCCTTTGCAGCCATCTCCTCTGCTTTTCTTGCATAGCGGTGTGCGAAATTAATTGCAGCTGTGTAAGTGATCATCAGTGCTTTGTAGAACTGTTCTTTCTTAATACAATCGGGATCACTCCGGTCAAGCTTGGAGAGTTCTTCTTCACAATCCTGGATCACGCCTTCGAAACCACGCTCAAGGATGCGGCCATAGTCGACCTGTGAATGTCCTACTCCGCCGTAAAGATAACTTCCTGAGTCGTAAACGCCATGCTCAAGAGCATCCATACATTCCTTTGACATAAGGGAAAGCGCATATTCGCTGTTGGTTTTTCCCTGCCAGTAGGGTGCAAGAGACCGGATGATCTTCTTGGATTCTTCACTTAAATAATAGGGATCAGTCGGTCTGGTAGAAATGGTGTCAAGCTCATCTAAAAGCCATTCCAGAGAAAGCTCTACATGAATCTCGGAAGAGCGGGGATGCTCTGTCACAGACCCTACGATCAGCTCATCATCACGGATGGTGATATGCATGTTATTAAGAAGCTTCTCCATCGCCTTTGCCCGGCGCATGACGGATGACAGATCCTCTGTCTCCTGGTACGCCTGGGTCATAAGGACCATACGTTCCACTTCAAGGACAGGTGTTGCATCGTAAACCGCTTCTTTTAGACGCAGGACCCTGTCTGTCGGTTTTGAAAAGCCTTTGGCAATTACGTCGTTACCATTGTTCATCATAATCTAACCTCCTTATGGTTTTTAGTCGGATGAAAAATCTGTTGATAAAAGTATAAGAAAACCATAGGGAATTTGCTATTAGATTACGTTTTCATTTTTGGAAAAATCAAGTTCTGATGAAAGAGCTTCCGCCTGCATTCGCGTAAAGAAATTTTCTATTTATTTCTATTGTTGAGATATGCTGCCATCTCCAGGCGATTTTAAGGGGTTTAATAATACTCAATATTACCTAAAAAAAGCTTTTATAATCCCAACTGCACTATAACAATGAACCACCGGACAATTGAGTAGGAGGGAGTGATTAACTCCCGTCCTCTCACACCACCGTGC
>ERZ832317.4080-NODE-4080-length-14521-cov-3.210424_pt1 | contig 14521 bp, 14 predicted proteins | sample MGYA00519695_ERZ832317 | MGnify/ENA primary metagenome ERZ832317 (study PRJEB31850, sample SAMEA3708726) | human gut metagenome | biome: human gut; feature: human-associated habitat; material: faeces | place: China | collected 2014 ...
CAAAGAATCAATGCAGTTTCGGTGCGTATTTGAATGGAACAGAAGAATATTTGGAACCAATATTCTGGCATGAAAAGGTCAACATGGATGGAAGCGCAATCGGCATGAAGATGTTTGAATTGCCGGATACATACAAAAATAAAATGTTTCTGCCCTTGACATTTGATTTGTATGAAGAGGAAACATTTTACGTTTTTGATGGAGCGCATTGGCTGATTTTGAGGGGAAGTCAAAAACCATTGGATACCGTTCGCGTCGATGCGCCGATTCGTTCAAATGAAATTCAGAGGATATTTGGAGTACAAAAAACATTAGGAACAACAGAGATCAAGATTGATGTGGAAATATCAAATGTAATGATTCGGTTTTCGACGAATGTGAAGAGTTTGGATGGCCATCTGTTCAGCGAGAAAAATGAAAACTGGAAAAAAGGCGATTTGGCTGAGTGGAGAGTATGCATTGATGGAGAAGAAGGAGTCGCACTTTCCGGTAATTTGGATGGCTTGGAAACAACGAACTGTATTGATGAAATGATCTACATTAAACCGCAGATTGAACCGGAAAAATTGGAATGGATTCCGAGTTTCTATATGGAGGATGGGGACGGAGTGCATGTTGATGAGCGCCCCGAAGAAACCGTGACCATTTGGCTTACTCAGCCGTAACGACATCAAAAATCCGCCCGGTATCGTCGCGATACGGCCGGGCGGATTTTTTGCGATTATACACTTTTTTGCTTTCAACCTTTTTGGAAATTGGGGAGACGACCCAAAGCGTTCGCCGCGCGGCGTTCAATTCGCGCCGGGCTTTTTTGCTGAGTTTTTCCTTGGGGATAAAACGGGTGGACATGCAATCACGACCTTTCAATCGGCTCGAAAAGACTTCTTCCGGCGCTGTTCTTGTGCCGGAAAGAAAGCTATGATATAATGCCTTTGTCGGTTTTGCCGACAGGCATGGCGAGGGCTTGACACCGGAACACCCCGGATTCTGACCGGAGGGAGGTGAGAGCCATCAAAGCAAAAGAAACGACCACGATTACGATCCGACAGACGCTTGTAACGTCTGTCAAGATCGAAAAATCGCAGGAAACGAAAGAACACGATGATGTCGACATCATCATCGTGTTAGTGCCGAGAGGCTAACAACCACAAAAGCCCTCGTCGTGCTTTTATTGTAGCATGATCTGCGCCGCGCGTCAAGGGCGGCGTTTTATTTAGACGCAATCATTCAGTTAGAGCGCGGGAAGGCTGGCGCGTTCAGATTTTTCCATGCCTTTTCGCATAAATGAACGAATAGACGAGCGGCGAGAGGGACGCGACAAAAATCGCGGCGACCCAGACGACGGTTGCATGGCTGAGGAAGACGGAAAGCAGCGTGACCACCCCGGCGATGATCCATACATAGCCCGCGAAACGGTGGGTGTGATTCCAGTTATCTTCGTCGTCAAGCGTCCACGGGACGCGGATGCCCACGGTGTAGTTATGGCGGCACTTGGGCAGATAATTGCCGATGGCGATGAAGATCAGGCCGACAAAAACCATGCCGAAACGCGAGACATTGATGGCGAAGCCCAGCGCGCTCAGGTATACGGACAGGCCGGCGAACAGACTGGCGGCGGGGCAGACCCACAGGACGAGCTGCGCCATCTTTTCGGAGATATTCTGCTTTTTGGGATCGGCGCGCAGCATGACGGCGCAGAAGAGATGCATGGCGAGGATGAACAGCGGGATGCCGATCACCGCGAACGGGCGGCTGGAATAGCCATTTGCCGTGCCGCTGAAATCGAAATGGGTGGGCATGCGCTCGGGCAGGCGGTTCCACAGGGCGAGGCCGAAAAACATCGGCAGCAGGATGACGACGCAGGTGACAAGCAGGGTGCGTTTAGGAATGGCTTTCATGGTTGTCTCCTTTCAGTTGAGAGAGCCAGAGCATGACCTCCTCGACGACGGAGGTGTTCAGCTCGTAGTAGATGAAGTTTTTTTCGCGCGTTTCGAACACGAGATCGGCCTTTTTCAGCACGCTGAGGTGATAGGAGACCGTTGCGCCCGTCATCTCAAAATGCCCGGCGATTTCGCCTGCGCTCATGCGCCCGCCCCTGAGCAGCAGCAGGATTTCCCGCCGCGCCGGGTCGGAAAGCGCTTTGAAGGTTTCGGCAAAGCTCATAGGCGACGTCCTTTCAGGATTTCTATTTAGAAAAAAATCTAAATAGTGGATGCTTGAATTATAGCAGGAATGGAGAAGGCTGTCAATGGGCATTTAGAAAATTTTCTAAATTACAACTCCCTCGGCATTTTCCGCACCACGACCGCGTAGCAGACGACGAGCGCGAAAAGCGTCGCCGCCCAGGAGACGGGATAGGAGAGATAGAGCGTATCGAGGGTCGGGGAGGCGGCGAAGGCCGTATACAGCCAGACCACGCGCAGCAGGCAGATGCCGCTCAGGCTGGTGATGGTCGGCAGAAGGGAATAGCCGACGCCGCGGAGCTGGCCGACGAAGGTATCCTGCATGCAGAAGAGGACGTAGAGCGGCATGTTGTGGCGCACGCGGACGAGGCCGCTGGCGATGACCGCCGGATCGGTGTTGAACAGCGCGAGCAGCGGCGTGCCGAACGTGTAAATCAGCAGCCCGAGCGTCAGCCCGCCGACGAACGTGGCCGCGAGGCAGACGAGCAGCACGCGGCGGACGCGGGCATATTTCTCCGCGCCCATGTTCTGGCTGGAGAAGGTGAGCGCCGCCTGCGAGATGGAGTTGGAAACGGTGGTGGCGAAGCCCTCGATGCTGGCGGCGGCGGTGTTGCCCGCGATGGCGGCCGCGCCGAAGGAATTGATGGCGGACTGGATGAGCACGTTGGAGATGGAGAACATGCTGCTTTGCAGCCCCGCGGGGATGCCGATGCGCAGGATCATCGAAAGCGAGCGGCGCTCGATGCGCGTCTTTTTCGGCTCAAAGCGAACGTCGCCGTGGCTGGTGATGAGGCTGGCGAGCACGAGCGCGGCGCTGATGGTCTCGCTGACGACGGTGGCGATGGCCACGCCCGCGACGCCGAGCCTGAGCCCGGCGACGAGCGCCACGTTGAGGACGACGTTGCAAAGCCCGCTGACGGTCAGGTAATACAGCGGGCGCTTGGTATCGCCGACCGCGCGGAGGATGGCCGCGCCGTAGTTATAGACGAGGCTGGCGGGCAGGCCGACGGCGTAGATGTTCAGGTAGAGCTGCGCGCCGCCGACCACGTCCGCCGGGCAGCCCATCATTTCGAGCAGCGGGCGGGAGAGGACGAGCAGCAGCACGCCCAGCGCCGCGCCGGAGAGCACCGCCAGCGCCATGGAGGTATGCACCGCGCGGTGCACGCCGTCCCGATCCCCTGCGCCGGCCGCACGGGCGACGGCCACGGACGCGCCGACGCTCAGCCCCATCAGCAGGCTGACCAGCAGATGGATGAGGGAGGTCGTCGCGCCGACGGAGGCCATCGCGACGGAATCGGCGAAGCGCCCGACGACGATGATGTCCGCGGAATTATATAGAAGTTGGAGCATGCCGGAGAGAATCAGCGGCACGGCGAAGGCCAGCACGTTGGGCAGCAGCGGCCCGGCGGTCATCGCCACCTGACGATGCGAGCGATGGGCAAACAAAGCGATCACCTCAATCCTGGAGCAATGCGAACAGCATAGCACAACGCGCGGGGAGCGTCAAGACAATGCAGCAAACAAAAACCGTACTTGCATTTCAGCAGTATTTTGGATATAATAAAGGGGAATACAGGAAAAATATCAACTGATATGAATATGTGACGAGGTGCATGAATATGAAAACCGTGACGATTCGCCTGACGATGATGACGGACAACGTGAAAAACTTTGTCCGCCTGGTCAATCGTTATCCGTATGATATGGATTTGCGCTCGGGGCGCTATGTGGTGGACGCCAAATCCATCCTGGGCATTTTCTCGATTGATCTCTCCCGACCGATCACCATGACGATTTACAGCGACGACTGCGACGACCTGCTCCGCGATCTGGACGGCTATCTGGTCAAGGACGGCGAGGAAACCGCCGCGAAATAAGGGATGGAGGTGCAGCCCATGCCGCTTGATGTGCATGCTACGGAAGAAGAGGACAAGCTCGTGGTGCTGTCGTCTTTGAACCGCCTCGGCGGCTGCACGGAGGAACAGCTTCTGCGCTTTCTGGTTGAAAACGCGCTGATGAATCCATTTCAGTTTTATCTGGCGCTGGGCGGGCTGAAAGAGGCGGGCTTCGTTCGTGAGGCGCGCCATCTGGAAGGGACGCTGCTGATTCTGACCCCGCAGGGGCGCGAGAGCGTGGAAATGTTCGCCTCCCGCATCCGCGCTTCTCAAACGGAGAAGCTGAATGCGAACGCGCCCGCGTGGAAGCGGCGCATCCGCGACGAGCTGCAAATGCCCGCCGCGTGGCAGGAGACGGACAACGGCTTCGCCGTCACGCTGCGCGCGCTGGAGGGCGGCGCGGAAATCTTCTCCATGACGCTGACGGCGGCGACGAAGGCGCAGGCGAAGCGCTTCTGCGAGCGCTGGCCAAGCCGCGCGCCGTTCCTGTATCAGACGATCATGGAGCAGCTCGGCGAGGCGGAAAGCGAAGAAAAAAATTCGTAAAGCCTGCAAAGAAACAAAAAAAGAAGACAAAAAGAAAAAAACGGAAACGTTCGACGGCAACGGCAAAAGGGGCGCGAAAAAAGCGCCCGACTGCCCGCGCCTGCCGGACGTTTTTTGCGTGTACGAGAAATTGCACGGAAGCGCCCGCGCGAGCAAGGCGTGAAGAAGGCAAAAAAACGATCAAACGGCGGCGAATCACACAGAAAGTTCGTAAAAACCGAGCGCGAATTTGGCGAAATTGACCGAGCGGAGAAAAGAAATTATCCAAAAACACTTCCATTTTTTCATACATTCTGATATAATGAGCATCAGATGCGGGCGGGCGCGAAACAAGCCGCCTGAAAAACAGCCGAAACAAGGCTTCAAAGGAGGAACGATTTATGAAGGACTACATGGTGAAGGACATACGCAACATCGCTGTATTGGGACACGGCTCTGAAGGCAAAACGACGCTGGTTGAGTCGATGCTCTATGCCGCCGGCGTGACTGACCGCCAGGGTCGTGTCGAGGATGGAAACACGGTCAGTGATTACGATCCCGAAGAGATCAAGCGTCATATCTCCATCAGCGCGTCCGTGGCGCCGATTGAAATCCACGGCAAGAAGCTCAACCTCATTGACGTTCCCGGTTACTTCGATTTTGCGGGCGAAATGTCCGGCCCGCTGCACGCCGTGGAGGGCGCGGTCATCGTTCTGAGCGCCGCAACGGGCATCTCCACCGGCTTTGAAAAAGCATGGAACGCGACCGCGAAGCATGGTTTGGCGCGCATCATCGCCGTTTCGCAGGTCGATCGTGAACATATCAATTACCGCAAGGTGCTCGACGATCTGCGCAGCACCTACGGCAACTGCATCATCCCGACGGTTCTGCCGATCGGCGAGGGCACGTCCTTCGTCGGCGTGGTGGACGTTTTGACGGGCAAGGCCTTCACCGGCGCGGGCAAGGATCGCTGCGAGATCCCGATTCCGGAAGAGATGGAAGCGCTGGTCGAAGAAGCGCGCGAGGCCTGCAACGAGGCGGCGGCGAGCACCAGCGAAGAGCTGATGGAAAAATTCTTCGACGAGGGCAAGCTGAGCGAGGAAGACATGCTGCGCGGCCTTTCCGCGGGCATTTACGAGGGCAGCATCGTGCCGGTCGCCCCGGTTTCCAGCCTGAACGGCATCGGCGTGCGCCCGCTGATGTATGAGCTGGCCATGTACATGCCCAGCCCGATGGAGCACACCTATCACGGCATCAACCCCAAGACCAAATCCATGCACATCCGCCACGCGGACATGAGCGAGAGTTTCACCGCGCAGGTATTCAAGACCATCGCCGACCCGTTCGTGGGCAAGCTGTCCCTGATTAAGGTCATCTCCGGCGTGCTGACCCCGGCGACCCCGCTGTTCAACGCGAACGCGGACAAGCCCGAAAAGGCGGCGGGCATCTTCATGGTGCGCGGCAAGAAGCAGATTCCGGTCGGCATGCTCTGCGCGGGCGACATCGGCGCGCTCAGCAAGCTGCAATACACCTCCACGGGCGACAGCCTCTGCGAAATCGGCAAGGTCGTTCAGTATGACAGCATCGACTTCCCCGCGCCGCAGATTTCTCTGGCGGTATACGCCAAGAAAGCGGGCGAGGAGGACAAGGTCTTCTCCGGTCTGGCGCGCCTGTGCGAGGAAATGCCGGATGTGATCGTCGCCAAGGATCCGATGACCACCGAAACGCTCATCAGCGGTCAGGGCGAATTGGAGCTTGAAATCGTGCGCCAGAAGCTGCAAAGCAAGTTCGGCGCGGACGCCGTGTTCAAAGACCCGAAGATCGCCTATCGCGAGTCCATCCGCAAGACGATTCAGGTGCAGGGTCGTCACAAGAAGCAGAGCGGCGGCCACGGCCAGTTCGGCGACGTGTGGATCGAGTTCTCCCCGGCCGAACCGGGCACGGATTTCGAGTTCGTCGATGCGGTGGTCGGCGGCGCGGTGCCGCGCAACTTCATTCCGTCGGTCGAAAAGGGTCTGCGCGAGAACCTCGTCAAGGGCGTGCTCGCGGGCTTCCCGATGACGGGTCTGCGCGCCAAGCTCTACGACGGCAGCTATCACCCGGTCGATTCCTCCGAAATGGCGTTCAAGACGGCGGCGCGCATCGCGTATAAGCAGTGCATCAACGCCAACCCGGTGCTGCTCGAGCCGATCATGCACGTGGAAATCAGCGTGCCGGACGAGTACATGGGCGATATCATGGGCGACCTGAACAAGCGCCGCGGCCGCATCCTCGGCATGGAGCAGAGCGACGGCAAGCAGCTGATTATCGCCGAAGTGCCGCAGGCCGAAATGTTCAAATACGCAACCGATCTGCGCTCCATGACGCAGGCGAAGGGCGCGTTCAAGATGAGCTTTGAGCGCTACGAGGAAGTGCCGCAGGCCATCTCCGGCAAGATCATCGAGGCGCATAAGGCCGATCTCGCGGACGACGAGGAATAATTTTCTCCCTAAGCCAAAAGCTATTCTCCTTCCGCAAGGGGAGAATAGCCCTTTCCGCAAATGAAAGAATAGCTGAATTTCTTGATTTTGCTATTCAAGTCAAGTTTGCTTATGTCAACAAGCTGGTCTGCCGTTTTTTGCGGCAGATTTTTTTATTTTGGTCTTGACATCGCGCCCGTTTCGATGTATTATTGTATTAAGCCATTAGTACAGTAACACAAGAAAGGAGCTTCATCATGGAATGGTCCATTGTCGCCGGTCGTCCCGTCTATCTCCAGCTCATCGAACAGCTGGAGCTGGCCATCGTCGTCGGCGAATACCCGCCGGGCGAAAAAATCCCCGGCGTGCGCGACCTCGCCGCGCAGGCGCAGGTCAACCCCAACACCATGCAGCGCGCGCTCGCCGAGCTGGAAGCGCGCGGCCTGCTGGAAACCCAGCGAACGGCAGGGCGAACCGTGACGGGCGACGTCGAAAAAATCGCGCAGACCCGACGGGCGCTCGCGCAGACGCTGGTTCACCATTTTTATCATCAGGCGGCGGCGCTCGGCCTCACGAAAGCCGAAATCGCCGCGCTGCTCGAACAGGAGGAGGCATAACCATGGCGGCTATCTACACCGCGAACCATCTTCAAAAGAACTACGGCGGCCGCGTCGCGCTGCGCGACGTGAGCTTCTCGATCGAGCCGGGGCGGCTGGTCGGCCTGCTCGGCCCGAACGGCGCGGGCAAATCGACGCTGATCAAATGCTCGATGGGGCTGCTCACGACGACCGCCGGCGAAATCACCATCGGCGGCGTAAAGCCCGGCCCGGCCAGCAAGGCCATCACATCCTATCTGCCCGACCGCATGGCGCTCTCCACGAGCATGCGCGTGCGCGACGCGGTGGCCATGTACGCGGATTTCTTCGCGGATTTCGACCGCGTGAAGGCGCGCGACATGCTGCTGGATCTGAAGCTCGACGACGGCCAGCGCATCGGCGCGATGAGCAAGGGCATGCAGGAAAAAATGCAGCTCTGTCTGGTGATGGCGCGCGCGGCGCGGCTGTATCTGCTCGACGAGCCGCTCGGCGGCGTCGATCCGGCGGCGCGGGACTACATTTTGAACACCATCCTGCGCAATTACAGCGAAAACGCATCCGTCGTGCTCTCCACCCACCTCATCGGGGACATCGAGCGCGCGCTGGACGAGGTGCTGATGCTCAAGGATAACACGGTTTTCCTGCATCAGGGCGTGGACGAGCTGCGCGAGGCGCACGGATGCAGCGTGGACGAATATTTCAGGGAGGTGTTTCGGGCATGATCCGCAAATTGCTCAAGGTTGAATTCAGGGAGGCATTTTCCTCCATGCTGCCCGTCGGCGCGGGCATGCTCGTGCTCAGCGCGCTGACGGCGCTCAACTCCGCCGTTACCGCGCGAATCCGCGTCAGCTCCGCCGGGTTTGACTGGCTGGGCGCGCTGCTGGCCTTTGCAACGGCCGTCTGCTTCATCTCGGTGCTGGCGGTCTGCTTCTTCGCGAACGTCAACCGCTTTTACCGCATGCTCGGCGAGGAGGGCTACATTCAGCTCACCCTGCCCGCGACGATGAGCCAGCACATCGCGGCCAAGCTGATTGCCGCCGTCGTGACGACGCTGATGACGTTCCTGTTTCTGGCCGTCTGCTCGTCCCTGATGGCGTTTCCGGCCGGTGCATCGTGGCTGACGGATATGCTGCGCGACGGGCGCGACATGGTGCGCGGCGGCGGGCTTTCGCTGCTTCTGCTGGCCGCGGTCATCGCGCTGGCCGGGATGGCCATGGGCTATCTGCACACGTATCTCTCCTGCGCCGTCGGCAGCCTGTTCCCCCAGCACCGCAAGCTGGCGAGCATCCTCTCGTTCTTCGCGCTGCAATTTCTCGCGCAGGTTCTCTTCATGCTGGCGGTCTATTTCGCCGCGACGCGGGTGGAGGTTCTGCTCGATTCGTTCAGCCGTTTCGCCCTCGATCTGCTCAGCAGCCCGAACGGCGAGATGAAGGTGATTTTCGGTTCGTTCATCGGCGTTTCAGCGGTCGAAGTCGTCATCGACGCGGTGCTCTGGCTGATTACCCAGACGATTCTCACCCGAAAGCTGAATCTGCCGTAATCGCACCTGACTCCTTCAGTCACGGCTACGCCGTGCCAGCTCCCTCAAAGAGGGAGCTCTTTTAACAGGTTATTTTCCGTCTACGCGATACGCCGCGCCCCTAGAACGTTGCGGAAAAAGCAACCGCGCCAATGTTTTGTGCAGGATTTGCTTTTTTCTCAATTATTCATCATAAAAGCGACGCACTTGGTCATTCGAGTGCGCCGCTTTTTTTCACAGATCATCCGAGCTCACGCCGCCGCCATAGCGCTTGAGCACATATTCCCCGTTCTCGTCCTTCTCATAGTCAAACCCGTAATCGCCGTTTTTGCCGTTCAGCTCGTAGCTGATGGTCACGATCACCCGGTCGGCCTTCGTGTTCTTGCAGGCCACGCCGGTTTCCCGCACCTTCGCCTCCGGGAACGCCTCGGTGAACAGGCTGACCGCCTTCTCCCGCACGACGGGCACAAAGCTCCAGTCGATGTCTCCGCCGTTGTTCTGCGGCGTTTCCACCCGATTGCTCTGTATCTTCTCCCCCGCCTCGTGCAGCGCGCTTTCAACGCCCGCGCAGCCGGAGAGGGACAGCAGCAGCGCAAACAGCGCCAGACACAAACCCATCTTTTTCATTTCTCGATCGCTCCTTTGATGTCGTCGGGCGCGCCGCCGTGCCTCACCCCCACGCCTTTTTCAGCGCGGAAAGCCCCTGCCGAATCTGCTCTTCATCCATGCCGGAAAAGCCCAGCAGCACGACGCGGCTTTCATCGTTCTGCATCACCGCGTAATCGGAGAGCCGCGTCAGGTGCACCCCCGCCTGTTCGGCCAGCGGCGCCAGCTCGCGCGCGGGCGTTTTACCGCCGACATGGAGCAGCGCATACAGCCCCGCGCCGCAGGGCGCGACGCTGCCGAGATTCAGCGCCTGCACAGTCTCCGTCAGCGCCGCCAGCCGCGCGCGGTAGACGACGCGCATCCGCGCGATATGCCGCTCCAAAAAGCCGCCCGCGATAAACTTGCGCAGCGTCTCCTGCTCAAACCCCGGCACGGTGCAGGCCGCGTGCATCGTTCGATAGCGCGCCGCCAGCTCCTGCGGCAGCACCATGAAGCTCAGGCGCAGGCCGGGCGCGAGCGTCCGCGAAAACGTGTTCATGTAGACGACCTGCCGCCCGCCGTCCATGGCGCGAAGCGCGGGCGCACCCGCGCCGGAAAAGCGGAATTCGCTGTCGTAATCGTCCTCCAGAATATAGCCGCCTGTCTCCCGCGCCCAGCGCAGAAGCGCCGCCCGCTGGCCGGGCTGCATCTCCTCCCCCGTCGGGAATTGATGCGTCGGGGTGACGTAGGCCGCGCCCGCGCCGCTCCGGTACAGCTCGCGCACGTCAATCGCCCCGCCGGAAAGCGGGGTCGGCGCAATCCGCGCGCCGCTGACCACCAGAATACGCCGAACGCGCGAATAGCCGGGATCCTCCACCGCGAAAAGGCGCTCGCGCCCGATCAGCGCGACCAGCGCGGAAACCAGCACCTCCGTGCCCGCGCCCAAAACGATGGCCTCCGGCGGCGCGTCGATGCCGCGCATGCGGTGCAGATAGCCCGCGATTTCCCGGCGGAGCGCCGGTTCGCCCTGCGGGTCGCCGGAGCGCAGCAGGGTCGCGCTCTGCTCGCTGAGCACCTCGCGCATCAGCCGCGCCCACGTGGCGTAGGGAAAATGCGCCGCGTCCGCCGCGCCCGTTCCGAAATTCCAGCGGACAGGCGGCTTTTCCCCGTCGGTCAGGCCGACGCGCTGCGCCTGTTCCAGCGCGTAAACGCCGCTTCTGGGGCGGCTCTCGCAAAGCCCCTCGCTGATGAGCCGCGCGTAGGCCGCCTCGACCGTCGCGGTGCTGACGCTCAGGTGCGCCGCCAGCTCCCGCTTGGAGGGCATCCGCTCCCCCGGACGAATCCCGCCGCGCTCCATCTCGCGTTTCAGCGCGGTATAGAGCTGCTCGCAGAGGGGGGTTTTGCTCGCCGCTTCCAGTGTACACGTAAACATGTTCATTCCACCTCGCAGTGCGCCCATTCCCGAACGTGATCCCACGCGACATAGAAGCCCGCGCCGTGGCTGCAAAAGACGCTTCCGGGCGGGTTGAGCGTGTCGGCCAGCGGGTCATAGCCGATCTGCCGCACCATATCATCCTGATTTTTGCACGGCTCATAGCGGTCAAACCGCGACGCGATGCGCCCGTGTCCGCGCGTGGAGGCGGCGAACCGCGTCGGATAATCCCAGAACATCGCGGCGGTGCACCGACCCGTGAGCGTCGTCTCCCCGCCGTCCGTTTCGGATGCATCGAGCTGCGCGCCGATGCGAAGCAGTTCGCCCGTCACCCGCGCCAGCGCCTCGTTCGGCATGGCCAATTCAAAGCGCACCACCGGCTCCAGCAGCACGTTTTCCGCCTGCATCAGCGCGTTGCGAATCGCGCGGCAGGTCGCCTCGCGGAAGTCGCCGCCCTCCGTGTGCTTGAGGTGCGCGCGCCCCGCAATCAGCCGAATCCGCACGTCGCACAGCGGGCTCCCCGTCAGCACGCCGGGGTGCGCCCGCTCAAAGACATGCGTGCGGATCAGCCGCTGCCAGTTTTCCTCCAGCGAATTGGGCGGGCAATCCGCCGCAAACGAAACGCCGCTCCCCGGCGCGCCCGGCTCGAGCTTCAGCCACACCTCGGCATAGTGCCGCAGCGGCTCATAGTGCCCGACGCCCACGACCGGGGCGGCAATCGTCTCCCTGTAAAGCACGTGCGGCGGGCACATCCGCACCACATCGCCGAAGCGCGCCGCCAATATGCCCTGCAAAACCTCCACCTGCACCGCGCCCATCACGCCGACGGAAACGCCGTCCGCCTCCGGGCGAACGGAGAGCAGCGGGTCTTCCTCCTCCATTTCGCGCAGATGCGCCAGCAGCGCGCTCTGCGTCAGCGGCGCCGTCGGCTCCACCTGCACGCTCATCAGCGGCACGGTTTCGGGCGCTTCAAGGCCAAAGCCGTCGCCGATTCGCTCGCCGGGTCTGGCCGATAGCCCCGCCAGCGCGACGGTCTGCCCCGCGTGCGCCTCGCCCATCGGCAGCAGCCTGCCGCCCTGCGGCGCGAGAATCGCCGCGACCTTGCAAACGCCGGAGCGCGTCCGCACCTCGTCGCGCGCGCGCAAAACGCCGCTCGTCACCTTCACATAGGTATACCGAACGCCGCCGACGCGCCGCACCCGATACGCCTTGGCGGAAAACGGCTCGCCCTCGCGCCGCGCGTAATCCGTCCGGCAGAGCGCCCCGACGGACTCCGCCAGCGCGTCCACGCCGATATCGCCCAGCGCGCTGCCCGCCAAAACGGGATAAAGCGCGCAGGCCGCAAACGCGCGCCGCGCGCCCGAAAGATAATCCGCCCTCGACGCGGTCTCCTCCAGATGCTGTTCCAGCAGAAGCTCGTCCCGCTCAGCCAGCGCCTCGCGCACGTCGCCCGCCATCAGCACGCAGTCGCCGGAAAGCAGCCTGCGCATCTGCGCCGTCACGCGCGCAACGTCCGCGCCCTCCCTGTCCGTCTTATTCAGAAAGAGAATCGTCGGGATTTTCCGCTTTTGCAGCAGCTTGAAGAGCGTCACGGTGTGGCTCTGCACGCCCTCCGCGCAGGAGACGACGAGCAGCGCCGCATCCAGCACGGACAGCGCGCGCTCCATCTCGCCGGAAAAATCGACGTGCCCCGGCGTATCCATCAGCGTGACGAAAAGCGGCTCGCCGCCCGAAACCGGCCACGAAAGCGTCGCCTGTTCGGTGAAAATCGTGATGCCGCGCGCGCGCTCCATCGGATCGTCGTCCATGAAGGCGTCGCCGTGATCGACGCGGCCGCAGGCGCGAATCACACCCGCGCGCCTGAGAAGCTGCTCGCAGAGCGTCGTCTTGCCCGCGTCAACGTGCGCCGCAACCCCGAGCGTCAGATTCATGGCTGTTCCTCCGTCTGCGCTTTCGCCGCCTCGTCCTCCTCGCGGATGCGGTCAAACACCGCGTCCACCACCTTCTGCTGATGGCGCGTGAACTTGCGCCCGTCGAGATAGGCCTTCGCCATCTCCGGCCTGCGCCGCAGGGTGATATACAGCGATTCGCTGAGCTGCCAATCGACGATGTGCGCGTGGTTGCCGTTGAGCAGCGGTTCGGGCACGGTCAGCCCTTCGAACGCACGCGGGCGGGTATACTGCGGGTATTCGAGCAGGCCGGAGGAAAAGCTCTCCGTCTGCGCGCTCTCCTCGCAGCCCAGCACGCCGGGCACGAGCCGCGCCACGCAGTCCACCAGCACCATCGCGCCCAGTTCGCCGCCGGTCAGGACGTAATCGCCGATGGAAATTTCCTCGTCGATGCACAGATCCAGCGCGCGCTGATCCACGCCCTCGTAGTGGCCGCAAAGCAAAATCAGCTCGTCCTCCCTGGCGAGCTGCTCGGCCTTCTTCTGCGTCAGCGTTTCGCCGCGCGGGGAGAGATAGATGCGCTTCACCTTTCTGCTGCCCTGCACGTCGCGAACCGCATCCACAATCGGCTGGGCGAGCATCACCATGCCCGCGCCGCCGCCGAAGGGCGCATCGTCGGTATTGTGGTGCTTGTTTTTGGAATACGCGCGGATATCCACCTCGCGGATCTCCAAAATGCCCGCCTTTTCCGCGCGGCCGAGCATGCTCGTGTGCAGCGGGGTGAACATCTCCGGGAAGGTGGTCAGAATCGTGATTTTCATTTGTCCTCCGTGGGCTGGGACGAGAGCAGCGTCATCTCCTGCCGCGCCATCTCTTCGAGCACGGCGTACATCTGCTCCTCCTGCGTGGCGATTTCCAGAATCTCGATTTCGCGCAGGGTGACGGTTTCCTCCTCCGCCTCGCGGCCGAAGAAATCCAGCAGCCGCAGCTTGAGCCGCAGCCCGTTGGCCTCCAGCACGCGGCCGGTAATCATGTCGTCGCCCATGATGACGGAGACGATCTCCCCGCGCTCCTTGCAGGCCAGCAGCACGCTGAGCAGCAGATCGGTGTCCTCCGCGGGCGCTTCCGTAAAGAAGCAGCGATGGTGCTGCTTGTGGTAAGCGAGCAGCATCGCCAGCCGCTGTTCGTATTCCTCCCCGGCGAGCACCTGAATGACGTCCTGATTGCGCCGCACGCGCCAGCCGTCAATCTGCCCCCACGGGCTCAAATCGCACATGAGCACATGCTGTCCGTCCACCGCCTCCACAAACCCCGCGGAGAACCCCTCCGGGTCTTCCGGGTCGGTGTAGACGGAAGCCAGCGCGCCCTGCGCCGCCAGAATCCTGAGCAGGTAAACCATATATCCGTTCGTCATCGTTTCTTTTTCTCCCTCGCCCCC
>ERZ832317.4086-NODE-4086-length-14504-cov-6.419060_pt1 | contig 14504 bp, 10 predicted proteins | sample MGYA00519695_ERZ832317 | MGnify/ENA primary metagenome ERZ832317 (study PRJEB31850, sample SAMEA3708726) | human gut metagenome | biome: human gut; feature: human-associated habitat; material: faeces | place: China | collected 2014 ...
ATAGAAAAAGCCAGACGACCGACAGAAGCGACCGGGTCGCCAATTCCGATCACCGGAGACGAATTGGTAACGAAATAAACCTAGAATTATTTAGATATGTTTTTATCTTCTTCAGCTAAATCCTTCCATTTGGTAATGAAGCCATTGCTTCAATCTCAGGGCCGGATATAGAAAAGCAGCCATTTATGGACTGGAATAATAGCGATATAGTAAGAAAAACATTTCTTACAAGGCATACCGTCTGCTAAATAATGGATCAATCCCAGAGAAAATTCATGAATAGGGGGAAGGGTATCCAGTAAATTGCCGTATGTGTCTTCCTGTTGAGAGAGGGTCATTTTTTTATATTGTTCCTCGCATAAGACAGGAAATTCACTCAAACGATAAACGAGACAATCCGAATTTTTTAAGATACGCATATCGAGTTCGATACCGACAGGAATCACAAGTAATTGTTTATTATGGATGATGAGATGGGGAAAATGTAAGCCGTCGATCCGGATCTCTCCCTGAAGTAGGAAAAGAATACTATTTTGTTTAAAATGATATTGTTGATAGGAATAGCCTTCTAAAAAACGGAAATAATAAAACATATCCCCTCCATAAGAAGGGCAATCAGAGCAATTTATGTGTTCGTTACAAGGCATAGCACTAACTTTTTGCTTGTTGCACACACATAAATTTTCTTCCTGGACAAACATATGGATTTTTCCTGGAAGGAACTAATTTGAAAGACAATAATCTGAAATTATTTTAGCTTGCGTTGAAAATGCAGAAACCAAAGTGGAAGAACAGAGCCTTTCAAAATACTCGAAATCGTGATACTCCACCAAATTCCCGTCAACCCTAATTGGGGGAAGGAGGTCAGAAAATAGGCCATCGGAATACGTGCTCCGGTGAAAATAATCCCGGTCAGTGCCGGAGGAGTCGTATGTCCGGTACCATTGAATGCTCCGGCAGTAACGGATTCGGTTACCATGAAAAGTTGTGATAAAGCCAAAATCTTCAGGTAATTACCGCCGGCTTCGATGGCTTCCGGTTCGTTTACAAAAAGCCCGAAGATCTCGTGGTTTAATACAAAGAAGAGAATTCCGGCTCCCAAACCGATACTCCCGGCTATTCCTAATGTCAGGCGATAACCTTTACGGATACGTTCATAATTTCCGGCGCCGTAATTCTGTCCGGTAAAGGCAGCCAAGGCGGTAGAAAAACCGGCAGCAGTCATCCAGGAGATGGCTTCGATCTGTGCTCCGATACTTTGAGCAGCGACCCCTACTGCTCCCCAACGTGCGGCTAGGGTAGCCAAGGTCAAGGAAAACATGGAAAAGAGGGCATTTTGTATACTGACCGGCAAACCCAATAAAATGATACGTCGTGCATAATCTTGTTTCAATCGGCTGAGCAGGTGCATACGCCCTAACGGAAACCGGTCACTGAAGATCCGGCGTGCAAAGATGCCGTAAACCACTAATTGTGCTAATGCAGTGGCAACGGCAGCCCCTGCGGTACCCCAGGCCGGAAAGGGACCGATGCCGTAAATCAGCAAGGGATCGAGGATAATATTGACGATAAGTCCTACGGCAGAAGTACGGAAAGGAGTCCGGCTATCTCCCTGACCATTGTAAAGACCGCTGAACGTATTGTTATTGAATTGGAAAAATAACCCGGGAGCGACCAGACGCATATAATCGATCGCCTGGGTCGAAATAGAGGTTTCAAAACGGAACAAGCCCATCAGTAAAGGGGCTGCCAGGATGATGATACAGGCATAGATAAATCCGATTGTAGTCGATAAGGTAATGGCCTGACTGGCATAATGAGCTGCCCGGCGATAATCTTTCGAACCGACAGATTGGGAAACCGTAATCTCAGCCCCGATTTTAGTCATAAAGGACAAAGCGTTGCAAAGCCAGGTAAAAAAACCGGCAGCTCCGGCTGCAGCGACAGCATCACTTCCCAAATGACCGAGCCACAACATATCTGTCATGCTATAAGCCATTTGGATAAAAGAGGCCGAGATCAAGGGCACAGCCATGATCCACAAGCTTTTAAAAATACTGCCCTGTGTCAGGTCGGTTGTCTTCATCGATCTATCTACTATAATATGTCTTCCCCCTACTTCCTTTTTTCCTCTTTTCCCTTTTCTTTTCTCCCTTCGATCCTCTCCCCCCTCCTCTTCCGCTTTTAGCCTTTAGCTTATAGCCTTTTACTTTTTACCTTTTTTATTATAAGTTTCCAGTGCTTTTTCCAAAACCACCAAAGCCTTTGCCAAGTCTTCTTTCTTTAAGACATAAGCCAGGCGGACTTCGTTTTTACCTAATCCCGGAGTAGTATAAAACCCCGAAGCCGGAGCCATAAAGATGGTCTGACCCTCGTAATCGAATTCTTCCAGACACCAGGCACAGAACTTATCGGCATCGTCTATCGGAAGACGGGCCACTGTATAAAACGCTCCCATAGGTATAGGAGAATAACAGCCAGGGATCCGGTTAAGCCCGTCGATCAGGAATTTCCGGCGTTCGACATATTCATCATACACGTCGCGCATATATTCTTCGGGAGTATCCAGTGAAGCTTCGGCCATGATCTGTCCTATCAAAGGAGGACTTAAGCGAGCCTGACACCATTTCATCACATTCTCCCGGACTTGTTTGTTTTTAGTAATCAGAGCCCCGATCCGGATACCGCATTCACTGTAGCGTTTGGAGACAGAATCGACCAGAATGACGTTGTTTTCGATACCTTCGAGGTGAAAAGCCGAGATATAGGGTGCACCGGTGTAACAAAATTCCCGGTATACTTCGTCGGAAAACAGGAACAGGTCGTATTTCCTGACTAAATCCCGGATCTGGTTCATTTCTTTTCGGGTATACAGATAGCCGGTCGGATTGTTGGGATTACAAATCAGGATTGCTTTGGTACGCGGCGTGATCAAAGCTTCGAATTTTTCTACCGAAGGGAGAGCGAAGCCCTCGTCTATAGTAGAAGAAATCGTCTTGATCACTGCTCCGCAGGAAATCGCGAAAGCCATGTAATTGGCATAAGCCGGTTCGGGTACGATGATCTCATCTCCCGGATCGAGACAGGCCATAAATGAAAAAAATACAGCTTCCGATCCTCCGGTAGTGATGATGATATCGTCCGTACAGACATCTATATTGAATTTGTGGTAGTATTCTACCAGTTTTTTCCTAAAACTCAGAATGCCTTCACTGGGAGAGTATTCCAGCACTTCCCGGTCCAGATGGTGCGCCGCTCGTAATGCCACTTCCGGGGTCGCCAAATCCGGCTGACCGATATTGAGGTGGTAAACGACGGTTCCCTTGGCTTTGGCTCGATTAGCCAGTGGGACCAATTTCCGGATAGGAGATGCGGGCATATCTATACCGCGTTGAGAAATGGTTGGCATTCGTTGAATATTTATTGTTTTTGTGTAATTGAGGGGCAAAGATAATAATAAATTCCAGGAACTTCAATTCAAAATCACAGCCAAACCCGGCAACTCTACATTGTATCCAAAACTTAACCCCTAACTTTAAATTACAGGGAAAAGGTTAGCGGGATATTTTATTGTATACCTAATTAAATTATCCTCAAAATTAAAGAATTTTTTCTCTAATATTTTGCTTTAGATCAAAAAAGGAGTAAATTTGACGTCGGAATAAAAACTCCGAAAAAGCTAATATATGATTAAGTATAACAATAAAATTATTACGAAATGAAAGTAACAGTTGTTGGAGCAGGTAACGTTGGTGCAACGTGCGCAAACTGCATTGCAGAAAAAGACATCGTAAACGAAGTGGTTCTTTTGGATATCAAGGAAGGTGTTTCCGAAGGGAAATCGCTGGATATGTGGCAAACTGCCCCGATCAATTTGTATGACACCCGTATTAAAGGTGTAACCAATGATTATGCAGCGACTGATAATTCTGAAGTAGTGGTGATCACTTCCGGTCTTCCCCGTAAACCGGGCATGAGCCGTGACGATTTGATTTCAACCAATGCCGGAATTGTAAAATCTGTTACTGAAAATGTAATCAAACATTCTCCGAATGCTAAGATCATCATTGTATCCAACCCCTTGGATGTGATGTGTTATTGTGCTTTCTTAGCTGCTAAAGTCGATTCATCTAAAGTATTCGGTATGGCCGGTGTATTGGATACTGCCCGTTACCGTGCTTTCTTAGCCGAAGCACTGAACGTATCTCCGAAAGATATTCAGGCACTGTTATTAGGTGGACATGGAGATACAATGGTTCCGCTGCCACGTTACACTTCTGTAGGTGGTATTCCTGTAACCGAATTGATCGACGCCGATAAATTGCAGGCAATCATCGAACGTACCAAAGTCGGTGGCGGCGAATTAGTTAAACTGATGGGAACTTCTGCCTGGTATGCTCCGGGTGCAGCTGCAGCTCAAATGGTCGAAGCGATCATCCGCGATCAGAAACGGGTATTCCCGGTTTGCGCTATGCTGAACGGCGAATATGGTATGAAAGACATCTATCTGGGCGTTCCGGTTGTATTGGGTAAAAACGGTATCGAAAAGATCATCGAAGTAAAACTCGACGATCAGGAAAAGGAACTGTTAGCAACTTCTGCAAAAGCTGTTAAATCGGTGATGACCGTATTGGACGACATGAAAATGTTCTAAAAACAGCCTAAAGGTTAAAAATAAAGAAACCGTCCTGATTTTCGGGGCGGTTTCTTATTTTTGCGCCTCAACTATCAAGCAAGAGGGAAATGAAGAGGAAAAAAAATAAAAAGGCTTGCCATTTTACGACTCCATATCATCCTTATATCAATAGCCGGATTCAGACAGTAGCCGTTGAAATAGTCGGTTTGGAAGACAACAGCTACCACCTGATCGTACCGGTAGAAATCAATGGTATACAAGGAGATATGATTATCGATACCGGCGCATCGGTCACCGTCGTCGACAGACAGGTGTTCCCGGAAGACCTGCCCGAAGAAGCAGACGTTCAGATGACATCGGGTAGCGTCACCGGTCAGATCCACGACGTACATTTAGTAAAAGCAGCTAAATTTAAAATCGGGAAACGTACGATCAAAGAGATGCCGTTGGCTGCTATCGATTTAAAATATGTAAACGAAATGTACGACAAACATCTCAACCGGAAAATTATCGGATTATTGGGGTGTGACTTTTGTGTCAGGTATCAGGTGGCTATCGATTACCGGAAAAAGGAATTTACCATGTATTTTTAATAATCTACCATCTAAAAATCAGAATTATCTGTTTTTTTAGAAAAAATATTATACTTTTGCGTATTAATCGTGCTTAAAGAATTAGCAAAAATTAAGTCATATAATAATTTATTGTAAAATGCAGAATAAAGGAGCGATCACATTACTTGCTATTGCATTAGCGTTAGTGAGTCTTTACCAGTTATCTTTTACCTGGAAAACCAATCGGGTGGAAAAAGCTGCGAGGGAATATGCGCAGGGAGATCCCGTAAAGGAAAAAGTTTATCTGGATTCTATTGCAAACAAGGAAGTTTACAATTTCCTGGGAATTGCACAATACACTTACAAAGAGTGTAAAGAGTTGGAATTAAATCTGGGTCTTGACCTGCGTGGAGGTATGAACGTAACCATGGAAGTCGACGTGGTCGACGTGGTCCGCAGTCTGGCCAACTACAGTCAGGATGAAGCTTTCAATCAGGCTTTACAAGAAGCGGTGAAGATGCGTACATCCAGCCCGAAAGACTTTGTAACCCTGTTCGGCGAAGCATTCGAGAGAATTGCCCCGAATGCACAGCTGGCCTCTCCGAATATTTTCGGAACCGTAGAACTGAAAGATAAAATCAAAATCGGAGCCAGTAACAAGGAAGTTTTAGACGTTATCCGTCAGGAAGCCGAAGGAGCAATCGACAATACCTTCAATATTCTGCGTACACGTATCGACCGTTTCGGTGTAGCACAGCCTAATATCCGTAAAGCAGATATCTCCGGTCGTATCGTGATCGAACTTCCGGGTATCAAAGATGCTCAACGGGTAAGAAAATTGTTGCAAGGAACAGCAGCGTTGGAGTTCTATGAAACCTTCGATAACGGAGATTTCTTTCCTTATCTGCAAGCAGCCAATGAAAAAGCCCGTACTATCGTTGAAGCTGAAGAGATACTGACTACTGAAAATGCAGCCAATGCAACGGCAGAACAACCGGAAACAGCCAAAGCGGATACAACTGCCAACAGCCTGATTTCTCAGGCCGCAGCACAAGATTCTACCAATAATCTGCTGGCCGATGAAGCTGCTTTCAAAAAAGCGAATCCTCTTTTCTCCGTTCTGACACCTAATATCGACCGTCAAAGCGGCCAGATCATCCCGACAGGTTCTTTAATAGGTTATTCTCATGTAAAAGATACGGCAGCGGTAAATGAAATCCTGGCTATGCCACAAGTAAAAGCGACTCTTCCCCGTAATGCCCGTCTGCTGTGGGAAATGAAACCCAATGGGGAGGTTATTGCTTTACATGCGATCAAAATCACGACCCGTGACGGCAAAGCTCCCCTGGATGGAGGTGCTGTCGTCGATGCCCGTCAGGAATACGAACACAACAGTGGACGCCCTGTGGTATCTATGAATATGAATGGAGAAGGAGCTAAAGTCTGGGCCCGGCTGACCAAAGAAAATGTGGGCCATAGCATCGCTATCGTATTGGATGGTTATGTTTGTTCTTCACCGAACGTGAACGATGAAATCAAAGGGGGTAGCTCACAGATTTCCGGTCAGTTCGACGTAAAAGAAGCCCAGGACTTAGCCAATATCCTGAAATCCGGTAAATTACCTGCTCCGGCACGTATCATTGCCGATGAGATCGTAGGACCGTCCTTAGGTAGCGAATCTATCCAATCCGGTATGTGGTCGTTCGTGATCGCTTTCTGCTTGGTACTGGTATACATGTTGTTCTTCTATAGCAAAGGAGCAGGTCTGGCAGCAGACATCGCTTTGTTTACCAACTTATTCTTCTTATTCGGTGTACTTGCTTCTATCGGAGCGGTATTGACCCTGCCGGGTATTGCCGGTATCGTCCTGACAATGGGTATGTCGGTTGATGCCAACGTATTGATCTATGAACGTATCCAGGAAGAATTGAGAGCAGGTAAAGGGTTGAGATTAGCCATCAAAGAAGGTTACAAACAAGCTTATTCCGCCATCATCGACGGTAACGTAACAACCTTATTGACCGGTTTCATCCTTTACTATTTTGGAGAAGGCCCGATCAAAGGTTTCGCAACCACATTGATCATCGGTATCTTCACTTCATTGTTCTGTGCGATCTTCATTACCCGGATCATTCTCGACAATGCATCCAAGAAAAATGATAACGTCAGATTTACCACTCCATTTACAGCCAACTGGTTGCGGGACGTACACTTCCCATTCCTCGAAAGACGGAAAGTGGGTTATACGGTATCCGGTATTATCACCGTTGTTTGTCTGGTATCTATGTTCACCCGCGGATTCGATAAAGGCATCGACTTCGTCGGAGGTAGAACTTATACGGTTGCTTTCGACCAGCCGGTAGAAGTGGAAAAAGTAGCAGAAAGTCTGGCTGCTGTGTATGGAAGTGCTCCTGAAGTAAAAACTTTCGGCGGAGACAATCAGGTCAGAATAACCACCAAGTATAAAATCGAAGATGAAGGAACGGAAGCTGACGACGAAGTAGAGGCCTTATTGTATGAAGGGTTGAAAAGCTACTTACCCGACGGTACCAGCAAAGAAGTATTCCTGAGCGACTATCGTCAAATGTCGCAGAAAGTGGGACCGGCAGTGGCGGAAGATGTCACCCGGGCTGCAATCTGGTCGGTAATCTTTGCCTTATTAGTGATCTTCGTTTACATTATGGTACGGTTCAGCAAATGGCAATATGGTGCCGGTGCCGTCCTCGGATTGGCTCACAATACCATTGTCGTATTAGGTTTGTTCTCCCTGTTGGCCGGATTCCTGCCTTTCTCTCTGGAGATTGACCAGGCCTTTATTGCAGCCATCCTGACCGTAGTGGGTTATTCGATCAACGACACGGTGGTTGTATTCGACCGTATCCGTGAATACCATCATCTGTACCCGAAACGCGACGATCTGGAAGTAACCGACTCTGCATTGAACTCTACATTACGCCGTACGTTCAGTACTTCTTTGTCGACCTTAGTGGTATTGTTAGCGATCTTCATCTTCGGTGGTACTTCTATCAAAGGTTTCGTATTCGCTCTGTTGATCGGTATCATCGTAGGAACCTATTCTTCTCTGTTCGTGGCCACACCGTTAGCTTACGAATTCAGAAAGAGATTCGGTAAAAAAGAAACGACTGTCGTGAAGAAATAAACAGTTCTCACTCTCATAAGAAAACGCCTTGCAAAAGGCGTTTTTTTTGTACTTTATTGGTATAATATAGGATGCGGCTTGGCAAAATCAATCAAACCAGTTTGTTGTTTTTGCTCTCGCCTTTCACTATATTTGCCTAAAAATGTCCTATGCGTCAAATTAAAATATGTTTGGGCAGTTCGTGTTATTCCCGGGGAAACAATGTCCATCTCGAAGTAATCAAGAAATACATAGCAGAAAATCACCTGGAAGCCGAGATTTCATTCTCCGGTCATCTGTGCGAAGAATTATGCAGTAGCGGTCCGATCCTCCGAATCGACGAGAAAGTCTACAAAGAGGTCAATCTCTCGGGTTTATACAAAATACTTCAGGAAGAATTTCCGATAAAATAATAACAGGCGAAAGGCAACCTCACCCATAACACAGTTTACCCAGCAACTATGAACAGATCTATGGATTTAAAACCGATCTATACCGAACCGGAAAATTGTCAGGACTGTTATAAATGTGTCCGTGAATGTCCGGTAAAAGCGATTCAGATCGAAGACAATAAGGCCTACATCATAGAAGAACGATGTATCTACTGTGGCCACTGTACCCAAGTTTGCCCTACCGGTGCAAAAAAGATCCGGGACGGGGTCAGCCGTACCCGTCTTATCTTGCAGAATTATCCCCGGGTAATCTTATCCCTCGCCCCCTCCTGGGCCTGTGAATTCGAAGATTTATCCATCGGACAACTTATCGCAGCCATCCGCAAACTTGGTTTTTCAGGAGTATCCGAGACTGCGATCGGTGCAGAATTGGTCTCTTCACGGGTATCGGATTATCTACAGCAATCGCAACCGGGAGTGTATATCTCTTCCGCCTGTCCGGTAGTGGTCGAATACATCCGGAAATACTCCACCGAGCATACTCCGGCCATCACGCCGATGCTCTCCCCTATGTTAGCCCATGCCAGAATTTTAAAAGACTATTACGGAAACGATTTAAAAGTCATCTTTGCAGGCCCATGTATCTGTAAGAAACTGGAAGCGGATCATTTTAAAGACCTGGTGGAAGTGGCTATCACTTTTAAAGACCTGAAAAACTGGTTTGAAAAAGAAAATATTCATCCCGAACAATTAGCTCCGGCTGCAGAGGATCACTTTATCCCCTGGCAGGCCGGAATCGGTTCTCTGTACCCTGTCGAAGGAGGCATGCTTCCGGGTATCGACGGTGAAAGCAAAAAGATTGTAAAAATGGCTTTCTCCGATTTGAGTAATATCAAAGATGTCATCAAAAACCTGGATACACGCCGGGAAAAAGATACGATTTTTCTGGAACTGCTGGCTTGTAAAGGAGGCTGCATCAATGGTCCGGCCAAACTCAGCCAGACTTCTCTGGCCATCAAAAGATACAATATTCAGCAACACCGGGCCGCACACCCCGAAAGTACCGTTCCCGATCTCGGGCATATCGATCTGACCACGACATTCAAGGCTTACGACTGTTCGACGGCCCGGCATACAGAAGAAGAGATCAAGCAAGCCTTATCTGCTGTCGGTAAAAACAGTCCTGAAGACGAGCTCAACTGTAGCGGGTGTGGTTATGACTCCTGCCGTGATTTTGCAGTAGCCCTGGTCGAAGGCCGGGCAGAAGAAAACATGTGCGTATCCTATATGCGACGGGTGGCCCACGACAAAGCGACCGTCTTGTTACAAAAAATACCGGCAGGCGTATTACTGGTCGATAATGATCTGAAAATCTCCGATATGAACAGCTGTTGTGCCAACCTGCTGGGAGAGGATGTCGTCATGGTCTACGAAGCTTCGCCCGGATTACAAGGCGTTGAATTAGACAAAATCTGTAGCTTCACCGACCTCTTCCGCACGGTATTGAACACAGGTAAAGAGATCACGGAAAGGCAAATCCGGGAAGGCGATAAAATCTGGCTGCTCTCTATTTATAATATCCAACCCCACCGCCTGGTATTCGGAATCTTACAGGATCTTCGGGAACCTTATGTCCGTAAAGAATGGATGCTGGAAAAAACCCAGGAAGTGGTACGCAAATATATGGCTACAGTACAGGAAGTGGCTTGCCTGCTAGGTGAAAATGCAGCTTTTACCGATGCTACCCTACGGTCGATTATGGAGGCAGGGGAAAAGGTAAAAAGCTAAAGGCCAGAAGCAAGAGGGGAGGGAGAAAAAAGGTTGGAGGGGGAAAAGATGGGGGAACGAGTTTATAAGAAAAAGGAAGAATGAAAGAATCGGATATATTTATAGAAGTAGACTGTTTCCAAAAAAATAAAGCAGGCAATATCGTCTGTGGAGACAGTTACATGTCCCAGAAGTTAAAAGAGGAAGACCGGATCATCAGTGTATTATCGGACGGTTTAGGGAGTGGCATCAAAGCCAGTGTTTTATCGGCGATGACCGCTACCATGGCCATGAATTACACAGCCATGAACGAAAGTATTCTCCAAACCGCTCTCTCGATTATCCATACCCTGCCTAAGGATATGGTCCGTAAAATCAGTTATTCCACCTTTTGTATCTTCGACATCGATTGTTTCGGGAATACCCGGATTGTGGAATACGAAAGCCCGGCGGTCTATCTGTTTCGTCGCGGACAGGCAGTGGAAATCCGGAAAAAAAAGATCCCGATCGAACGGGAAGATCTGGAAAATACCTATCTGTGGATATCGGAGTTCAAGCTGGAAAAAGAAGACCGCCTGATTTGTTTTTCCGACGGAGTCAGCCAATCGGGAATGGGTAGCAGTAATATGCCTTTCGGTTGGGACGAAGGAGTCGGTATCTATATCGCAGAAACCTTAAGCCAGCACCCCGGTATATCGGCGAAAGAATTAGCCCGCAAGATCGTTTTAAGGGCCGAACGCAACGATAACTATCGTTTGCTGGACGACACCAGTTGTTGTGTCATTTACCGGCGAACGCCGCGCAATCTGCTCATCTGTACGGGCCCGCCTTACGATGAAAAAAAAGACCGGTATCTGGCAGAAAAAGTCAGGGATTTCAAAGGTAAAAAAGTACTCTGCGGAGGAACGACAGCCACGATTATTTCAAGGGAACTTCAACTCCCCCTGCAGGTCAGTATGGATATCACCGATAAAGAGCTCCCCCCACTCTCCTATATGGAAGGAATCGACCTGATCACGGAAGGGATTCTGACCTTAAGTAAGGTGGAGCGGCTTTTAACCCAAGGGGTCCCCGAAAAATCACAGGGTCCGGCCAACGACCTGGTTAATCTGATACAAAACAGTGATAAAATCACCTTTATCGTCGGTACCCGGATCAATGTGGCACATCAGGATCCCAACCTACCCGTAGAACTGGAAATCCGGCGTAATGTGGTAAAAAAAATTAAATATTTATTAGAAACGAAATTCCTGAAAGATGTAGAAATTACCTATCTTTGACCCCTCAAAATGACACACATCAAAGACTACACATTAACAGGAAAGAAATTTTAAATTTGAATCCTATGGACAAAATCAAGCTGAGATTATGTGCAGGAACCATGTGTTATGTCATGGGCGGAGCCCAATTAATGGAAATAGAAGAATTGCTGTCTGAAGAAGAAAAACAAGGCATTGAAATCACCTTTTCTCCTTGTCTGCAACGGTGTAACGGCAAAGATACACCTCCTTTTGCAGAACTGAACGGAGAAATCATAACCGGTGTCAGTAAAGAAACCCTATTACGAATTATAAAAGAAGAATTAAGACATGTTGTACGATAATTTTGCGATGCTCACCAAACGGGAGTTATTAATCCGGATTGTCAAGTTATTAAAAAAAGACGAACTGATCACAGGTCTGAAATATCTCCCTGTCGAAATGCGTCCACGCAACAAGCGACCGGTGAGGTGTTGCATCCACAAAGACCGTTACATCCTCAAACACAAGATTATCTCGATTCTGGGCTTTGAAATTACAGACGAAGAGATCGACCTGATCCATCTCTCCGATTTCGCCCGCATGGCGATGGCTAATAAAAATATGAAGGAAAATATCCTTTCTGTTGTCCACGAAGCTTGTAGTGCCTGTATCCAATCACAATATGCCGTCACAAACCTTTGCCGGGGATGTGAAGGCCGGCCTTGCGTGATGAACTGCCCCAAAGCTGCAATTTCGTTTATCGGCGGCAAAGCCAGTATCAGCAGTGAGGATTGTGTCAGCTGCGGATTATGCCAGAAAGTTTGCCCCTATCATGCCATTGTATACACGCCTGTTCCTTGCGAAGACGTTTGTCCCGTAAAAGCGATCAGTAAAGATGCCGAAGGCGTAGAACATATCGATAAAGAAAAGTGTATCTATTGCGGAAAATGTATGCAAGCCTGTCCCTATGGAGCTATCATGGAACGGTCGAAAATCATCGATATACACAAAAGTATTAGTAATCCGAAGAAAAAAATCGTAGCTATCCCTGCTCCTGCTATCTATGGACAGTTCAATGCCACTCCGGGGCAAGTACTGGCAGCGATCAAACAAATCGGTTTCGACGATGTGATCGAAGTTGCTCTCGGTGCCGAGATCACAGCTGCAAACGAAGCCAAAGAATTGGAAGAAAAAATGCAGGAAGGCCAAGCTTTTATGACCACCTCTTGTTGCCCGGCTTATACCGGTTGGGTGGACAAGCATGCTCCGATGCTGAAACCCTATGTTTCGGAAACCCGGAGCCCGATGGTCTATGCAGCCCGATACGCGAAGGAGAAATATCCGGATGCCGAAGTCGTATTCATCGGACCGTGTCTGGCCAAACGCCATGAAGCCGATTCGGTCGACGAAGTGGATTATGTGATGAGCTTCGAAGAGCTGGGTGCTTTTATGGTGGCTTATGACATAGATGTAGCCAATTGCAGCGAGAAAGAGCTCAACCACGAAGTGACGAAGTACGGCCGTGGATTTGCTCAGGCCGGCGGAGTCCAGGCAGCTGTTGTCAATGCCATCGGTAACAAATATTCCAATATTCATATCGAAGGGTTGGATAAGAAAAATCAAGCCCTATTGAAGAGTATGGCTAAAAAACCCGACGCTCAATTCGTCGAAGTGATGGCCTGCGACGGAGGTTGTATCAACGGTCCCTGTTCATTAGCTCCCCTCACCTTAGCCAAACGACAAATCAAAAAAGTACTGGAATAACTAAAAGAACAATTGGTTTGTCAAATCGATGTCCCCTGTACCGCCTTTTTACGGCCGCAGGGGGCATCGATCTTATAATTACGTACCGTTTAGCTACAGAAGTTTCAAAAGTTAACCGTTGTCACTGAAAAAGATACATTTAGTGTAAACATGTATATAAACACCCAATGCTATTATTTGCATCAGATTCTAATTAAAAAACAACAGCTAAGATCTATTTAAGTTCATTCAAACATATTTTCCACCCTTCCATTCTTGAAAGATCGGATGGTCCCCAATTTCCGTTCCTCTGTTTCATCCGATCGTTATTGTAGCCTAAAAGAACACGCCTTTGAAAATTTCATCCATTTCCGGAACATAACCGTCACACTCCTTCAAGGCTTTCCTGAATTTTTCAAAATGTACCGGCGACAAGTGCTTGGTCAGGAAATTTTTGTGCTGGTACAGAAAATCAATCTTATCGGAAGTTTCTCTAAACTGTTCCAAAAATAATTCACTGATTCCTTCTCCAAACTGGATATTTCCCATTGCTTCCAGATAGGCCTGAGTATTTTTTTCATTCTTGTTTTTCCGGTAATTCTGCCGGAGCTTTTCCAATTTTGTCCCCTCTTCCACGGCAACGTCCATCCGGCGCAACCACTCTTTTACGGTGAGCGAAGCTCCTCCCATCCGGTATATCACTTCCCCCTGAGGAGAAAAGATCCAAAATGTCGGAAACGAACCCACCGTATACAGGGCATTAAATTCCTTTGCCTCGTCTTTTTCTATATCATACTTCACAGAAATAAAACGTTTATTAAAATAATCGCCGGTTTCTTTCCGGGTAAAGATGCTATCCGCCATATACCGACATGGTCCGCACCAGGAAGTATAACAATCTACGAACAGCATCTTGTGCTGTGTCTTAGCCATTCTCAAAGCTTCCGAAAAAGGAACCGGTTTAAAATCTATTCCCTGAGCAAAAAGCTGTACACCGATACCCAAAAACAACCCTAATAATAGTATTCTTTT
>ERZ832317.4089-NODE-4089-length-14490-cov-5.908278_pt1 | contig 14490 bp, 14 predicted proteins | sample MGYA00519695_ERZ832317 | MGnify/ENA primary metagenome ERZ832317 (study PRJEB31850, sample SAMEA3708726) | human gut metagenome | biome: human gut; feature: human-associated habitat; material: faeces | place: China | collected 2014 ...
TGGGCGTGCTGATCTTCATCGACGACTATTTCAACTGCCTGACCGTGGGCGCCGTGATGCGTCCCGTGACGGAGAGCCACAAGATCTCCCGCGCCAAGCTGGCTTACATCATCGATGCCACCGCCGCTCCCGTTTGTATGCTGGCTCCCGTGTCCTCTTGGGCCGCCGCCGTTGCATCCTACGTACCCGACGGCTTCCCCGGCTCCCGTATCAGCATGTTCCTGAGCCAGATCCCCTTCAACTATTACTGCATCCTGACCCTGGTGATGGTCATTGTCACCTCCCTGCTGAACATCGACTACGGCCCCATGCTCAAGCACGAGTACAATGCCCAGGTCAAGGACGACCTGTTCACCACCCCCGAGCGCCCCTTCGCCGGCGCGGATGACTACGAGGAAGGCGAGAAGAAGTCCTCCGTCCTCGATCTGCTCCTCCCCGTGATCGTTCTGATCGGCCTGTGCATTGTCGGCCTGATCTGGACCGGCGGTATGTGGGATGCCGAGAGCGACAACTACCACAACTTCATCATGGCCTTCTCCGATGCCTCGGCCGGCGTTGGCCTGTGCCTCGGCTCGATCATCGCCATCGTCTTCACCTTCGTTTACTACTGGTGCCGCGGCCTCATCGGCTTCGAGAAGTCCTTCGAGTCCATCCCCAACGGCTTCATTCAGATGATCTCCCCCATCCTGATCCTCTGCTTCGCGTGGACGCTGTGCTATCTGTGCCGCGACGATGGCCTGCAGGTCGGCGCCTTTGTTGAACGCGTCATGGCCAACACCGGCAACCTCGCCAAGTTCCTGCCCGCTGTCATCTTCATCGTGGCCTGCTTCATCGGCTTCGCAACCGGTACCTCCTGGGGTACCATCGGCATCATGGTCCCGCTGGTCTGCGCCGTGTTCAACTGGGATACCCAGATGACTCTGCTGTCCGTGGGTCTGGCCGCTTCCTGCGCCGGCGGCGTGTGCGGCGACCACCTGTCCCCCATCTCCGATACCACCATCATGGCTTCTGCCGGCGCCCACTGCTTCCACCTGAACCACGTGGCCACCCAGATCCCCTACGGTATCACCGTGGCTGCCGTTTCCTTCGTCAGCTTCATCATTGCCGGTATCGTCCAGAGCGCTGTGGTCTGCATGATCATCGCCATCGTTCTGATGATCGCCACCCTGCTGGTCATCAAGGCTATCACCGCCAAGAAGCACGCCGGTATCTTCCAGGAGATGGCCGAGGCTGACAAGGCGCTCTACAACAAGTAAGAGAAACGTGCCTTTGAGGTTGGTCTGAACCGATCCTACATCGTGAGGGCGCAGCGAAAGCTGCGCCCTCATTTTTTCTATCGAATATAGGACAGGGCATTCTCTAAGGGAGTGGCGCAGCGGGAGTTACGCCACTCCCTTTTTTGCGGAGCTTGCGGCCTGCGGAAGCGCCTACACACTTCGAGAAGGCAGCGTGCAGGGAGTTGTCCGCCGCGAGGCGGACAGAATGGGTCCGCAACGCAAATATGCGATATTTCGATTTCCATTTTTGTCAGGGCAGCTGCTAAAAAAGGAAAAAGGCGCAAAAAGTGCGTTAATTTTGCGTTAAGAGATTTTTAAATATTAGCACGTTTTTTATATGTTTTCCGTAAATAGACCGCAAAATCCTATTAAGAAAGTGAGAATCGGTGCAATTTTCAGAGGAACGTCCAAAAGATTGATTCATAATTTGTTCAAAATTCAGGCCGGAAGCGGTTTCTGGAATCTTGACAATACCTCCAAAAACCGCTACCATAAAGTCACCAAATTTGAGGAGGTAAATCACCTAATGGAAAAGAAAGGCACTCGTATAGCGTATTTTATTGCGCTGGCGATCGTTGTGATCGCACTGGTCATCGCCAAGGTGGCCAATGACGGTTCCGGCTTCGTAGCCACCGGTTGGGCGTTGTTCCCCCCCATCGTGGCTATTGCGCTGGCCCTCATCAGTAAGGAAGTGTACTCTTCCCTGTTCCTGGGCTGCGTGGTAGGCGCCCTGCTGCTGGCCAACTTCCAGCCCTGGCAGATGGTCGTGAACTTCATCGGCGCCGGTGAGGGCGTCGGCATGATCAACGCCATTGACATCTCCATCCTGATCTTCCTGGTCATCCTGGGTATCATGGTGGATCTGATGAACAAGGCCGGCGGTTCCGCTGCCTTCGGTCGCTGGGCCAAGAAGGCCGTGAAGACCCGCTCCGGTGCGCAGCTGCTGACCATGCTGCTGGGCGTGCTGATCTTCATCGACGACTATTTCAACTGCCTGACCGTGGGCGCCGTTATGCGTCCCGTCACCGAGAGCCACAAGATCTCCCGGGCAAAGCTGGCCTACGTCATCGACGCCACCGCCGCCCCCGTTTGCATGCTGGCCCCCGTGTCCTCCTGGGCTGCCGCCGTTGCCTCCTATGTGCCCGATGGCTTCCCCGGCTCCCGCATCAGCATGTTCCTGAGCCAGATCCCCTGGAACTATTACTGCATCCTGACCCTGATCATGGTCATCGTCATCTCCGTGCTGAACATTGACTACGGCCCCATGCTGACCCATGAGTACAACGCCCAGGTGAAGAACGACCTGTTCACCACCCCCGAGCGTCCCTTTGAAGGCGCCGACGACTACGAGGAAGGCACCAAGCACTCCTCCGTGCTGGACCTGCTTCTGCCTGTTATCGTCCTGATCGCCCTGTGCATCATCGGCCTGATCTGGACCGGCGGTGTGTTCGACACCGAGAGCGACAACTATCAGAACTTCGTCATGGCCTTCTCCGACGCTTCTGCCGGTCCCGGCCTGTGCCTGGGCTCCATCGTGGCCCTGGTGTTCACCTTCGTGTACTACTGGCTGCGGGGCCTGATCAAGTTTGAGAAGTCCATGGAGTCCATCCCCAACGGCTTCATCCAGATGATCTCCCCCATCCTGATCCTCTGCTTCGCCTGGACCCTGTGCGGCCTGTGCCGTGACGATGGTCTGCAGGTCGGCGAGTTCGTTCGCGGCGTCATGGCCAACACCGGCTCCCTGGCCAAGTTCCTGCCCGCCGTCATCTTCATCGTGGCCTGCTTCATTGGCTTCGCCACCGGCACCTCCTGGGGCACCATCGGCATCATGGTCCCCCTGGTCTGCGCCGTGTTCGACTGGTATGATCAGTCCACCCTGCTGTCCATCGGCCTGGCTGCCTCCTGCGCCGGCGGTGTGTGCGGCGACCACCTGTCCCCCATCTCCGACACCACCATCATGGCTTCCGCCGGTGCACACTGCTTCCATCTGAACCATGTGTCCACCCAGATCCCCTACGGCGTCACCGTGGCTGCCGTGTCCTTCGTCAGCTTCATCATCGCCGGTCTGGTGCAGAACGTTGTGGTCTGCATGATCATCGCCGTGGCTCTGATGATCGGCACCCTGCTGGTGATCCGCGCCATCGTGGCCAAGAAGCACACCGGTATCTTCCAGGAAATGGCCAACGCCGGCAAGGCTATGGCCAAGTAAGCAAGTCCCTGCTTATTCAAAAACAGGTCCGCTGCGGCGGACCTGTTTTTTTCTTTGCCGCAAGCCCTTGCGGCTGCGCCGTGCCGGGGATGCATTCGCAGGCGGTCATACCGGGTCGCATTAGAAAAAATCATGTGAATTTTGTCAAAAATTCCTTGCATTTTTGGTGAAAAAGGTATAAAATATTCGGGAAGATTTTCTGGGAGGACTGGATCAATATATGAGCAACCCCTATAAGACCCGCGAGGGCGGGGCCACCGTCACGGTGTTCGTGCCCTACGACTGCAACAACCACTGCCCCTTCTGCATCAACAAAAAGGAATACGCCGACTGCACCGGCTTCAGCCTGGACGCCATTCTGGACAGCATCCGCACCATGGACGCCATCACCCCCCGGTGCGACTTTGTGTTCACCGGCGGCGAGCCTCTGGCCAATCTGGAGGCCCTGCAGAAAATGCTGGACGCCATCCCCACCACCCACAAGGTGTATATCAACACCACCTTCCCGGTGCAGACCGGCTTCTACACGGCGGAGGAGATGCTGGACTTTACCCGCCGCAACCGGGACAAGATCACCTGCATGAACATCTCCCGCCACCTGGTGAAATATGTGGAGGAGAGTCCCGACCAGGTGCTGGGGCAGATCGCCTGTCCCACCCGCATCAACTGCGTGCTGTATAAGAAGTACCCGGCGGAGAAGCTCCCCCAGTATGTGGAGCGGTTCCTGCCCTACGGCATCCCCATCCAGTTCCGGTACGACTATACCGAGACCACGCCGGAGAACCTGTATGACCAGGACCATGACCCCATTCTGCAGGACCTGAAGCGGCTGTTCACCTATCGGGGGCTGGACGGCTGCCGCATGCGCAACGGCTTCCACTTCGAGTATAAGGGCCTGCACATGACCTATCACAAGACCCTGCCCTATTCCACCATTGAGGAAACCGGGGACGACGGCGTGACCTATGACATTCTGTACGACATTCTCATCAAGCAGAACGGCGAGATCCACTCCGACTGGACCGGCGTGAAGATGGACGTGGAGAAATACCGCCGCGTCACCTTTGAGCCCTATGACCTGCGGGTGCTGGAGGGCCCCGTGGACTTCTGAGAAAAAACGTCCGGCTGAGCCGGACGTTTTTTGAGACTGTCCAAAAAGGGCGGAGCCCTTTTTGAACAAAAGGCTTGCAGTCTGCCGCGCGCATAATTTGTTTGCCGGCAGCAAACAAATTCCACACTTGCAGACTGAGAAGTATTTTTTGCCAGGTACACGCCCCGGCAAAAAATGGATTGCACTTGATTTGCCGCCTGCGGGCGGCAAACTCTGCGAGACTTTCTTGACAAGCTGTAAAAAACGTCCGGCTGAGCCGGACGTTTTTTATACTCAGGGCCGTTCTCTGAAAAACGCCTGAATTTCGTCCGCGGTGCAGGCGGCGCTGCCCTGGGCGAAGCCGTCCCGGCCGCCGCCCCGGCTATGGAGGGCCTGGTTCATGTCCCGGATCAGGGGACGCAGGTCCTGCCCCGGGTGGATCACGGCCCAGCGATAGCTGCCGTCGCTGCCGGCGAAAACGGCGCACCGGCCGCCGCAGGTGCCGCTGACGGCGTCGCACAGCCGCCGGACGCTGTCCGGCTCCAGGTCCGGCTGCACCAGCAGCACGTTCCCAGCGTTCTGATAGCGCTCCGCCAGCTGCCGGAACGACTGCTCCTCCAGGGCGGCGCAGCGCTCCCGGCTCTCCCGCAGCTGCCCCTCCAGCCGCTGCACCGCCGGGAAGGCTGCCAGCGGCTTCACCGACAGGGCCTGGCCGATCAGGCGGCTCTGGTCCCAGGCCCGGGACAGGTAGTCCATGGCCCGGCCGCCGCACAGCAGCTCCAGCCGCACGCCCTCCCGGAGCTTCTGGCAGGACAGGAACTTCACCAGTCCCACCTGGCCGCTGGCGGCTACATGGGTGCCGCAGCAGGCGCAGCAGTCGGCCCCGGGGAACTCCGTGATCCGCACCGGCCCCTCCAGGGCCTTTTTGCTGCGGTAGGGGATGGCGGCCAACTCCTCCGGGGCGGGGTAATAGGCCCGGAAGGGGTGATTTTCCCAGATGTAGCGGTTGGCCCGGGCCTCCACCTCCAGCACCTGCTCCCAGGTCATGGGGGCGTTATAGTCGATGGTGACCACGTCCGCTCCCATGTGGAAGCCCACGTTGTCGCAGGAAAAGGCAGCGCACAGCATACCGCTGACGATGTGCTCGCCGGAGTGCTGCTGCATATGGTCAAAGCGGCGGGACCAGTCGATGGCGCCGTGGACGGAGGCCCCCACGGTCAGGGGCCGGTCGCAGGTGTGGAGCACCAGGCCGTCCCGCTCCTGGACGTCCAGCACCGCCGCGCCGCCCAGGTCGCCGTGGTCTGCCGGCTGGCCGCCGCCCTCCGGGTAAAAGGCCGTGCGGTCCAGGGTCACAAGATATGTGTCCCCCTTGCCGGGCCGGCAGTCGGTGACGACGGCGTCGAACTCCTTCAAAAATGCGTCCCGGTCATACAGCTTCTCGGTGTCCATGGGGCATCCTCCTCTGATGGTTTTCTCCTATCATGCCACATCCCGCCGGGATTTGCAAGGTTTCCCTTGCCGGTGGGTGGGAAATGTGGTATAATACCCCTGGTTATGCGCCCGTGGCGAAATTGGTATACGCGATGGATTTCGGTGATGTCACCTCAGTGAGGGGTTTTTGTTGTGTGTTGACGCGGGATTTGTGTACCGCCGTTGACAAGCACTTGGAGGGAGGCTCTTATGGCGCAAGCGGCATCAAAAGGAAACTGCTATCTTTGCGGGGGAACAATTTCCAAAACAGCGTTTAAGAAGCATCTGCTGGAAAAGCACAATGATGCTGCCGACGATGCGCAGACGTGCAAGCTGCTGAAGGTGGAGGGCACAGACGAAAAGGCGTATTGGCTGTATCTGGATATGCCGATGAGCGCCACGCTAAAAACGCTCGATCGGTTCCTGCGGGATATCTGGCTGGAATGCTGTGGGCACGAAAGCGCGTTTTTTGTGGGGAACTATGAGCAACTCTCGAAAAACACCATGGTCGGGATGCTGCGCGATGGGAGCAAGCTCCATTATGAGTATGATTTCGGCTCTACAACGGAGCTGACGATCACGGTAGTGGGAACACTGCTGCGCCCGAAGCAGCGCAAATCTGTTCGTCTGCTCGGGAGAAACGAGCCGATCCGCTTCCTGTGCGGAAAATGCGGAAAGGAAGCCGATTGGATCTGCTGTGAATGCGAATGGGAGGATCAGTATCCGTATTTCTGCGAAGACTGCATGGAAAGCCATCCGCACGATTCTGCGCTTCCAATCGTAAATTCTCCGCGTATGGGCGTGTGCGGCTATTGCGGAGAGGACGACGTCTATACCTTTGACCCGGCTCCGTTTTTGAAGTAAAAAATCAGGCGGCCGGCGGACGCTTGCGCCGCCGCTCGCCTGTATATGCGCCCGTGGCGAAATTGGTATACGCGATGGATTTAGGTTCCATTCCGCAAGGGTAGGGGTTCGAGTCCCCTCGGGCGTACCATGCTGAGAACTCCAAGAAAAATCTTGGAGTTCTCTTTTTATCTCTGAAAGCCCTTGTGCCACAAAGGCTCTGCGGATTTACGCCCACAAATCCGCTTTCTAATTTTTACAAAAATCCTATACTTCTGGAAAAGAGAATGTCAGAAAATAGAGAAAAATATGACATAAATTCTGACGCCGCCAACTGCCTCCGGGCCTTCTGGGGACAGTCCCGGTAATTTCCCCCAAAGCATAAAAAATCCGAGGGCGGTCCGCCTTCGGATTTTTTGCATTTTTTGCGGGCCTGCGTATAAATCCGCCGCCGCCCGGCCATACTGAGGGCAGAAACGTTCCCCAGGATTTCGGCCCGCCGCAGGCCGGTATATGCGGCTCCGGCCCCAGGCCGGACGGGAAAGGCACCTATGAGCAGATTCGACGGAAAAAAGGTCAAGGCCGTGTTCGGCGGCAAGGGCTTCTACATAGCCCTTGCCCTCTGCCTGCTGGCAGCCGGTATTGTCGGCTATTACACCCTGCTGCGGCCCCAGGCCCCGGCAGAGCCCGCATCCAACCCCGCCTCCAACGTCCCCGATGACCGGGACAACGCCTGGGTGGCCCCGGCGGTGCAGCCGGAGGAGAATGTCCCCGCCGCCCCTCCGGCGGAGGAGACGCCCATCTCCGACCCCCAGGACCTGCTGCCCCAGGTCATGTCCCCGCTGGACGGCACCACGGTAACGGTGTTCAGCGTCACGGAGCTGATGTATGACGAGACCATGGCCGACTGGCGCACCCACAACGGCATCGACATCCAGGCCTCGGAGGGGGACTCCGTCCGCACCGCCGCCAGCGGCACGGTGCTGTCGGTGAAGGACGACGAGCTGATGGGCACCACCGTGGTGATCCAGCACGGCGGCGGCTATACCACCCAGTACAGCTGCCTGCAGAAGGACCCGCCGGTGCAGGAGGGGGATCAGGTGGCCGCCGGTGACGTCATCGGCCTGGTGGGGAGCACCGCCTCCGCCGAGGGCAGCATGGGCCCGCACCTGCACTTCTCCGTGTCCAAGGACGGCCAGGTCATCGACCCGGCGGACTATGTGAATTGACCCAAGCGGCCCGGCAGGGAGTTTTCTCCCCGCCGGGCCGCCTTTCATATCCCGGCTTGAAAAATTCCGCCGAAGCCGCTATACTATAGAAAATACCTTAAAGGCAGGTGCCCCTTTATGTACGATCCCGCGCATCCCTTCGGACGCAAGCGCTACAGCCGCGCCGTTATCGACCCCGTTAACTGCACCGGCTGCGGCTACTGCACCATGTTTTGCGTCATGGACTGCATCGTGCTGCGGCCTGACGGCCTGTATACCGTGGACCTGGAGCGGTGCATCGGCTGCCGGTCCTGCAAGGTCAACTGTCCGTTTGACGCGGTGACCATCCTGCCGCCCAAGGAGAACTGATATGAAAAAGCCTGTGATCGACCGCAACCGCCCCCTGGGCCTGTATCTGCACATTCCCTTCTGCAAGGCCAAGTGCGCCTATTGCGATTTTTACTCCCTGCCCCACAGCCAGGAGAAGATGGACGCCTATGCCGCGGCCCTGGCCCGGCACATCACCGAGGTGGCCCCCCAGATGCAGAACCACCGGGTGGACACCGTCTATTTCGGCGGCGGCACCCCCAGCTATCTGGGCCACAAGCGGCTCATCGCCCTGCTGAAAACCGTGAAGAGGCAGTGCCGGGTCTGGGACCGGGCGGAGATCACCCTGGAGGCCAACCCCGACAGCGCCGGGGACTGGCGGGCTCTGCGGGCCCTGCGCCGGGCGGGCTTCAACCGCATCTCCCTGGGGGTGCAGTCCTCGGACGATGAGGAGTTGCGCCGCCTGGGCCGGGTCCACACCTGGCAGCAGGTGAAGGACGCCGTGGCCGCCTGCCGCAAGGCCGGGCTGGACAACATCAGCCTGGACCTGATCTACGGTCTGCCGGACCAGACCCTGGAGCAGTGGGAAAACACCCTGGCCGACGCCCTGGTGCTGGCCCCCCGGCACATCTCCTGCTACGGGCTGAAGCTGGAGGAGGGGACGCCTCTGTATGACCGGCGGGAGAGCCTGAACCTGCCGGACGGGGACCTGCAGGCGGATATGTACCTCTACGCCGTGGAGCTGCTGACCCAGAACGGGTATCAGCAGTACGAGATTTCCAACTTCGCCCAGCCGGGCTATGAGTCCCGGCACAATCTGAAATACTGGATGCTGGAGGAGTACGCGGGCTTCGGCCCCGGGGCTTACTCCGACTTCGGAGGCGTGCGGTATGGGTACACCCGGGACCTGGACGGGTACATAGCCGGCCGGCTGGACCTGGCGGAAAGCGAGCGCATTTCCCCCCAGGAGCGGGAGATGGAGTATATCATGCTGCGGCTGCGGACCGCCCGGGGCATCGACATCCGGGAGTTCGAAAACCGGTTCCGCCAGCGCTTCGCCCCTCTGTCGGCCATTCTGGAGAGCTGCGCCGCCCACGGCCTGGCCCGGCAGACGGAAACCGGCTGGTGCCTGACGCCCCGGGGCTTCCTGGTGTCCAACCGCATCATCGGGGACCTGCAGGAGGAGCTGAACCGGGAGAAGGTCCAGCGCCTGGCCCGTGCCGCCCAGGGGGATTACCGGGTAGTGGAATAAAGAAAACTGCTCAAAAAGGGCTTCGCCCTTTTTGGACAAGCCAAAGGCCCCGGGGCTTTCCCCGGGGCCTTGGTGCGTTATCAGTCTATGTTGATCTCACCGATATCCTCCGCCGGGATGCCCAGGTCCAGCAGGGCCTGGGTCAGCTCCTTGTAAGAGGACTTGGTGCTGCTGATGGTGTACCTGTCGCCATCGCGGAACAGGGTGATCTCGACTCCCAGCCAGGCGTAGTCGCCATCCACCGGAAGAACGTTCTCCGCCCGGATATCCCGCCAGGCGGCGTCATACAGGGCCTGGGCCTCCTCCGCCGTCAGCTCCCGGGTTTCGATGGTGTTCTTCAGCCACAGGTCGCCGCCGGTGGGCTGCCAGCCGGACGGGGGAACGTTGCCGTTGAACATAACATAGGTCTGCACCTCCTCCAGCCGGGCCACCTGCTCCAGAGCCGCCTTGACCGGCTCCGTCATCGCCAGCCGGTAGCACCGGGCCATGGAGGTGCCGTCCTTCAGAACATAGTGCACCTCAAAGGTCATCCGGTAGTTCGCATCTGCGGCGTGATTCTCCGCCAGCTCCGCCTGGGCCTTTACCAGGGTCTCCAGGGACCGGGGATCCTCCAGGGTAAAGCTGGTGTCCAGGCAGTATACCCGGGCCCGGGCCACATCCTCCGCCTGGGGCGTCCGGTCGGCGTAGCCGAACACGTCCGCCCGCAGCACCACGCACAGCAGCACCAGCACCAGCGCCGTCACCGCCGCGCCGGGCAGGCGCTTGGGCAGCACCCGCAGGGTCTTGCCCACCAGCATGGCCGCCGCCAGATAGCACACGATGCCCATCACGGCCATGCATACGCACAGCCGGGCGGGGCTGAAGTCGCCGCTGCGGCCCACGGACACCAGGACATACAGCAGCATACCCAGGGGCAGACCGCCTACCAGCCCCACGCCCAGCCGGAACACCGGCCGCATCCAGGAAAAGGCCGCCGCATCGCCGGACAGCTCGCTTTTCCGCCGGCCGTACAGCAGCCGGGACAGGACCGTCAGCACCAGGGCCACGGCGGTGAAGATCAGCAGGGTCCGCCAGCCCTGGGGGGTCAGGCCGCTGGCGCAGTCGGCGTTCTGTATGTAGTTCTCGGGCAGCTTGCCGGTGAGAAACGGCGAATATTTAGGGCCGCTTTGGCCCAGGTCGCAGATCAGCTGATACACCGGCGTCAGCCACCGGGTAATGACGGGCTGGACGTCCGGCATGGTGAAGCCGTCCAGCAGAAGCTCCGCCAGCTGCTGGCCCAGCCAGGTCAGCGCCACCGCCAGGCAGTTGACGGCGGCGTACAGCACCGGCACCGCCAGCAGCCACCCGGTGACCATGGCGCACAGGGTCCCCAGGGCCAGGAAGATCAGGTCCAGCAGGGTGGCCACCACGAACCACGTCAGCAGGGCCGGTGTCAAAGCCAGGCCGCCCAGCAGGGCCGTAAGGGCCGTCACCGCCAGCACCAGCAGGTTCCCCGCCGCCAGCATGGCCCAGCCGGTGAGAAAGTGGGTCCAGAACAGGGTCCCCCGCCGCTGGGGCAGGGCGTGCATGGCCCCCACGGACCGGGTCTGCATCAGATAGGAGAACACCGCCGTGGCCATGATGCCGCCGAAGATCAGCGCCAGCACCACGGCGGTGGCGTAGGTATCGGCGCACAGCTCGGTCAGGTTCACCAGGGCGGGATTCCGCTCTGCGGCCCGGTTCCACACCGGGATGGGCAGGAAAAGCAGCCACAGCCCCACATACAGGAACAGCACCGGCCAGTAGCGCCGCAGGTCGCTGCGGGCGATGGCCCCGTTAAAGAATGATTTCGCGGACCGCATAGTCAGCACCTCCCAGCTCATAGATGAAAATTTCCTCCAGGGTCAGGGGAATGGCCTCCAGCAGCAGGGGCGACAGGGCCTGCATCCGGTGCAGGATGTCCTCCCGCTTGCCCCGGATGATGTAGGTATACACCCTTCCCACGGCGGACCGGTGCAGCACCTCCAGCTCCGGGGGCAGGGCCGGTTCCTCCGCCGCGGCATAGGCCGCCTGGATTTTCACGGTGTTGTCCTGCAAGTCGGACAGACTCCGCTCCAGCAGCACCTTTCCCTTGTTCAGAATCCCCACATGGTCGCACACATCCTCCAGCTCCCGGAGGTTGTGGCTGGACACCAGCACCGTGGTGCCCCGGTCGGCCACGTCCCCCAGCAGCAGGGACCACACCTGCCGCCGCATCACCGGGTCCAGGCCGTCCACTGGCTCATCCAGCACCAGCACCTCCGGCATGCAGCTCATGGTCAGCCAGAAGGCCGCCTGCTTCTGCATGCCCTTGCTCATCCGCCGCAGGGGCTGCTTTTCCGACAGGGGGAACACCTCCCGCAGCTTGTGATACCGGTCCCAGCTGAAGAAGGGGTGGGTCCCGGCATACAGCCGGGCCATCTCCCGGATGCTCGCCTGGGGGAAGAAGTACCAGTCGTCGGGTATCGCCGCCATGCGGCCCTTCACCGCGGGATTTTCGTATATCGGCTGGCCGTCCAGGGTGATTTCGCCGCTGTCGGGCCGGTATATGCCGGTGAAGTGCCGGATGATGGTGGATTTTCCCGCGCCGTTGGGGCCCACCAGGCCGTATACCGCCCCCTGGGGCACGGTCATGCTGACGCCGTCCAGAGCCCGGAAGCCGTCAAAGGTTTTCACCACGTTTTTTGCCTCAAGCATCGCTGTCCCCTCCTTTCCAAAGGTCCGTCCATTCCTCCCGGGTCATGCCCAGGTCCCGCAGCTCCTCCATCAGGGGCTGCACCCGGGCGGTGACCTCCGCCCGCCGCTGCCGGTTCTGTTCCCGGACCTCGCAGACGAAGGTGCCCCGGCCTGACACGGTGTATACATACCCCTCCGTCTCCAGCTGGGAATAGGCCCGCTGGATGGTGTTGGGGTTGATGGCCAGCTCCGTGGCCAGGCTCCGCACCGACGGCAGCTTCTCCCCCGCCGCCAGGACTCCTGTCACCATCAGACTGCGCAGGCCGTCCCGCACCTGCTCATAAATGGGCCGGGCGTCCCGGTAATCCAAGCGTATCACCTGCTATGCCTCCTTTCATGTGTATTAGCTGTATTCATACGCTTATTATAGCGGGATGTCCCGCCTGTGTCAAGCAAAATCCCGCCTGTGTCCCGCAAAAATTGCAGTAGATATTTTGGCCGGACCGGTGTACAATATGGGCAGGAACCTGAACCGGCGGCCGAATCCTGACGAAAACTTTACAGAAATTTTCAAATTGTTCATATACTTTTCTGCCGCCGTGCTACAATAGGTTGCAGTTTGTAACCGAATCTTAAACTTTGCCGGGAGGGTGCTGCAATGAAGCACATCTTTATCATCAACCCCACCGCGGGGAAATATGACAGCCGCCAGCGGATCTATGAAATGGCCGATCACCTGCGGACGGCTCACGGTCTGGACGTGCAGTGCATCCTCACCAAAAAACAGGGCCACGCCACCGAGATCGCCCGGAAGCTCTGTCAGACCGGGGAGCCCCTGCGGTTTTACGCCTGCGGCGGCGACGGCACCGTCAACGAGGTGGCAAACGGCATCATCGGCTATGACAACGCCGCCATGAGCGTGATTCCCGTGGGCACCGGCAACGACTTCCTGAAAAACTTCGGCGGCGATATGGACAAGTTCCGGGATGCCGAGAACCTGTGGGACGGTCCCCAGTTCCCCATGGACGCCATCGACGTCAATGGCCGGGTGGCCCTGACCATCGCCTGCTCCGGCATCGACGCCCGGGTGGCCCGGGACGTACATAAATACAGCGAAAGCCCCATTCTGGACGGCAAAAGCAGCTATATCGCCTCTCTGCTGGTGAACTTCCTGTTCAAGGGCATCGGCTCCCACTGGACCGTGGAGCTGGACGGCGAGACCATCGAGGACGACTTCTCCCTGGTGTCCGTGTGCAACGGGCGGTATTACGGCGGTGGGTTCATGCCGGTGGCCGAGGCCCGGATGGACGACGGCGTGCTGAACACCCTGGTGGTGAAAAAGGTCAGCCGGGGCGCCTTCATCAAGTTCGTTGGCCCCTATTCCAAGGGGCAGTACTATAAATTCCCCCATGTGGCCCGGTGTGTTGCCCCCAAGGTTGTCCGCATCCGGTCTGAAAAGCCGGATATCGTCACCTGTCTCGACGGCGAGTGCATCACCTCCGACGATGTGACCATCCGCCTCAGTGACAAGCGGCTGAACTTCTTCGGCCCCGCCGGCTGCGACTGCAACCGCACGGCCCGGGATATCTGATCCCTTTCCGAAAAAAATCAATTTGGAGCCGTATCCGCCGTTTTGGAGTGGATACGGCTCCTGCTTCTGCATATAATAAGACCATACAAGGCGTCCCGGCGACGCTGTTTTTACAATACGACGGTTAAAGAACCTTAACCATAGAAAGGAGACCGCTATGAGCGTTGTGATATTGGGAGGAAACGAGTGCATGGAGCGCCGGTACAAGGAGCTCTGTCAGACGTACCGGTGCCAGGCCAAGGTGTTCACCAAGCCTGCCGGGGGCCTGCGGAACAAGCTGGGCAATCCCGACCTGATGATCTTTTTCACCGGCACCATGTCCCACAAAATGGTGCAGGGGGCCCTGAGCCAGCTGAAGGGCCAGGACACCATCATCGAGCGCTGCCACACCAGCTCCCTGTCCGCTCTGCGGGGGATCCTGGAAAAGCACGCCGGATGAGGCCCGCGGAGGAGACGGTGGTGCGCCAGTGCGCGCCCACCCTGGCCGGGATCAAAACCGGCAGCCTGTTTCCCTGCCCGTACCAGTAGA
>ERZ832317.4091-NODE-4091-length-14484-cov-3.705732_pt1 | contig 14484 bp, 10 predicted proteins | sample MGYA00519695_ERZ832317 | MGnify/ENA primary metagenome ERZ832317 (study PRJEB31850, sample SAMEA3708726) | human gut metagenome | biome: human gut; feature: human-associated habitat; material: faeces | place: China | collected 2014 ...
ACAAAAAGATCCGGCCTTCCGATCTCATTCTCACCGTTCTGATCGATTTGGCTGCGGCATTTTCCATCCTTTTACTGATCGCGATTATGGGCTATGTCTTTTTCAGAGGCCTGCCCCAGATCAGCCTTTCCTTCCTGACCTCTGTTCCCAGCACCATCAAGGGAATCTTTGGTATCGCCGGAAATATCGTCAATACACTTTACATCGTTATCCTTACCCTGCTGATCGCAACTCCCATCGGTGTCGGCAGCGCGATCTACTTAAACGAATACGCAAAGCCCGGAAAAATCGTCCGGCTGATCGAATTTACGACAGAAACCCTTTCCGGTATTCCTTCTATCATTTTCGGTCTGTTTGGTATGGTATTTTTCGGAACCACTCTGGGACTTGGCTATTCTATCCTAACCGGAGCCCTGACCCTGACCCTGATGGTTCTTCCCTTGATCACGCGAAACACACAGGAAGCCTTAAAAACAGTTCCCGCGACCTACCGCAGCGGCGCACTCGGCATCGGCGCAACCAAATGGTACATGATCCGCACGATCCTGCTCCCCTCCGCAATGCCCGGAATTATCACCGGTATCATTCTTGCGATCGGACGTATCGTTGGAGAATCCGCCGCCCTTTTATTCACCGCTGGAAGCGGCTATCTTCTGCCCAAGACCTTTGCAGGATTTTTCAAAAAAATCTTCGAATCCGGCGGAACCCTTACGATCCAGCTGTACTTGAGCATGTCCAAGGCACAATATGACGCAGCCTTCGGAATTGCCGCTGTCCTGCTGATCATCGTCCTTTTTATCAACCTTCTGACCAAAATACTCGCAAAGAAATTCGATGTTTCCAAACTCGATTAACCGGAGGATAACGCAGACGCAGCAGCGCCTGCAGAATGGAGAATTCATGAGCAATATCAAAATCAGCACGAAGAACCTCGATCTGTATTACGGCGAAAATCACGCCCTTAAAAACATCAATATGAATATCAAGGCCGGAGCGATCACCGCCTTTATCGGTCCCTCCGGCTGCGGTAAATCCACCTTTTTAAAAACCTTAAATCGTATGAATGATCTCGTGGACAATGTAAAGATCACCGGTGAGGTCAAAATTGACGGCGAGGACATCTACGATCCCCACGTAGATGTCACTCTGCTGCGTAAAAAAGCCGGTATGGTATTCCAGCAGCCCAATCCTTTTCCCATGAGCATTTACGACAATATCGCTTACGGTCCCAAGATCCACGGTATCAAAAACAAGGCTCAGCTGGACGAAATCGTTGAAACCAGTCTGAAAAACGCTGCGATCTTCGATGAAGTCAAGGATCGCCTGAAAAAATCTGCCCTCGGTCTTTCCGGCGGTCAGCAGCAGCGTCTCTGCATTGCCCGTGCCCTTGCTGTCTCACCGGAAATCCTGTTGATGGATGAACCCACCTCCGCCCTTGATCCGATCTCTACAATGAAAATCGAGGACCTGATGGCAGACCTGCGGGAAAAATACACGGTTGTCATTGTCACTCACAATATGCAGCAGGCTGCCCGTATTTCTGACGATCTTGCTTTTTTCCTTGTAGGCGAAATGGTGGAATTCGGCGATACGAAGCAGATCTTTTCCCATCCGCAGGATAAGCGCACAGAGGATTATATCAGCGGACGGTTCGGCTGATCCTGACAGACCCTACCCGTTTTTCTCTTTCCCAGCATAGGAAACAGGCATTACATTGCGATTTTTCATTTTAAATGGAGGTATCTATGACAACAAGAAAATTATACAGTGAAGAGCTGGTACAGCTTTCCGAAAGCCTGGAGGAAATGGGAAACCTCGTTGAAGCTTCCCTGAAAAATTTATTTTTTTCCATCGAAAACAAAGATATGCAGCTGGCAGGGCGGATCGTGGCCGATGACCGCAATGTCAACAACCTGGAGCGCAGCATCGAAGCTCAGTGCCTGATGCTCATTACAACCCAGCAGCCCATCGCACAGGATCTGCGCACGGTTTCTTCTATTCTGAAGGTCGTTACGGATATCGAACGCATTGGAGACCACGCCTCTGATATCGCAGAGCTGATTCAGCAGATGGATCACAAGCAGCTGGAACGCTATTCCGGACATCTGCAGCCAATGATCGCAGCTTCCCGGGAGATGGTACACGAGGCAGTCAGCGCCTTTGTCGCCCGGGATCAGAAAAAAGCGAATGATGTCATCGCTTCCGATGATATCATCGACAAGCTTTTTGATAAGGTAAAGAATGATATCGTTATCCACATAAAAGAAGATCGTTCCGATGCGATAGAGAGCCTCGATGCCCTGATGCTGGCCAAATACCTCGAACGCATCGGAGATCATGCGGTCAATATCTGCGAATGGGAAATTTTCCGGGAAACCGGAACCATTCAGAATACAAGAGTATTCTGAAGCTCCATCCGGCTGTCAACAGCTATTTTCACAATTCCTTCGCAATTTTTCCTCATAATCCTCACACTTTTCCAACACATTCCTCACAAATCCTTTTTATACTGTTTCTCAGATAAAAAGAAAGACCAATGGTTCAGCGTAAAGCTTAACGCTGAACCGTTTTTCCCGGCAGACTGATACCGATCAGGCAGCTCGCCGGCAGAATAAGAAAAGGAGTGACAGTTATGTACGAAAATGAAAACCAGAGCTTCGACAACAGAGAGCAGGATTATCATTATACCAATACCCCGGAACAGCAGGCACCGACTCGTCCCCGCAAAAAAAATACGAATGCAGCACGCATTGCAAAAAAAGCCGGTGCAATTGCACTGAGCGCTGTTTTGTTTGGCGGCGTTGCATCCGGTACCTTTCTGGGTGTCAACTACGCGGCAGGCTATCGGAACAATGCTTCAACAGCTGCATCCTCGGAAAGTGCTTCCGCTTCTTCCCAGACAGCGAGCTCTTCCAGCAGCCTGTTAAAGGCTACCACACCGGTCAGCACAGGCAGCGCAGCATCCTCCGGAAGTCTGGACGTCTCCAGCGTTGCGGAATCCGTTATGCCTTCTATCGTATCCATCACAAATAAATCTGTACAGGAGGTACAGAACTATTTCAGCATGTTCGGCTACGGCGGTCAGGCTCAGGAGGTAGAGAGCACCAGCGTTGGTTCCGGTATTATCATTGGGAAAAACGATACGGAGCTGCTGATTGTCACCAATAATCACGTTGTGGAAGGCGCGGATACCCTTTCTGCAAGCTTCATTGACAACTCCGTTTATGAAGCAACCATCAAGGGTACAGATTCCGACAACGACCTGGCAGTCATCGCCGTTCCGCTTTCCAGCATTTCCGATGATACAATGTCCCAGATCACAGTGGCTGCAGTGGGCGATTCCGATTCCTTAAAGGTCGGTGAACAGGTTGTTGCCATCGGCAACGCACTCGGCTATGGTCAGTCCGTTACAACCGGCATTGTCAGCGCCACAGACCGTACCCTTTCCTCTTCGGATTCCAGTGACAGCAATGCTCTCATTTCCAGCACTGTTACCGCAAAAGAGACACCTACCTACATCCAGACAGATGCGGCCATCAACCCCGGCAACAGCGGCGGCGCACTGGTCAATATGAAGGGTGAGGTGATTGGTATCAACTCTGCAAAGCTTGCCAGCACAGAGGTGGAAGGCATGGGCTATGCAATCCCCATCACCAGAGTATCCAGCATCATCGAAGAGCTGATGAATGAGACGACCAGAACCAAGGTTGCTGACAGCCAGAAATCCAGCATCGGTATCGCAGGCATCACCGTGGATTCCAACATCAACGCAGCCTATGGCATCCCCGCAGGTGTTTATGTAGCAAGCGTTACTCCGGGCAGCGGTGCAGAAGCGGCCGGCATCCGCAAGGGTGACGTCATCACAAAATTCGATGGTAAGACCGTCAGCACCATTCAGGAGCTGAAAGAGAAGCTGCAGTACTACGCAGCCGGAGAAGCGGTTTCTATTACGGTACAGTCTCCCGGCGAGGGCGGCATTTATACAGAAAAGGAGCTGACCATCACCCTTTCCTCCGCACAGAGCTCTGAAGAAAGCCAGTCTACTGACAACACACAGGCCGCTCCTGAAAAAGGAAACGGAACGCACAAAGCAATGGGCTATAAGAACTGAAGCTGACAATAGCTTATTTAAAAAAGAATCCTGCGAAGCAGGATTCTCCGCCTGCGGCGGGTCGCAATATGCGACATGCTTCTTATCCGCCGCAGTGCGATCCTGCATGTTATAGGAAAATTACGAAGTAATTTCCTATAACATGAAAAAGCCGATCGGCATGGAAGAAAATTCTTCTGTGCCGACCGGCTTTTTTTGTTCGTTACAGCTCACTCTTCCTCTTCTTTCTCCGGCAGGATCTTGCTGACCAGTGCAGATTCCACTCTCTGATCCTCCATTTTTTCCACATGAATATTCAGTCCGTTGACCTGCACATCAAACTGACTGCCATCCGCAGGAATGATCCGTAAACAGCTGAAGATCATGCCGCCTAAGGTATCATAATCAATATCCTCCGGCAGATCCAGATCCAGTGCTTCCGCAATGTCCTCAACATATGCGCCGCCGGAGATCCTCCACAAATTATCCTCCAGCTGAACAATTTCCGGCGGCTCCTCGGAATCGAACTCATCGTAAATATTTCCGACGATCTCCTCCAGAAGATCTTCCATTGTAATAACCCCCGCCGTCTGTCCGTATTCGTCGATGACGATGGCCATATGGATTTTTCCTTTTTGCATATCCCGGAACAGGTCATCTGCATGAATCGTATCCGGTACAAAATAAGGCTCTCGCAAGAGCTCCTTTAACCCTGACGGGCTGTCCTCCTTACGATCCAGAAGATAATCCCTGGCATTCAGAATGCCTATAATATCGTTAATATCTTCATCATAAACCGGATATCTGGATAAACCGCTTTCCCGGATCGTCGAAATAATGTCCTCGTCCGCCTCATCCAGCGAAAAACAAACCATATCTGCTTCTCTCGTCATCGCATCCCGCACCGAAATGTCGTCAAACCGGAACACGTTTTGAATCCACTCCTGCTCATCGTGGTCTATCGTTCCTTTTTCCCCGCCCAGGTCAACCAGCCGCCGGATCTCTTCCTCCGTAACGCTGCGTTCTACGGATTCCGTTTTAAAATGAAGCAGCTTTAAGATCAGCTTTGCAGACTTCGACAACAGCCATACCGCCGGATGCAGTACCACCGTCAGCACACCGACTACACTGCAGGTCATTCTTTCTGCAGCTTCAGGCCGCTGCATCGCGATCCGCCGAGGCACCAGCTCGCCAAACAGCAGCGCAAAATAGGAAAGCACGACGGTCACCAGCACAACTGCCAGCACATGACAGACAGAAAGACTTATGCCGCTTGTTCCCAACCGTTCATACAACCATGCCATCAATCCGCCTGCAAATCCGTCCGCTGCAGCTGCACTGGCCAGAAATCCTGCCAGCGTAATCCCGACCTGGATCGTAGACAGAAAAATATTCGGCTCCTCTGCAAACTTCAGCAGCCGCTGTGCTTTCCGATCGCCGTCCTCTGCCAGCTCCCGCAGCCTGTTTTTATTCAGTGATACAACGGAAACCTCGGACGCCGCCAAAAAGGCATTGACCAGAATCAAAACGACCAGTAACAAAAGTAGTTTTACCATGAATTTAAAATCTCTCCTTTTTCTACGACAAAGAGACATAACCCATTGGGAACTCCCAACAGGCTATGCCTCCTATAGCTTTCTCCAACAGAGCACAGACTCTGTCCATTTTGTATTGTGATTGGAATTCAGAAAATTCGTTTCCCCGTCAGGGTCCGCGTTATCCATGAAATTCGGTTCCTTCCCTGTCTGAAATAAATCCTGTGCGAAGCGATCTTTACACAAAGCCCTTTTCTCTGCTTTATTTCAGGCAATCCGCTTTTGACATGTTTACTTTACCCATTATACAGAATCAGGAAAGGAGCTGTCAAGATTTTATTCAATCCCCTTCACTTCGTAGCCGGCATCTACGATTGCTGCAGTCAACGCTTCATCAGTTGCTGTGCCTTCTACAACTGCCTGCTTATCCTCCAGGCTTACGGTTACAGCAGTCACGCCCGCTACGCCCTCCAGTGCCTTTGTTGCTGCCTTTACGCAGTGCTGACACATCATGCCTTCGATTTTGATTGTTTTTTTCATGGTAGTCTCTCCTTTTGATTCATCATTTTGGGCTATTCTATCCGCAATTTCCGCGGCTGCCGTGCTTTGCTCCATCATACCGCCGTTTTCGGTTGTCTGCAAGTCTGCAGTACCGCTCTCATGCTTCCACTTCGGCGTAAAGAACCGGAGGCGGAGCGCATTCGATACGACGGATACAGAAGAGAAGCTCATCGCCGCCGCACCGATCATCGGGTTTAATAAAATATGGAATGCCGGATACAGCACGCCTGCTGCCACCGGAATGCCGATCGCATTGTAAAAAAATGCCCAGAACAGGTTCTGCTTGATGTTGCGCATCACCGCACGGCTTAAGCTTACCGCAGATGCTGCGTCCATCAGATCGCTCTTCATCAGTACGATATCCGCTGATTCGATCGCCACATCTGTTCCTGCGCCGATGGCAATTCCGACATCCGCTCTCGCCAGTGCCGGCGCGTCGTTGATACCGTCTCCCACCATCGCAACCTTATGTCCCTGCTCCTGCAGCTGACGAACCTTTTCCTCTTTATCCTGCGGAAGCACGTCCGCAATAACCGTCTTGATTCCAACCTGTTTTTTGATTGCCTCTGCCGTTCTTGCATTGTCGCCGGTCAGCATAATGACGTCCATCCCCATCTCCTGCAGTCTGGCGATTGCCTCCCTGCTGGTGGGTTTTACAACGTCCGCAGCAGCAATCACGCCGAGGAACTTTCCTCCCTGTGCAAAATACAACGGCGTCTTGCCTTCATCCGCCAGTTTTTCCTGCAATCCTGCCGCTACGGAAATGTCGATCCGGTTGGTTTCCATCAGTTTTCGGTTTCCCGCAAGGCATCGTGCCTTGTCGATCGTTCCCGCAATGCCCTGTCCCGGGATCATCTCATAATCCGAAACCTCCTGGAACGCTGCTGAGCATGCTTCCGCTTTTTTGACAATTGCCTCTGCAAGCGGATGGCTGGACATTTTTTCCAGAGAAAAGGCCAGCTGCAAAAGTTCTGTATACGCCTGCGTGTTTTCACCTGCTGTTTTTCCGTCTGCTTCCAGCGCGATCACGTCCGTCACAACCGGCTTGCCCTGGGTTACCGTGCCGGTTTTATCCAGAACAACCGTATCGATGCTATGTGTAATCTCCAAGGCTTCCGCGGATTTGATCAAAATACCCTTCGCCGCACCCCGTCCGGTTCCCACCATGATCGCCGTAGGCGTTGCCAGTCCGAGGGCACACGGACAGGAAATTACCAGCACAGAAATCGCAACAGAAAGTGCAAACTCAAAGCTCTGACCGGCAAGCAGCCAGAGGATTGCCGCCAACAGCGCTATTGTAATGACAACCGGCACAAACACACTGCTGACCCTGTCCGCCAGCTTTGCAATCGGCGCTTTGGAGGATGTCGCATCATCTACCAGCTGAATAATCTTTGACAGTGTCGTATGTTCTCCAACCGCAGTTGCTTCCATCTGAAAATATCCGGTTCGGTTGATCGTACCTCCGGTCACAGGATCTCCGGTCTGCTTGTCCACCGGAAGGCTTTCGCCGGTAATCGCAGATTCATCCACAGAAGCAAAGCCTTCTGTAATTTTTCCATCCACCGGAACTGTATCACCATCCCGGACAACCAGAATATCTCCATTCTGTACATCGTCTACGGAAATTTCTTCTTCCTGTCCATTCCTTAATACCTTCGCGGTCTTCGGTGCCAGATCCATCAGCTTCGTGATCGCCTCGGACGTCTTGGATTTTGCCCGGGCCTCCATGAATTTTCCCAGAGTGATCAGTGTCAGGATCATCGCCGAGGATTCAAAATACAAATTCATGCCAAAGGTCTCGACCATATCCATATCTTCGATGGAAAAGCCCCAGGCGATTTTGTAAATCGCATAGATGCCATACACAAACGCCGCGCCGGAGCCCAATGCGATCAGCGAATCCATATTCGGAGAGCGATGCCACAGATTTTTCAATCCGTTTTTAAAATAATGTCCGCCTGCAATCAAAACCGGCAGCACCAGCAAAAACTGGGTAAATGCAAAAATCATATGATTTCTTGCTCCCAGCAGCCACGACGGCAGCGGCCAGCCAGCCATATGTCCCATCGAAATATAAAACAGCGGGATCGTAAAGACTAACGAAACGATCAGTCTCTGCTTCATCTGCTTTGCTGCCGCCGCAGCCGCATCTGTTGCACCGTTTTTTCCTCTGCCTGATGCTCCTGTCGTTTTGCTGCCCTGTGTCTGGTGAAGCGAAGCGCCATAGCCGATATCCTCTACCTGATGAATAATTTTTCCGGAATCCAGTTCGGCTTCATCATAGGAAACCGTCATGCTGTTTTTCAGCAGATTGACGCTGCATTGCTGCATGCCCTCCATTCCGGAAATTCCTTTTTCAATTCGCGCTGAGCATGCCGCGCATGACATGCCGGTAATATCATAGGTTTCTTTTTTCATATATCTCCATTTCCGCAGCCGTCCTGTATAGTCTTTCCTGCTTTACAGCTTTTAAAGGCTGCCCTTAAAGAACTCATCTTGTCTTTTTTTCTATCCTCTGCTACCATTATAACAATTAGGCGCAAAAAATAAAGAATGCACTATTTTGTAATATACTACCCAAAAGGATAGTGTTCACCTCACAACAATAGAATGCACGCTCTGCGAGCATTCTATTGTCATGAATAAGAATGGAGAAATCGCTATGGCTTCAAAAGAAAATACCTCAGTCAATAAAAATTGCCCCGTTTCCGCTACAATCCGCTTAATCGGCGGCAAATATAAAGCGCTGCTGCTCTGGCACCTGACCGGTCAGACGCTACGCTTCAACCAGCTGCACCGTCTCGTACCCGAAGCGACGCCTAAAATGCTGACCCAGCAGCTCCGTGAACTAGAAGAAGACGGTCTGATTTCCCGCACAGTTTATCCTGTCGTTCCGCCCCGCGTCGATTACTCGCTGACGGCGCTCGGTGAAAGCCTTTTCCCGATTCTCGAAGCGATGTATCGTTGGGGCAGCGCCCTGATGCAGGACGAAGGGCTTACGCCGGCATGTACGATGACCGACAGCTACAGTACGACAAAAAAAGAACAGGAGGATTGCCCCTCCTGTTCCTGTCACGCACGTTCAAAATCCTGAGCTACACTTCTGCATGCCGGACAATTCCAATCCCGATGGGATACGGTCCGGTATGCACTCCAATTGTCGCACCGATCTGATAAATTCCGATTTCTTCAATTCCAAGCCGTTCCCGGATCAGGTCCTTCAACATCTCCCGGAAGCCGACCGCCTCTTCATAGTCATAGCCATAGCCGATACAAAAGCTGTATTCTCCCGGCTTTGCCTGTACCTCATCCAGGTATTTTTCCGTCATCTCCACAACCTTCTGCATCGATTTCTGACGGCTTCTGGTAATGCCGGAATTGAAAATTTCTCCCTCCTTCAGTGTGATGATAGGTTTGATTTTCAACGCACTGGCCGCAATTCCTGCAAGCTTTCCAATGCGTCCGCCATGCTTTAAGTAATCGATGCTGCCGATGGTAAAAAAGATCCTGCCGCTCTCCCGGATGGAAAGCAGAGCTTCTGTAATCTGCTCATATTCCAGTCCGAGATCCCGCAGTCTGCACGCTTCCAGCACAAACAGTCCCTGCAGCACCGTATCAAATGTCGAATCAATGACCGCAATCTTTGCCTCCGGATACTCTTCCAGGATCATATCCTTTGCTGTAGTTGCCGACTGCAAAGAGCCACTGAACTTCGCCGTGATGCAAATGCAGATCACCGGAATATTTTCTTTTACAGATTTTTCAAACACCTCATAAAAATCCTGTACAGACGGCATGGATGTCTTCGGGAACACATCCGGATGATCCACCATCTGCTGATAAAAATCGCGTACTGTGATCTCTTCTATTTCTTTATAATAGTGCTCCCCGTCAAACGAAACATAAAAGGGAACAACCTCAATATCCTTTTCTTTGGATAACTCCGGCGATAAATCCTGAGAACCGTCACTGATGATCTGTACCTTTTTCTGCATAAGCCCCTCACACAACACATGGTTTTAAAAACTACTTTTTGTAACTGTATGATTATATCACAACTTTCAGGAAAGATACAAGTCATTTTCCGTACTCTTCTCAGCCTTCGCGGCCCCTGCAATAGCTGGAGCCGCGGAGCACCCGAACTGCTTTATTCCTCCCAGGTTTTATAATACCAGCCGTAGCCATTGCCCGGCAGAATGATATTGCGCAGAACACATTCTCCTTTTCCCAGCAGATCCTGAAACGGCATTTCTCCCATGTCGATCCATGCCGTCTGAGGCTCATCCGAAAAGTTGAACACGCCGACTACCATCTCGTTTTTCAGCTGTCTGCAGATGCACAGCACATGGCTGTTATAGGTATCATAGGTCCATACAGCAGCCTTTCCGGAAAACGGACCACATGCAAAGCGGGCTTTTTCCATCTTCTGCATGCCCTCAAAAATACGGTTCTGGACAGTGCCCTTTTCTGTTCTTTTCTTTTCCAGCTCCCAACGGAAATGTCCTCTGTGTACATAACGGGAATCCGCCGCACGGTCTGCATCCGGATCATCCTTATAAGAATAATCATTGAGCTGACCAATCTCATCTCCGCTGTAGATAACCGGAATGCCGGACTGAATAAACAGATAGGCGTTGAGCATCAGGATTTTCTGAATGGCACGCTCAATTCTCGCCGGGTCCTTTGCCTGCAGCGAAGCCTCCAGACCGCACAGGGATGCCGTCGTTCCGCAAAGTCTCGCATCCTGCAATACAGGATCATCATTATACAGCTCTCCCCGCGCATCGCTGCCTGCTGCCATGCCCCGGAAATATTCATTCAGATACTTCTTATGCGGAATCTCCTGAATACCGGAGGTTTTTAAGAAATCATAGTCCAATCCCCAGCCGATATCGTCGTGACAACGCAGATAATTCAGGAACACATATTCCTTCGGCAGGCTGTTTACCACGTCCATCTGCTGTTTTAACAGCGCAACCTCTTTTGTTGCAACGGTATGCCAGGTTGATGCCATCGTCGTTACGTTATACAGCATATGGCATTCCGGTTTTTCGAGTGTTCCGAAATAGGGGACAACCTTGGCAGGCTCCATAACAACCTCACCCAGCAGCACAACGCCAGGGCAAACGATTTCCGTGATCATACGGATCATGCGCACAATGGTGTGTACCTGCGGCAGATTTCTGCAGTCTGTTCCCAGCTGCTTCCAGATATAAGGAACCGCATCGATCCTGACGATATCAATTCCCTGATTCACCAGATACAGCATATTATAGACCATCTCGTTAAAAACGACCGGGTTGGAATAGTTTAAGTCCCACTGATAGGGATAAAAGGACGTCATAACATATTTTTGGCACTCCTCCCGCCAGGTAAAATTACCGGGCGCCGTTGTCGGAAATACCTGGGGCACGGTTTTTTCAAACTCCTGCGGAATGTCCGGTGTATCATAGAAAAAATACCGATCCTGATACTCCTTTTCTCCTGCCAGTGCGCGCTTTGCCCACTCATGGTCTTCAGATGTGTGATTCATTACAAAGTCCATGCATACGCTCATCTTTTTCTCATGGCAGGCGCTGCACAGAGAAGCCAACTCCTCCATCGTACCCAGAGTCGGCTGCACCTTCCGGTAATCTGCTACCGCATAGCCTCCATCACTTTTTCCCTTCGGGGTATCCAGAAACGGCATCAGATGCAGGTAGTTTACGTTGCATGCTTCCAGGTAAGGCAGCTTTTTCTTCACACCCTTCAAATTGCCGGCAAAAGCATCGATATACAGCATCATACCAAGCATATCCTGGCGGCTGTACCATGCAGACTCCTGTTCCCGCTCCCGGTCCAGCTTCTTTTCTGATTCCGGGCGGTCCTGATACCATGCTTCCATCTGTTCACATAACTGGGTAAACATATCCTCTCTTCCCGGATATAATTCGCAGTACAGCCATTTGAGCTCATCCAAATGGCGCTGCAGTCTTTTCTGATATTCCTGCGTTGTTTTCATGTTCTTTCCTCTCCTTTTGCCGCGCGGCGGGCACAGCAGATTTTATTTCAATTTCGAACGCGGATGTCACAGCGCCCCCGCCAGCGTTGTGCTGCGATTTTTATTCCACTTCAACTACCGCATTCTGTCCGTTTAGCTCAAGCAAATACAGGCAATCCTTTTTCTCCACCTGCGCGGTTACATCCTCTCCGTTGCAGAGCACGCACTTTACAGGCTTTTTGGATAAAAATCCGACGGTCTTTCCGCCACAGATTTCGCCCATTAGCCTGCCGCCGATTTCATGCATCCACAGTACCGCATCAAAGCTGATGTATTTATCCACAAGTCCCACAAAGGTTTTCCCCTCTGTGTCCTCCACAAATAAAAACCAGGTGAAATCCCCCGCTGCAAGGCGGTATTCTCTGCCTTCTTCTGCACTGCAGGCCGCAGCAGTCTGATTACGACAATCATAAATCCAGCAGTTTTTTCCGGAAAGCTCCGGAATATCCGATGCACCGATCCGATAGGTCTGTTCCTGATGGGTCAGATTATAAACGGCAATCACTCCGCCGATCTTACCATTTGCATAGGCTCCGGCATTTGTCAGCTTCAGCACGCCATCTTTTCTGGGATCGCGAAACATACAATCCTGTGTCGGCCTTGCCGCCCGTAAAAGCTGCGGCAGCCTTCCGTCCCCATAGCAGAGAGGCGCTGTAACCTCCGGGGCTGTTTCTCCTATCCGATCGCTGAAATACACCGGTCCTCCGCTGATCGCACGCAGCAGGCTGTGGCGCAGACCATCCTCATGGCTTGTCCAGAACATATCCCAGTCGCATACATACAGCTCGCCCTGGTAGGGTGTATTGTATGCATTCTGGAGCAGATGCTCTGCAAATCCATCCTCCCGTTTTGGCATAAAATCATCGCTGTTTCGTGCAACCGCTGTCTGAGGACGGGAAAACATGTTCTCTGCCGCCATTCCCATACAGTTGATCACTGCACCGTCAAAGTACGCTGCCGCGCCCTCCAGCGCTCCGTGCATTCCCCGGGTCGCTGTCATCAGCGGAAGATCATTTTCAAAATAATTATGTACGGCGCTCTGTCCGTCCACTTTGGAAAAGCTGATGCCCTCCCGCTTCAGATATTCATACCAATCCCGGTAAAAGCCGTAGCCCTTGGCTGCATCCGGCCACGGGATCAACTTTCCGGGTGCATTTTGATATAAATGCTCCTGCTCTTTTGCTGCAAGGTCACTTCCCGGCTCGATTCCGCCCCAGTAGCCGCCAAGCGCATGCCAGACACCAAACCAGTCCACCTGTGTATCCCGCTTTATATCACGGATCATCTGAGCAAATCCGTTGGGGAACTTTTCTTTTTCGGGCGCAAGGTCATAGAGTGCGTCTCCATGCACCGACAGCCAGCCGTCATCCATCAGCATCCAGCGCACCGGTACATTTTTTTCCGCAAATTCTCTGCCCTTTGCGCGAACCTTTTCTTCACTGATCTCCGTATAAAATGCATCCCAGCTGCACCAGCCAAGATATTTCAGCATCTCCGGCATATTCCGTTCCTCTTTCAAACGGATTCCGTGATACTCTGCCGCCCAGGCCATACACGCATGAACCGCTTCCTGCAGACTGTCCGCCTCCGCATATGCATAAACAGGCTCTTCCAGTTTGCTGATTCCGCCCTTGCAGGCGCTCATTCCGAAAATAAGCGTATGCTCTCTTCCAGGCTTCACCTGAGTCTTAAACTGTTTTCCCGGCATTGGAAGCAGGAAAAAGTATCCGTTTCTCAGCTTTCCGTAAATCGCCTGTGTCAGCTCCGGAATTTCCGAAAAGTCATTGATAAATGCCGGTCTTGTCCACCAGTCGTTTAAAAGATACATTGCAGTCATCGCCTCTGGCCGGATATCCGTTTCCACTTCCAAAATAACCGGAAGCTCTTCCTCCAGATTATCGCTTCTCTTGCAGCCGTCCTGCTCAATTTCCAGCTTCAGCCAGCCGGATCTGACCTTTTTTTCTGTTCTATAGATAAATTCCGCTGTCACATTGTCCTGCTTTTCCAGAATAACCCGCAGAGCTTCTCCATTATCTTCCAGGACAATGGGCAAAAGCACCTGCTCCGGTCTTCTCTGTCTGTGTAGCCGCAGGACGATATTATTTTTTCTCTGCATAAGTTCCTCACCTTCTGCCGCTGTAACGGCTCCTTCTGTTATGCTTCTTCTGCGATCAGAACCTCATACGGGCGCAGACGCACAGTATTCCCTGCAAAAGCAGCTTCCTTATAGTTGTCTGCGATCACCTGTCTGTACG
>ERZ832317.4092-NODE-4092-length-14483-cov-5.098143_pt1 | contig 14483 bp, 6 predicted proteins | sample MGYA00519695_ERZ832317 | MGnify/ENA primary metagenome ERZ832317 (study PRJEB31850, sample SAMEA3708726) | human gut metagenome | biome: human gut; feature: human-associated habitat; material: faeces | place: China | collected 2014 ...
GTAATCCGGCTCCTCTTTAATTTTCAACAAAAAAGATGGTAGCCAAAAGGATATTTCCTAATGACTACCATCTTTTTATTCTGCCGCTTCTAACACTAATTCTGCAAATTCTTTATCATTCATGCCTTCTAATTTTTCTAATACCTGCCCGGCAATATCTTCCATATCGCTGTCCTTTATGTGCGGCATTACCCGTCTGATTTCTTCCATCATCTTCATTCTGTTCTGTGTCTCAAAAACACACATGAAATTGATTTCTTCTACTGTGAATTTATTCATCATCCTACATCTCCCTATGTGAATTTTTTGATTTTTCCAGTTCCTTCGTATCCTTATTGTTTCCCTGTGCCGCTTCCTTCTGCTTGGCTGCCAATCTCTCCTTTAAGGAAGAACGTGCTTCCGGCTTTTCCTGCTGTTCTTTCTTTTCTTCTTCACGATTGAATTTTTCCACTCCATTGTTGAGCCTCTCATCAATCATGTTATAATTCTGCTCCTCCAGTTCCTCAATCTTAGCAAGCGGCTTGTACTCTGCCAATTTCACAAGCAGTTCCTTTGCCTGTCTCTCACTGTCCTCGTCTATCCCCTCGTCAATAGATGCCTGTAAGAAAATACTTAGAGGTTTCACATTTCCAGTTCTTATATCATCAGCAATCATTTGTATCTGTGATTCTCTGTCTGATACCGAATCTCTATATCCATATGTATCAATCTCATAAGATAGCTGATCAAGTTCTGCCGCAAGTGCCTGTATTTTCTGCTCTTTTGTTTCCCGGTCATTGACCTCTTTCTCCGGAAAGGCTGCAATCAATTTCTTTAGTGCATCCTGCACTTTCGGAGTGTCCCGAAGCTCCGGTGTGTAATTCAGGAAATCAACATCAATACATTTTCCACTCAAAATGTCCGCCTGCTCATCTTCCCATTCTTCTGTTCCCTCGATGTGCATATTCACACCAAGCGAATGGATACCGTTCATCCGGGACGGATCAATGGCTTGATAAATCTGAATGGCTTCCTCAATCGTTTCTATCCCCTCATGATATTCTCCAATATTGTGAAATTCGCCACATTCTGCCACTGTAAATGTCACATGGACGGTCTCCGGCTCAATAACAGGTTCATTTGCCAGTTCCGTCTGCTCTGTCGGTTCCTGTTCCCGCCCTTGTGTTACAAGCTGTGTATTGACCTGTTCCTGCTGTGCCTTCTCCTGCAGATAGGTTTCCACTTCTGGCAGATAAGTCTCCAATGTTCCGGTTCTGCTCTCTGTAATCGGGTTAATATCTACCTGTATGCCTGCAATATAAATGCTGTCCTCATGGAGCATATTAAAAAGGTCATCTTCTCTGGTGGAGCCTGTGTATTCCACAACCACATCCAAATCCGAATTTTCCTGCTCAATACCTCTGCATCGGCTCCCGACTACCACTACATCCACGATTTTCGCATCCAGACCGTATTCATCAATCTGCGACTGCACATAAGCATACACTGTTTTTTCTATATCGTCCGCACTCTGTCCGTCCAGACTATGAAACAATTCTTCTGTCTTTGCCCGGAAATCTGCAACCACATCCGGATTGTTCTCTCTGAATTCTGCCTGCTTTGCTTCCAAATCTGCCTGTTCCACTTCCTCGGCTTTCTCCGAAAGTTCCTCAAAATCAACAATCTCTGCTTCGGAACCTGCATACACCTCGCCCTGCAAAAATTCATCACGATAATACTGCTCTGTGACCGCTGAAAACCTCGGTTCTTTCAAATCCGCAATCACCATATCCATTGCACGCTGAATCGTAATATCCGGATTGTCATAAACGCCGCCATCCAGTAAATGGTACTGCTCATTCAGAATGGAGTAATCGTATCCCTCATCACATTCATGCATCAGGATATAACGGTCTGCGATATGAACCGCAAGCTCCGTCTCTATCTCATTTTCCTTGCCCTCCAGTGTCAGCATGAACTTCGGCAGTTCTGTAAATCCAAAAGAATCTACAAAGTGTGCGCTGTTTTCCCCGTTCTCATGTAATACCACAATATCGCTGACCGACAGTGAATGTGCCTTGTAGTCTGCCGGATGGTCAATATTAAGCTTTTTATAGATTGCTTCCAGTGTTTCCGATTGCGTCCGTCCCTGCAATTCTGACAATTCGCCCAAATACACCAGTTTATAATTTTCCGGCAATACCGCATCAAAATTGTCTTTGGTTATTCCCATACGCTTCAGGCTTTCCGTTCCCTCAAAGCGGAACTTGTCCAGTTCGGGATTATCCTTTAACTGGTAAATACCGTATTTATCGGTATTTCCATATAAAAGTAGTGCTTCCCTGTTGGAATTACTCTCTGTAAGTTCTTCCTGCATCATGAGAAGTTTCCGTTCATTCTGCCAGTCCCCTTTTTCTATTCCGCACATTCCATCATGCTCTAAAATCTGTTTTCTATCAGCTACAGTACTCTCGGAACCATCCGTATGCAAAAGATACACAGGCAAGTCATGGTCAAATAGTTCCAATGCCCTTTCCTGTGTTAGTGGAAGCATTTCAATCCATGTATAGCCATACTCCTGCATTTCAGATATTCCGACCATGCTATCCGGAAGTGCGTCGATTTCTGCTTGTGCATCTATCATTGCTAATGCAACATCCTGATTTCCATCCACTTCCTGTGCATAGATATGTTCTGCAAGCTCCCTTGTTTTCTCCATATCCCCCAGCTTATACGCATAATTCACAATCAGATTTCTTTCATCATCGGAAAAGGCAGGCTGTCCATGCTCCAACCGGTTAATGATATGCTCTGCCTGTTGCATGACAGACAATTCCTCCGCATCCGTCAGACCTGCATCAAAATCGTATTCATAATCCCAAAAGTCCGTCATATTTCCATTTAATTCCTTACTACTGGACGCAAGTAATGTGATTTCCGCTCCCTGTTTTTCCATATATGAAAGGTAATTGCCATCCCATTCTTTTTCATCAAGAGAAGCCATATCTTTAAGCATTTTTCCGACATCATCCCTTAACATATTTGTGATTTTCAAAACCTCCCATTCGCTTTCAAAAATGGAAGCGAACTTAACAACCACATCATCGGCATTGATCGGCTCCATTGCCTTATCATAGACCGCCTTTCTCTCCTTCATATCAATCAGCTCATCTGTATCCGTGTTATAACGCACATCCAGATGATACTCTCCGTACTCTCTGGAATCCTGATTGCCGATTTCCGTTGTCCATGCACCCCTGCTTTCCAAATATGCCTGTATGCTCAACTTGTCATCGTCTGTCATTTCTGACAATGCCTGCATCAGTTCTGGTCTGTCCATGCCATATACATCAAGCAGACTGAACTCTGAAAGGTCAGTATTCTGTATGAGGAGAATACTTTCCTTTGTCTGTTCCTGTGATACTTCCCTGTTCCTTTGTAATTCCTGTAATTGTTCCTCTATCCCGGTAATCAACTCCGAAGCTGTCCTGCGTATCGTATCCATGGAAGATCTAAGTTCTTTGGTATCTCTTCCGCTGCTCCAACCTGCAATATACCCAAAAGAATAATCAGAGGTATCTATACCAAAATGCTGACATACTGTATAAGCTATGCTCTCAGCTTCCACTTCTTTGGTATTGCGGTCTTTTTTCATCTGCTCATCCTGCTCCACTTCCTTGCTATGCAGCTTGGAGTGAACCACCTCATGGATCATTGTCTTTAAGGTCTGGCTCTCGCTCATGTTTTCCTGTACCGCAATCCGCTTTGCTTCCCTATCATAATAGCCTTTGGAATCTCCGGCTATCTCCTCCAGTTCAATCGGTACTGGTGAAATGGCTTCTACTGCACGAATCATATCCTGATACCCTTCCACATCTGAAAGAAGCTCCTTTGCCGCAAGTTCCGGTATCGGCTTTCCGTCTGTCTGTGCCACATCAAAAACGGATACTGCCCGGAATGCCGGAATTGTTATCTCGACTTCCTCTTTCTGCGGATTTCCGTCCTTATCAAGCAACAACTCTTGTGTAACCGGATCAATCTTATCCCGTTCCTCTTTGATTTTATAGGGTGCAGGTGCAAGGATACGGATTGCCTTTTCCCCTTTATTTACATGACGCTCAAAATTCTTCTGCCAAGCCTTGTATCCGGCCACTAACGTAGCGTCAGGCTTTTGCATCGCAATTAAGAGCGTGTTGTTAAAACTGTAATTATGAAATTTTGACATCGTTCTAAGATAATTGCAGTAACTGTCACTGTTGAATAAATCCTGCAATCCCTGCTCCAGTTTATCCGTAAGCTCCTGCACACGCTGTTTTTCTGTATTATTTTCTGCCATAAATGACCTCCATTTTGTACGATAAAAGGCAGCCACCACTGACTGCCTTTACATCAACTGCTATAACATTTTTAATAATCCTGCTTTTATTCCCAACCCGAATAGTGCTGACAGGTTGGGAATAAAGTTGGGAATAAAACTTTTTTTATAAAATCTGATCTTTCCCCTTTGCCTTATCCACTGCATCCCTTCCTGCAGGTGTCCCGGACACCCTTGCCTTCATTGCTGCGAGTTTTTCTTGCAATGAAGTCCGTTCTGCAGGTCGGTCTGCAAGTCTGCGTTCTCCTTCTGGTGCTGCTTTTTCCAAATTGCTCTGCTTGATTGGCATATCCGCAACCACTTCCTCCCGGTTATCCACTTTTTTCACATCTTCCTGTGGTTTTTCCGGTTCCGTGGCTTCGTCATCCATGCCAATCGCATCATCGCCCTTTTCATCCATGTTGAGTAAAGAATTAAGCTCTGCCAGACGCTCCAGTTTCTCGGCAAGTTCTGCTTCCTGTGGAAATGGCTTGTCTACCTCTGCTTTTGCTGTTTCAAGCTGATGTTTCACATTGGATAGCTTCATCTGTGCTTCCTCAAGCTGTGAAGGCATGGCTTCCAGTACATTGTTGATTCTTGTGATATTTCCAAGCGGATCAGAGCCGACTTCCATCGGGTGGCTCATGGCTCCTTTGACATTCATCACAAATTTATTGTTAAAAGAATCAAAGGTTACATTCAGCTTAAATCCAAGATATTCACCTACATCCGCACTGGCATTGATGCCTTTAATCTCCTTACACATGGCTATGATTGCAGTTCCAGCTTCCTTTTTGTCGGTGTATGATTTTCCACCCACCTGCATAAAGAACTGCTCCTTATCCTCCGGCTTATTTTTCGCATATTTATTCATATCAGCGGTAAAGCCTTCGATACGCTCCTTGAAAATGGCGATCTGATGCGGATAATGTTGTGTGATGTTATCCTCCAGCCTGTACTTCTGACTGGTATGGTTTGCCTTCATCAGTTTCAGCTTTGATACCTGAATATCGAGATCCATTTTTTCTTTTATGTAGGGATTGCCTGTGGCAAGTGCCTTGACCTCCGCATAGGAAAGTGCCGCTTCATCCACATCCTCACAGCTTCGTACCGGAGATTTACTGGTCATAATCTGTCCGATGAATTTCTGCTTATTCTCAATGAGCTGCCACGAGTAACTGTCAAATGTACCTTCCGTAACATAACGAAATATCTTGACCTTATCATTCTGGTTGCCCTGTCGTAAGATTCTTCCCTCCTGCTGTTCAATATCAGAAGGACGCCAAGGCACATCCAGATGATGCAATGCAATCAGTCTGTCCTGCACATTCGTACCGGCTCCCATTTTGGCGGTGGAACCTAATAAAAAACGAACCTGTCCGCTTCTTACTTTTGCAAACAGCTCCGCTTTTCTGAGTTCTGTATTGGCATCATGGATAAATGCTATCTCATTCTCCGGCACTCCTTTTTCCATGAGCTTATTTTTTATATCCTCATACACATTGAAAGTGCCATCGCCCTTCGGTGTCGATAAATCACAGAAAATCAACTGTGCTGACTTCTGCTCTTTGGTATTTTCCCATATCTTATAGGCTTTCTCCACACAGGTTGACGCTTTGGAATTTTCCTCATCTGGAAGCATATCATTGAGCAGCCTCTGGTCAAGTGCCAGCTTTCTTCCGTCATTGGTAATCTTTAACATGTTGTCCTCGTAAGGCTGTACCTGCCTGTCCCGGACTGCTTCGGCACGTTCCGCAAGTGACGCTACCATGTCTTTCTGGAACTCACTCGGCTTTAGAACCACATTTTCATATTCTGCTTCCGGCACAGGAAGTTTTAACATATCCGGTGTCTGAATGTCCGCACTCTCCTTGAAAAGTGCAATCAGCTCCGGCAGATTGAAAAACTTCGCAAATCTTGTCTTTGCCCGGTATCCGGTTCCTTCCGGTGCAAGCTCTATGGCTGTCTGTGTTTCTCCAAAAGAAGCCGCCCATGCGTCAAAATGTCCCAGTCCCAGCTTTTGGAGCGTTCCATACTGAAGATAACGCATATTCGTGTAAAGCTCCGTCATGCTGTTGGAAATTGGCGTTCCGGTCGCAAAAGTTACACCCTTGCCGCCCGTGATTTCATCAAGATACTGGCACTTGGCAAACATATCAGATGACTTCTGTGCTTCTGTCTGTGCGATACCTGCCACATTCCTCATTTTCGTATAAAGGAACAGGTTCTTGTAATTGTGGCTCTCATCCACAAACAGCCTGTCTACACCCAACTGCTCAAAAGTCACGACATTATCCTTACGGCTCTGGTCATTTAACTTGTCAAGCCGCACCTGCAATGCTTTCCTCGATTTTTCCATCTGCTTAATGGTATAACGCTCCCCGTTGTCTCTTTTTGCCTGATCAATAGCAAGCTCAATCTCATCAATCTGTTTTTCGATTGTGGCTGCCTGTCTTTCCTGTGATAACGGGATTTTTTCAAACTGACTATGCCCGATAATAACGGCATCATAATCACCTGTTGCAATACGGGAACAAAATTTCTTACGGTTGGCGGGTTCAAAATCCTTTTTCGTTGCCGCAAGGATATTTGCTCCTGGATATAACCGTAAGAAATCACTTGCCCATTGTTCAGTCAGGTGGTTCGGCACCACGAATAATGACTTTTGGCATAGTCCCAGACGCTTGCTTTCCATTGCCGCCGCTGTCATTTCAAAGGTCTTTCCGGCACCAACGCAGTGTGCAAGCAGGGTATTATCCCCATACAGCACATGGGCAACCGCATTTTTCTGATGCGGCTTTAATTCAATATCCGGTGTCATACCCGGAAATTTCAGATGTGAACCGTCATATTCTCTTGGTCTGGTGGAATTGAAAAGCTCATTATATTTTGCCACAAGTGTCTGCCTGCGCTCCGGATCACGGAATACCCAGTCCTTAAATGCTTCCCTTATCGCTTCCTGCTTCTGGCTTGCAATCATGGTTTCCTTTTTATTAAGAACTCTTTTTTCCTTTCCATCTTCCTCAATGGTATCATAAACTCTTGTGTCTTTCAGATTTAAGGAATCTTCCAGTATCTTATAGGCATTTACCCGGCTTGTACCATAGGTCATGTTGACAAGCGTATTTCCAAAATCAGCGTTTTTCCCTTTAATGTTCCACTCTCCGGTCACACCCGAAAACTGCACCCCAATCGTATCTCTGCGGAATAAATGCTCCGGTGTCTGGAACGTATCACGCATGAAATCATTGATATATTTTGGATCAATCCATGTGGCACCAATACGCACCTCAATCTCCGATGCGTCCAGCTCCCTCGGCTGTACCTGCGTAAGAGCCTGCACATTTGGAGCATATTCCGGATGATTTTCTGCATAGGTTGCTGCAATGGCAAGTTTCTCACGCACATTTCCGCTGAGATACTGGTCTGCTGTCTCCCAGACATCGGTAAGCGGGTTCTGAAAAATAACACCACGAAGCTCCTCAATCAGCGTATCCTTGTCCTTTTCAGTCAGCTCTGCCATATAATCAAGGTCGATTTTAGCTTTCTCTGCTAAAGATACTGCCAATGCTTCACTTGCAGTATCCACACTTGTGACCACCTCTGCCCTTTTAATGGTACGCTTCGTGAACATATCCGCTTTGCCCTTGAAATTGCCCTCATCATCAAGTTTTTCCAAAGAACACAACAGGCAATAACTGCTGTCCTGATTAAAGGCTCTCTTATTCGTCTGCGAATTGATCAGACCATATTTTTTCGAGAAAGAATCGTATAATGTGTTTAATTCCGCCTGTTTTCCCTTGATTGCCGCATCGGAATATTCCTCAAGCTGCATATCAATCAGCTCCTGCGTACAGTTACGGATTGCCACCATTCCCTTGATACGCTCTTTTGCGGTGTCTGATACTTCCACAGGCTTCATAACCGAGTTTTCACGGTAATATACCTCATTTTCAACTACGGTATAGCTGAAATTCTTGACGGACGGATCAGCCGGAATACTCTGCCTGCTCATGTCATCCGCAAGCTCCTCATCCAGATCAATCGTATCAATCTGTCCTGTAATATTTTCAAGTGCTTTTGCTAACTGCTCCGCAAAAGGTCTGCTGTCATCTGCCCTGCAGGTGCTTTCCACGCCATAAGGACCGGATACCATTTCCATCTTTCCTACGATCTGCTCCGGATGCTGTGCAAAGTAAGCGTTCATTGCAATGCCATCTGCATCCTCTCCCAGATGTACCCAGTCCGGCTCACGCTCTACCATGCGGTCACGCTTCTGGAAAAATAAAATATCCGAAGTGACCTCGGTTCCTGCATTTGCCTTAAATGCGGTGTTCGGAAGTCGGACTGCACCTAGCAGATCAGCTCTTTGTGCAAGGTATCTTCTGACCTCCGGACTTGCCTTGTCCATGGTTCCCTTGCTTGTGATAAAAGCAACCACACCACCGGGACGCACTTTATCCAACGTCTTTGCAAAGAAATAATCGTGTATCAGGAAATTGTTTTTATCATACTGCTTATCTGCCACCTTATACTGACCAAAAGGCACATTTCCGATTGCAACATCAAAGAAATCATTCGGATAATCGGTCTTTTCAAAGCCTTTGATCTGCACATCTGCCTGCGGATAAAGCTGCTTTGCAATGCGTCCGGTAATGCTGTCAAGCTCCACTCCGTAAAGCCTGCTCTCTTTCATGGAATCCGGCATCATACCGAAAAAGTTGCCGATACCCATGGAAGGCTCCAGTACATTTCCTTTGGAAAATCCCATTTTCTCCAATGTTTCATACATCTGGCGGATAATAACCGGACTTGTATAATGGGCATTCAAGGTACTCTCCCTTGCCATGCGGTACTCCTCCGGCGATAACAGTTCCTTTAACTGGTGATATTCTGCTGACCAGTTTGATTTGCTCTCGTCAAACGCATCGGCAAGACCACCCCAGCCGACATACTGGGATAAAATCTGCTGTTCTTCCGGTGTAGCATAACGGTTTTCGCCCTCAATCTGCTCCAACAACTTAATTGCCGCAACATTTCTCTGGAATTTTTCTTTTGGAGAACCTTCGCCCAATCGGTCATCGCTGATATGGAAATTGACAGCGTTACTTTTATCCGGTGCAGCCACATTTATTTCCTGTACAGTCTTATTCTCCTCTGCCGAAGGTGTAAGCGGCTCCCATTCTCCGGTAAGCACCTGTGACAGCATTTCCTCTGTCTTTCGGTCTGCTTCTCCATTCTCCAGACGCTCACGGGCAAACTGCGTATCTATACTGTCCAGTTCATCTTCAGTCTGTTCTGTAACAACATTCTGTTCCTTTTCATCAGGAAACTCCGCTTCTGCTTTCCTGCCACTTTCTGCAAGCTCATTGCCCCAGTCCATTGCTTCCTGCAAAGTCGAAAATGTCTCCAATGCCGGACGGGTGGTGTCTGCCGTATCATAAATAGCATATCCGTCCACTTCCTTATCAATCCAAAGGAATACTCCCTCTGATAAGGTGGCACTCCACTGTGTCGGATTCCCATATTCATCATCAGCATCATGTACCACATGCCAGAATAATTTCTGCGATTCCTCTTGTGAAAATTCTTGTTGTGGCTCAGTTTCATCCGGCTCAGCGATACCATCCGTCCCATCAAAGCGTGAAAACACTTCTGCTTCGTGCCTGTCAATATCTTCCTCTGCCAAAGCATTGATATAATCATCTTCTACCTCGCCACGCTCCGGCTTATGGTCGTATTCAAAGGATTTCCCATTGACCTGTGCATAATAAAAACTGCTGTCCTCAATGTCATTTCCAAGCAGATATTTCTCTTTTTCACTGCCCCACTCATCAACCAGAACACACTCATATCCATCAATCGTGATCTTTTGCTGTGCTTCCTTTTCTTTTTCTCGAATCACATTGATATATCTTCTCGCCTGATTGGTAAATCCGTCCAGCACTGCCGGATGTGAGCTTAGAATCAGATCGTTGTTCTCCCACTCATTTTCCGCAACAATGTCCTTTGCCCAGTCCTTATTGTTCCGTGAAAAACGACCATCATAATCAAAATGCGTAACCGTATTTGCAAGAACAAATTCCACACAGTCAATGCCATATTTATCTATGATCTCATCTGCGGTATTCCTCGGAAGAACAAAACCATTGAATTTCTCAGCAATCAGTGCATCAATGTCTTTCTTACACTCTAACCGCTGTCCATGCTCCAGACGAGAAAGCTCACGCTGTCTTGCTTTTTCTGCCTGTTCTTCCTTGTAAGCCTTATAGTTTTCCTTTCCCTGTGGAGATAAGTATTTGTCCTCTTTGATCAGCTCACGAAGCCTTTTCTCTACAACATTCCAGTTCAGAAGCACTTTTGCATACGGATTGCCATAACTGCCTTTCTCCAGACGGATACCTTTTCCATCATGTTCATTATGGGAATCATCATTACCCGGCAGTCCGCCGGAACCACCACCAATGCCATATTCTTTTTTCAGAAAGGCTACCGCTTCCTTCTGGTCATGTCCTTCCATGAAATACTCATAGATGCGGAAAGCTCCATGCTCATAGCCGCTTCCCCTGCCTAGTGCATAGTCAATCTCATCCTGTGTAATAAAATCTTCCTGTGCTACTTCCACAGTATCTGGCAATGGAAATTCCAGCCTTTCTCTGTCAAGGTCTGCTATCTCCGATAACAGATATTCCGGTGATTTCACATGCCGCCATTTTAATTCGGCTTCACCCGATGCAAGACGTTCCGCCGCATCTTCCAAAATATTTTTAAGCTGCTCCCTGCCCTCATGGGTAGAAAGAAGTTCCATGAGTTTTGCTTCACTCTCCGGATAGTTTCCGGCTTTTAATCCAAGCTCCTCCGGCATTTCATCCATGCCATCCCGCAGAAAGAAATAGATCTGGTTGGCAACACGGTTCCGCTCCTGTGTATCCACAAGAAATGCTTCACTGGCACTCATATAAGTACCATTTTCGATCATAGAACGGATATGGCTCTCCACATCTTCCCAATCCATCGTGACAATCGGCGTTTCCCTTGCCTGTGTTCCATAGCCGACACTCATACCATGCTCATCGAACCACACTGATACGGGATTTCCATTGATTTCAAAACCTTTTCCGGTCTGTCCGTACTCATTTTTCAGAAAATCCACCATCTGCTCGGCATTTCTGCCCTCTGTGTACTTTGCAAAGATACGCTTTCTGCTGTGCTGTTTTCCTCCGCCACTGCGAAGAATGGTTTCAAGCTCATTCTGTGGCAAAGAAAAAGCAGCGGGCATGGTATATTTCATACTTGCTTCCGCTGCTGCGACTGTTCCGACCTGCTCCTCAAAAGAAGGAAACAGGCTGAGTTGTGTAAAGGTGGGTTCCGGTGCTTCTCCCCGGAGAAGATCATCTGTGTCTGTTACAGACTGTAAACCAGTTCTCCCAGAACCACTTCCTCTGCTCGGTTTCGAATGCTGTTCATCTTCGCTACCCAGAGCATCTGATCGGCTTCCTTGAGTTGTTCGGTCACTCCCTCGGTTGCCGCCATCTGGCTCGTCAGCTTCTCCATTCTCTCCTCTGCCTGCTTCTGGATCGTCAGCAGGTGTTCTTTCAATGTTCCTTTCAGAAGAAACGCTGAGTACACGCCCCTGTGGTTCTCCTTCAGATAAGTCTCCCTCATCATTCCGTACTTCGTTACCGTTCCCTCCGGCTGAATGTCCGCCTGTAATGTCGGAATCAGATAATCCCCGTTCTTTTCGTATGTCAGATTCATCGCTATTGCCCCTTTCTACGCTGTTTTGGTTGTTGTCTATCTGTTCTTCATGTCCGCTATCGCTTTCGCGATTTAACGCGTTGTAGTCTATTTCAGAAGTATTTGCAAGTCCTTTCTGCGTTAAATTTTCTGTTTGTTCCTTTTCGTAGCTTCTGTTATATGCCCTTATGGTTCTTCCAATCTCTAAAAGTACCGGTTTTGCAAGCTCATTGGCTGCATCTCCAAGTACTGCTAGGGTATCCATGGAATTAAATTCATGGATAAAATCGAAAGAAAATTCCGAACCATACTCCTGCATATCTGCACCACAGGCAGATAAAAGTGTAAAGGAAATGCTGTCCGATAATGTCTCCCTCAAGCGGATACCGACATTCTGCTCGTCCAGTCCTTCTAAAAAACTGCCCTCGATCATGTACTGCAAATCCGGCAACAATTCCTCATAATAATCTGCCGCAATCCTCTCAGCTATCTCCATAAGTCTTTCTTCAAACAGCTTCTTATCATCGGTAGCACCATAAGTCTGCTCCAGACGCTTAATTACATCTTCCTTATGTTCCTCATGTAATTCCCAGAGTTCCGGATACCGTCCGATTCTCCTTGCCGCATGGACATCTGAAACATCAAATACATATTTCAGACGCTTTCCATGTGCATCATCCTCGTCCAAAAGTGCGATACCTTTTGCCCCTTTGTTTACCCAGCAGTGCATACGCTCATTCCACAGCTCTATGGAAGCACACGCTGTTGCGTCCGGTCTTTGTGCATAGATTAAAAGCTGTTCCCGGAACGGATACTTGTATAATCTCGCCGCTGTAGTAAGGTATTTCATCCATTCCTCACGATTTTTGACAACCTCGGCTGCTGTCTCTTTTGCCAGAGCCGATATAAAATCATATTTTCTCACACAGTTCTCCTTCCTGTCATAGATACGACAAAAAGGCAGCCACATACACTACATGACTGCCTTTCCTTTATTTCCCGTTACATTCCTATTCTGTTGTACCAAAGCTGAAAGTCTTACTCTCAGCCGCTTTCTTAGGCGTAAACCTTGCCTTAACTTCCGCAACCCTCCCCTCTAACGCCTGAAACATCACATCTACCTGTTCCTGTGTATATTCGTAGGAACCTCGATTTGCAAGATTCTCCAGTCTGCCAATAGCATCAACCGCCTTATTCATGCGGTACTCGCCAATACGGATAAACTTCTCCGCCTTTGTCTCATTTTCCTTTGCTGCAGGTTCACCCTGCATTTCCTCTGTAGTCATTGTTACATTTGTTTCTTCCATGTGATTTCCCTCCATTTTTGATAAAAAAAGAGAGCGTACAGTTTTCCCATACGCTCTAACGCTGTGTTGTTATTAAATTGTATGTGGTATACTGTCGTACCGCTAAATTAAATTTCTCGACATCCACAAATAGAGAATTGTCTATTACATTTCCCATTATAGTTGATTTTCTAATTCGTCGAGAATGAATTTTTGTGAAATAGATGAAATCATTTCTACAACTTCCATAACAAAGTTCCTCATAAATTCTCTATAACAAATCACAATTTCACCCTTATATAACACTATGAATAACTTCTCTTTATTGCTACCTTCTTTATACTCATCATACTCAAGTTTAATATTAGTTTGATGTACGATTTGATCTCTTAATGATCTTCCTCTCTCGCTACCACAGAGTAAACGAAAAGCATGTGTATCAAGTTTATCTATTTCACAAAGATATGATTTTAAATAAATAAATTTATCATTTTCATCCTTCAATATTTTCTTTGTGAATTTATTGAAACTATCATTTCTTTCATGAAAAGCTATACAATGAAAAATAGTAGCTACTACATCTAATGCATTTCTTGCAAAAAGGATTGTACTTTCAGTATGATAAAGCAATGTTGTTTCATCATCTCCAAAAAGGCAAGGCATTTCCATGTTCTGTGAGACTTCAAATTCATTTAAATTTTCAATAGCACATTTTTCTGCAAACAACATCATTTTGATTTTCTGATGACATATTACTGCTTTCTCTTTTAAATTGATTTTAGTTTCTGTATCTATACTGGTATTATGTTCAATAAGATTAAATAGATCATAACCTATTTGTATTTTTGGTATGATATCACCATAGTCCGATGTCAACTTCAAATCAAGTGATACAAGTTCATTTCTGTCTAACCACATTAAGTATTTCTCCTTAACTTTACAAATTCCGATACTTTCCCCACTATACCACAATCACAGCTACATTCCTACCCTTGCTTTCCTGCCTTTTGAGAAAATTCCATCTTAAACTTATACTGGAATCCCTTGATTTCTTTTCCATCCTTCGTATAGGAAAACTCCTCTATGCTCTCCGGAATCAAATAAGCATCATAGCTGCCTTTCTTGCC
>ERZ832317.4132-NODE-4132-length-14373-cov-6.696745_pt1 | contig 14373 bp, 9 predicted proteins | sample MGYA00519695_ERZ832317 | MGnify/ENA primary metagenome ERZ832317 (study PRJEB31850, sample SAMEA3708726) | human gut metagenome | biome: human gut; feature: human-associated habitat; material: faeces | place: China | collected 2014 ...
AGATGTTGCTTTCAATCTCACGTTTCAGGCTGTTCAGCAATATGGAGAAGTGCGCGGCGTCCATTTCAAGCATGAGACTGATAAGTGCGGTTTCAAAGGGCTGCGTGTCTCCGTACTCTCTGTAAAAATCGGAAATGAGCTGCTGCTTCTCAAAAGAGAAACTGCCGCCGGACATTATTTCGGTGTATATTTTGTTGAGTTTCCCGTAACGGGGTATCATTGAGGTTATTCTTTCTTCCATGATATTCTTGCGGTTACAGTTGGTTGAATTTGTTCATTGCATTAGCCTTGATGTAGTCGGCTATGTCTATGTAGGGCTTCATCGCCTTGTAGTCGCTGTGTCCCGTCCATTTCATCACCACTTGTGCGGGGATGCCCAATGCCAAAGCGTTACAGATGAATGTCCGTCTTCCGGCATGGGTTCCCAGCAAGGCGTATTTGGGTGTGACGGTATCTATGCGTTCATTTCCCTTGTAGTAAGTTTCCCTTACCGGGTCGTTGATTTCTGCAAGCTCCCCCAGTTCTTTCAAATAATCGTTCATCTTCTGATTGCTGATGACCGGAAGTGCTTTATGGTCTTCAAAGTGTACGTCCTTGTATTTTTCCAGTATCGCCTTGCTGTGGTTGTTCAACTCTATGATAAGGCTGTCCGCTGTCTTGACAGTAGTCACTTCTATATGGTCTGGCTTTATGTCACTCCGTTTGAGGTTGTATACGTCCGAATAGCGCAGCCCGCTGAAACAGCAGAACAGAAAGACGTCCCTTATCCGTTCAAGGTATTGCTTGGTCGGGGGTATCTTGTAGTCTTTCAGTCTGTTCAGTTCCTCCCATGTGAGGAATATCACTTTCTTGGGTGTGTTTTTCAGCTTGGGTTTGAAGCTGTCATAAGCCATGTTCTGATTGTACCCTTTCTTGAAACTCCAGCGTAGGAACCATTTCAGGAAGGCTATCTGCTTGCCTATGGTGCTGTTGCGCATGTCCTTCTTGTTACGCAGGAAGTCCACATAGTCATTCAGACCGTTCTCGGTGAACGTGTCAAAGGAAAGTTCATTCCTGAACTGTTTCAGGTGGTTTTTTACCGCAGCGAATTTTTCGTAGGTTGCGTCTGTCCAGTCGTTCTGTTTTCCGCATTCCCTTACAAACTCCTCGAACGCCTCCCAAAAGCTGGTTTTAGGTTCTTCGGCTATTTCCTGCTCTGTGGCTGGTGCATCCTTCATCCTTGCATTGAAACTGTCCTTTATCTGTGCGGGTGTGGGGAGTACGTTCTGTACTTCAAACTCCTTGAAGATGTTCTGTATCTCCGTGTACTGTCTTAGCAGGTCTGCATTGATTTCGGATGCGCTTTGCTTCAGTTTGTTTGTGCATCCGTTCTTTACCCTTTGTTTGTCCGCATCCCATTTGGCTGTGTCAATGCGGTAGCCCGTTGTAAACTCTATGCGCTGGCTTGCGAATATCACACGCATACGGATAGGTACATTCTCTGTGATTGGCACGCCGTTTTTCTTCCGGCTTTCCAGTGCGAAAATGATGTTTCTTTTGATATTCATAATTGGGTGTGTTTGAAAATTGACACCCAAAAATACACCCAAAAAGTGAGATATGCAAAGATATTAAGAGATATTTTATTTTCTGTTTACTTTGTAATAACTTGGTAATTAACAAGATATTACGAGCTTGTGATATTGTTTGAAATGGTAGGTGATAGAACCTGTCTCTCCGCTTTAAGAAAATAAAAAGTCCCTGTAAATTAATGCTTTACAGGGACTTTTTGTGTTTATTTCATAGTCGTTTTTATTTCTCTGCCTTATTGTCAGAAAGATGTCGGCAGGATAAATTTATATGATAATGGTTTGTGCGTTTATCTGCTCTTCGGGTCTTCAGCTCTCCCTTCTCCTTAAAAAAAAGGAGAGGGGGGAGGAGAGCTTACAGACTTTTGCAATAACTTCTTCTGATTCGGATGGTTATTTCAGATTTATATTAATAGGTCTTTATTTGGCTTGTTTACTCTATAACAATCACCGGTAAGCGTATTGCTTCCCGCACTTCGGTCCAGCTACCTGTTTTGAGTCTATACTTATAGCATACACAGAAGGTCGTAGTTGTCGGGTCGAGCCGGTTGTTGTAGAGTGCATAGGCGTTATCACCCGGATGGGCTACTTTGACATCCACTGTTTCCCCTTCCATTTCTTCAGGATCATAAGGTTCTACAGTCAGGGAGTTATCATCAGCTACTTCGATAACAATCGTATTTTTCTTGATGAAGTCCGGCTGATTCTCCGGTTCTGCCGGTAATCTCTTAGTACCGATATTGATTCTTACCCGATTTTTGGTCAGAGGTACCATTGTTTTGGTGATGACAAAGTATCCGCTGCCTTCATACCCTGATGCATTATAGCTTGCAGGTTCTGCGGAACTGGTATATTTGTTTTTCTTTTGTATCTGTAATAATGCATTTCCTTTCTTTTTTACTATAGGATAAGGAGTTGCGTCGGCTATTGCTATGGGAATAAAGTAGATTTTATCCGGGTCCAGACTTTCAATGACTGAAATGTCTATTTTGATAGGTACCAACGTGTATGGTTCTCCTGTCGGATAAGTAACTGTGCTGCTTTCTATCGCATAGTCTTTCGGGTCCATCTTGAGGGCATATCGGCTATAATCTTCGATAAAGTTCGTATAGTTATATTCATCCAGAAGAACTGTGTCTTCTGTGAGCGATATTGTAACCGGTTCCTCTGTCGGATTGGTTCCGCTACACGCAATCGACAGATTGCGTATATTACCGTCTTTGCCATCCAGGTCGTAAACCAAATTGTGTATATTGTTATTGTCGCTGACAATGTATACCATTTTCTCGTATCGTTCATCTTCAAAGAACTTCTTTCTGTCACTGCATCCGGCAAGAAATAGTAATGCGAGTAACAGCGACAGGATGCTTATTTTATATGTTTTCATTCTTATTCTTTTAATTTATATTCAATGCTAACGAATTGTCTCATAGGGTGATTTGTTTAATCTCCCCAGCCGGGATTCTGATCCAGACCATCCACTTTTCTTATTTCATATTTGCCAATAGGTAGGAATACCATTTTACGATCTACTACTCTGTGTCTTATCCAGGGATGGTCTACTACTACCGGATAGAAGTATCCACTCATCTCATCTTTGCTGAGGTCCATCCCCTGTATCGCTTCTTTTTCGGACTCTTCGTAGATGCCCCATCGGCGCACGTCATAGTATCTTTGATTCTCATACAAGAATTCAATAGCTCTTTCTCTTTGAAGGATTTTGTTAAAGCCATCCACGCTGGCCAACTCATCATCTTTCACTCCGGGGAGTCCTACACGGTATCTGATTGGGTTGAACGCCTGCTTGATTTTGTATATGTCACGGCTTTCCTCGTAGACTTTAGTCTCTCCGTTCGATCCCTTCAGTTCGATGGAATAACTGCCCTGAAGATTATTGAGTGCTTCACTATAAGCCAGCAGGATTTCAGCATAACGGATGATAGGGAAAAATTTTTCCATTAATATTCCTCCGGGCGAAGAGAATGCATCGTCGTCATGCACGTATTTGGTAATGACATAACCGGTGGCGGGGTAGTTGTTCACATTACCACTGGAGGAGTGCTTCCCATCCGTTACAGAAGAGTTGTCATATTTAATCATCTGCTCCTTTTTAGCATCGCTTCCGCTGTATGAGCGGGCTTTCCAGAAACGGCCGGAGAAACCGATGTTGGCATAGAATCTCATTTCCCGATTACGGTACATGTTGAAGACTCCTGACTTCAATACATATTCGGAGAAGGTCTCATCCTCGGTGCTGAAATTTGTATTATCATATGTTCCGTCTTCTTTGTATGGCTTTGCATCTTCGGGATAGTTGTCTGTTCCGTCATTCATATAGAACATGTTGACCATCTTTTGTGTTACGCCCATCCCATTGTATCCGTCCATCGAATGTGGAAAAGATTCTCTAATGCATAGATTACCGGTCGTTCTTCCCCATATGAACTCCTTGTTTTTTCTGCCATCTGTTTCGCCATTGAACATATAGCTGTAAGATTTAAGCGGGTCAATACCGCCTACTCCGTTGGGAAACGCCTGATTCTCGTTGGTTGGAGGTACAAAAGAGTCTTTATCTGCAGGGACAGTATGCAGTTCATAACGCCCCATGTCCATGACTCTTTCGCAAGCTGCTGCGGCTACCGCCCATTTACGATCGTCGTATTGCTGGGAAATGTAGAACACTCCGTCACTGCTCCGTTTCCAGTTCCCGAAGTATGTTTGTCCGCGGCCATTGTATAATGGGCTAGCCTGTATCAATCTTAACCGTGCAATCAGTGCGTAAGCCGCTCCCTTGGTGGGACGGCCGAAGCTGCTGTTCGGTTGAGTCTCTGGCAGATATTGTGCCGCCAACTCAAATTGTTCGCAAGCATAGTCTACTGATTCGTCATACGTCGCACGTACGTTTGCATAGGCTTCCGGCTGCTCGTTGGAGGGATATACCTGATCTCCTACAAGGATGACAGGACCGAAATCCATGATGAGATGGTAGTATGCGTAGGCTCTCATAAAATAGGTGTATGCCCAGATGTCCGGTTTTTCCAGATTGCTCATATCGGTCACTTCATCCATACGTGAGAGGATAATGTTTGCCTTACGGATGATTTTGTACATCGTGTCCCATTGATAAATAGATTTTTTCTTTTTAGCATCTTTATTGGTGATGTTTTCTTCGTTAATGGCTCCCGTGACGTATGCCATACCAGTATAGGTTTCTGCATTAAAAGTTTCAAAAGCCTCATCGGTAGCTAACGGTCCTGCTGTCGCCGGACTATTGAGAAAGTCTCCTTCATCGGGAAACATGGATGCTACGTTCCACATATATCTTTCCAAGTATTCTTTACGGGAGAAGATGGAGTCATATTTCATTGTATCGTCAAACCACTTGTCTACATCCAGATAATTACAGGAAGAGATAGAAAAGACGGACAACAATAGAATTGAATGCAATATTAGTTTTCTCATATAATTCATTTTTTGATAGTTAGAATTTGATGTATGCCTGCAAAGTCACGCTGGCAGGAATTGGATAACGCCGTCCGTTGTATAATGCTTGTTCCGGATCGCAGATATCAATCTTATCCCATACGCAAAGATTGTTGCCTACGAGTGAAAGGTCGATAGAATTGATTCCCAAATTCTTTATAGTCTTGGGTACATTTACACTATAATTGATGTTTACTTCTGATAGCCGCAGGTATTTTGCATTGTTTTTCCAAAAACTGGATGTCTGGGAATTGTTTTCCAAATTTCCGTATGACATGCGAGGGAATCGGGCATTAGGATTTTCTGACAAAGATGGATCTAGCCCCATCTTCTCAGCATATTCACGGGAAATCCAACGATTGGCAGGGTTTTGACTATGCTCAGTACATTACCAGTCTGTTTGCCATAGAATGGAATGTAGCCTTCGTCATATAGAGCGCCGTTTGAAGCTGGTACCCCCACATGATAAACATCGGTATTTCCGGTTCCCTTGAATAGTACGGCAGCCGACAGTCTCTTATATCTGAATTCAACTCCGAATCCATACATGAAGCGTGGAGTACTGCTGAATGACAAAGGTACTTTGTCATCCCCGTTTACAACACCGTCTCCATTGACATCCTTGTATTTAATATCTCCGGGCAGATAGCTACCGAAAGTCTGTTTAGGACTATTAGCGATATCCTCGTCATCTTTGAACAATCCTAATGCGATCAGTCCTTTTTGGTATCCATAAGGACGTCCGGTGGCAGAATTATATTCATATTTGGTATCTGCCTCTTCAAAATAATTCACCCTGTTATTACTAAGGGTAAAATTTCCTCGGAATGTTACCGACATATCTTTGCCAATATTCTGTATATAGGTCACGTTTCCGTCCAAACCATAACTTTTCATGCTGCCTACATTGCCAAATGGCATGCTGACAAGGCCGATATACTCTGGAACTTGTTGGCGTTGCTGGAAGATGCCATCACGGATGTCTTTGAAGAAATCGATCACGAAACTCAGTTTGCTGTTGAATAATTCGCCTTCGATACCTACATCTATCTTTTTCGCTTTTTCCCATTTCAGATTGTCGGCTCCCATTTGATTTTCAGTGATTCCGGCTTCATTGTATCCCCAGCCTTTTTCGGCAGACTCATTGATAATCGTCAGATAGGGGAAACGTTTGTCTGAAATACGGTCGTTACCTACGATACCATACGAAGCTCTGATTTTGAGAAAATTCAGCCAAGGAAGCTTTTCTTGCATGAATTCATATTGGGTAGGCACCCAACCACCGGATATGGCCGGAAAGAACCCAAAGCGTTTACCTTTCTCAAAGTTTTCTGAACCGGTATATCCTATGTTGAAATCGAGCAGATATGTATCTCTGAACCCATAACTGACTTTTCCAGACAAACCCTGATATCTTAAAGGAATAGCAGCCATACCGTCCTTATTTAAATCTTTTGTGTTTTTGCTATCACTCATTTCATAATGTATAAGAGCGGAAATACGGTGTTCATCGTTCAGCATAGCTTTCCAGGTTAGATTTGCCTGAAGAAAGTATTTCCGGTACTGGCTGTCTCTGTTTTTAGTATATTTTGTTCCTTCTTTCTTTATAGTGTGTATAAGTTCCAGATTTCCGTTCTCATCCCTGCGTTCCGCCCAATACATGTCGGGCTTGACAGAACGTGTCTCTTCAAAATAAGAGCTGTTGCTGTAGGCCCCCTGAATGTTAAGAGCCAGATTTCTCAGTAGAAAACTGAAATCTTGCTGTAAGCGTATTGTATAGGTACCAGAGTAAGTATTGATGTTTTTCAAACCTGTATAATTCAACATGGCATAGGGTGAGTACACATCTTTTGCGCCCGATTTGTAGGTGGGCAGTTCTCCTGTAGAATAACGGACAGGAATAGTGAGCGGAGTCAGTTTGGCTTGGGCATCCCATAATTGGTCGGTTGATGCTCCTTGCCCGGGTAGTGCTTGTGAGGATAGGTAGATATCCGAACCGAAATAAAGTTCGGTTGTCTTGGTCAGGTTGAAGTCTACGTTCAGACGCATTCCGTAAGTGTTGTAGTGCACATCCTTGATGTACTTGCTGTTTTCGTCTTGCTTGTAGATTGCCGATTCATTTGACATATTCATACTGACAAAATAACGGGCGATACTACCACCTCCTCTGGCACTAGCGTAATATGTTTGCTGAAGCGAGGTTCTTTTCAGAATTTCATCCTGCCAGTTTACATCCGGATAAAAGTCGGGATCCAGATGATACTGAATGGCTTTCAGTTCAATGTCATCATAAATAGGTTGTGCTCCACGCATGGCACTTGCTTCATTGGCTAACACAGCGTAGTCGTATGCACGTAAATATTCGGGAAGCTTAGTGAGATAGGAGATTTTGACATTAGCACGAACGTTTACTTCCATCTTGTCGGATGTCCCATGCTTGGTAGTCACCAGTACGACTCCATTCGCACCGCGTACACCGTATACGGCAGTTGCGGAAGCGTCCTTCAATACGGAGAAACTTTCGATATCGGCGGGGTCGATGCTGTTCAAGTCACCTTCGAGCCCGTCGATAAGTACAAGTGCACTCGAGCTTGCTCCAAACGTACCAATACCACGAATCCAGAATTCAGACATGTTAGAGCCCGGTTCACCGCTGGACTGTACGGAGATAATACCGGGTACACGACCACCGAGCATATTAGTTAGGGAAGTGGCTGGTGTCTGTATCTGTGATATATCCACATTGGTGACAGCTCCGGTCAGGTTGACCTTCTTTTCTTTTGTTCCCATACCGGTGATGACAACTTCATCCATTTGTTGTGAATCGCTTTTCAGCATAATCCGCAGATTCTTTTCATCTTTCAAAACGATATGTTCCATCTTTTTGTAACCGATAAAAGAGAATATAATCATATCTCCTTTTTGGGCAGATAACTTGAAGGCTCCGTTAATATCGGTGCTGGTACCTACTCCTGCGCGGTCCTTTAGGTATACGCTGACTCCGGGCAGCGACTCATTGCTTTCGTCGAATACATGTCCCGAAATTGTTAATTGTTTCTCCTGCCCCATCATTATTGATGCGTTGCAGAAGAACAGTAATGATAGTAATATGTATTTTTTCATTAGTGTCTTCTTTACATATGATTATTGGGGTTAACGCAGACTCAACTTGCGGACACATCCGGACCCGCAGTCTGAAATATACAAATCTCCTTCGGCAGTCAATCCTACTCCCTTGGGCCAGTTGAAGGTGGCTTCCAGTGGAGTGCCACTTTGGTTACCTTTAACATTTTGTCTGCCTACAACGGTTGTTACCATACCTGTATTCATATCAATTTTGCGTATGGTCTGGGTTCCGGCATCTGCAATGTACATGTTTTTTTGTCCAGATTCGTCTACTATAATGGTCATTTGGTTGTTCCAGTTAAACAAACAGTCTGTCCGATATCCATTAATTACTTGAGTAGTACTCGTATTATCAGCTCTTACATTAAGATGTCCGGCATATATTATTTCTTCAGATTCAGGTTTCGATACATCCTGCATGGTTATAACAGAAGATGCTCCGTAAGAAGTATATAGATGAGTTGGTTCAGTCGGGTCGAACATCATGCTGACAATATAGCTGTTTTCTGTTTCTGGAGTTGTCGAGTTATATACATCGTTTTTGATGTATTCACATACCATATCTTCCAGTTTAAATCGGAATAATTGTTTGGTTGCCGTACGGCCGTAAAAGTAGCCATCTGTAGTACAATAAGCTATACAAGCTGTAGAGTTGTAGTCAATTTGTTTGGCAGGAGGGTCTTGTGGTTTCAAGTAACGTCGCTTAACTTTCCAGTCGTTGGAAGGATCAATCTCATAAATGACGTTTTTTTGTGTACCTACGGCGTACAGTTTCTCGGTTACATTGTGATACATTACATCATTAACCATTTCTGATATGATTTTCTTTGATTGGTTTTTTTTCTCACTGATTAACGCAAGACCTCCATTATTTCCAAATGAAGAATAACATGAATAATAATTCCCTTCCGGATCGCAGCATCCTACTTTTAATCGCCAAGCTTCAAAGGTTGTACTGGCAAGATCTCCGCCAATATTATATCCACTACCTGTTTTACCACATACATTTTCTACTGTAAAACGGGAGATGTAGCGGAATTTGTTGTCGAAAGTAAGAGAATCATTTCCTTTTACTACAGAGATGATACAGGTGTCTCCCGGTAATTTAGGTGCATAAACCATCAGAATATTTCCGGATGCTTGTGAAATGTATCCTTTCTTTTTATTAAAGTAGACTGACAATTTAGAAGCATCTGTTCCTAGATTTTCACCTTCTATTATAATTTTGGAGGAAAGATATCCTGAATCCGGATAAAAAGTGGTTAGTTTTAGAGGTCCATTATAATTTCCGCCTGATTTATCGTCATCCGAACAGGCAAACTGCATTATTAGGGATAATCCCATAACTATTGGCAGTAACGTTTGTGTGATTTTCTTTTTCATAAATAGTATTTAAATGTTAATACTCCTCGGCAAGGGGAGAGATTTAAGTTGCTAAATGTATACTTGGAGTAAACAGAGAACTCTCGCTTGGCGAGATCTCCGAGTGGAGTCCTAGGATGTGTTTTCCATGAAAATGATATTAGTTAAACTATTAAGGTTATTTCAAACTATTGTCTGTATAGGCAATCTTTCATTGTGTTTTCCTTGATATAGGATTTCGCTTCGTTGTATACATGATTAATTTTAATCATGTATTTTCTGTAATGTTGTGTGTACATTAAATAGTTTAATATTTATTTCTCCATAGGCATTATTGTTATTTTATTTATACTAAAAGGCTAACATATTATATCTTTTTTTTCTGCAATGCCGAACTGTGCTGTTTTGTTTCTATAAAAAATACAAATTAGATTATAGTTCTTGTGGAACTTGATATAATTATATGGAGAATAGCTAAATAGTAGTCTATGAGTTGCTTATGAATAAGAATGACTTTTATTATATTTTGAGTACTAATATAGAGACTCAAATTGTATTATTTTGATGAGTATTCGTTGGAAAAAACATTTTATTAGGAGGAAAATAAAGAAAAAATGGGGTTATTATATCATTCTTTAAAAAATAGTTTTATATTTGCACAGACATAAATATGATATTGGTGAATACAAACAGTATTGGATTTATTAAAAGACAGAGTTAACCAAGTTCCACAAGAACTTATTTGAAATCTTCAAGTAATAGCATCGAAAGTTTATCCTTTTCTTTATTCCGTCATGAATTAAAGCATCTATAAAACGTGAAGTAGTGAATCATTATCAGATTCCTACAAGGGACTTTTATTCTCACCGCAATGAGAAGTTTTTCTCATTGCAATGAGAAAATATTCTCAAAGGCATGAGTATTTTTTCTCATTATGGTGAGTATTTTTTCTCAAAGGCATGAGAACATGTTGAGAATATAATGATCTGTATCTATTTGTATATTAACTTAATAATAGTAGTATGCTTTCCGTTTTATACTACTGTTTAAATGGTTGCAAAAAACGCTTTATCCCTAAATTATATATATTCACTTGTTTGTATGGAAAGGTATGCTTGTCTCTTTAAGAATAGAAAGTGTGTATAGTACAACTTTATTTTTCTATTCATATAGAGACTGTTCATAAATGACCAGTTGAAACTGAAATCTTAGGGTTTTATGTGTGAGTTTGGGTAAACATAATCATTGTTTTCATCGTTATAGCCTATAAATATAATGGATTTATAATATGAAAGGGTTATTGTTAATTGGGATTTTTATGTTTTACTCTATTTCCAGTGTTTGGGGACAGGATGTAATAAAACAATATGCAGGAACAGCAATGCTATATCCTGTTCAGGAAGATTCATTCCATCTTTCTACTAGTGATATGGTGCCATTTTATATCAACCATTTGGGAAGACATGGCCCGGTTCCCAACTTCAGGGAAGGCACTGGATAAGGCTAAAGAAGCACTTATACTGGGGCAACAGGAAAACAGACTAACAACTGATGGGAAAATATTACTCTCTACATTACAGCATTTATCTGATAGTTTTGAGGGACAGTGGGGAAAACTGTCAGTGTTGGGAGAGTTGGAACAAAAGGGAATTGCCGGACGTATGATGAGACATTATCCTCAATTATTCAGTAATTCGGCTAAAGTTGAGGCTATAGCAACCTATGTTCCTCGGTGTATAAATAGTATGGATGCATTTCTTACTCGTTTGATGCAGGATAATCCTTCTTTACGTATACAACGAAATGAGGGGAGGCAATACGATGATATTCTCCGCTTTTTTGATTTAAACAAATCTTATGTAAATTATAAGAATAATGGTGATTGGCTTTCTATATATAAAGCATTTGTACGGAATAAAATATCTTCTGCTTCTATCATGAAGAAATTTTTTATTGAACCGGAACGAGAGACCGATGAAGAAGCGGAAGAGGTTGTTATGGCTTTGTTTTCCATAGCTTCCATACTTCCTGATACAGGGCTATTGACGAATTTAGACGACCTTTTCACAATGGAAGAATGGCGTAGCTATTGGCAAACTCAGAATTTGAGACAATATATGAGTAAAAGCTCCGCACCTGTCGGAAGGATGTTGCCTGTTGCCATTTCATGGCCTTTGTTATCAGATTTCATTTATACTACTGATGAAGTAATAAAAGGCAAGTCTGATAATGCTGCGAACTTTCATTTTGCTCATGCGGAAACGGTGATCCCTTTTGTGGCATTGATGGGCATAGAGAATACGGATGTTCAAATTTCCAATCCTGATTCAGTTTCCCGATATTGGAAAGATTATGAGATATCTCCAATGGCTGCTAATGTACAATGGATTTTCTACCGTGATAAAGCCCGTGGGGTATGGGTTAAGATTCTTTTGAATGAAAAAGAAGCGAAACTCCCCATTGCAACTTCTCGTTTTCCCTATTATCCCTGGGAAACCGTTTGCGCATATTTTAAAGAACGAATAGAAATGGCAAAAAGGATACTTGTCAAAAACTAATTTGAATCTATTTCTTGTCAGCTATTTCAAAGGGAACGCTTCATCAGATTAGTTAGGTTGGGGTAGAGACGTTGTTTGAATGATTCCCAATTACGGAATTTCATTTGTGTCCATCCGGCTTCTGCCAATGCGAAAGCGCGGGGATATGCCATATAAGTTGCCCGGTTAATGTCTCGTATCGCTTCTCCCCATAAAGTTCCCATAACTCCGGTGATATGAGCCTGATCTTCGGCAGGCACGCCATATCCCGGGTCGAATTGATACGACTTTTCCAAAGTAGTAACGGGCATACCCCAATTGTTGAACTCGGGAAAATCTCCTTTCAGTTGCGGATAATCCAGATAAGCGTACTCACCTGGTGCCATGATAAGCGGATTACCGTGTTTTCGGGTAAGTTCAAGACAGGTAGGTGTCAATCCTCCACGCCAGCTTACTAAAGTTACGTTCTTGGGATAAGGAAAGAGATAGTCGTTGGCAGGCGGATAAATATTGTCCAGTTCGCACCAAAGTATAGGAGTCTTATTGTTCTCTTGGACGAAAGAAAGCATACGGCTGAAAAAAGGAATCATGAGCTGTGAAGCTTTCTGATAACCTAGCTTTTTCATCATGGCCTGACAACGGCTACATTGGGTCCAGTTCTTTTCTATCACAGCTTCGTCGCCTCCTAAATGTATGTAATCGGATGGGAACAAGGAAGATATTTCTTTGATGATATCCTGATATACGGAATACACTTTCTCATTGTTCGCGCAAAGCATTAGATCTGTAGTTTTGCCTACTATCTTAGGTAGCGTATCGGTGTGTGTACATCCCAATTCGGGATAGGCGGCTAGTATAGCTACTGTATGTCCGGGGATATCCAGTTCGGGAATGACTTCGATATTCCGTTGGGCGGCATATTGAATGATTTCGGCAAGCTGCTCTTGCGTATAATAATCTTTGCCGACTAATTTAGGATGTTTTTTTATTTCGACTCTCCATCCCTGGTCGTCTGTCAAGTGCAACTGGAGTATGTTGTATTTGTAACGTGCCATCTGGTCAATGAAGAACTTCACATCATTTACCGGAAGGAAATGACGGGCAGGGTCGAGCATCAATGCCCGATGAGGGAAGCGGGGTGCATCATCAATGCGGATTGGAGAAATCTCCTTGTGTGCAGTGGCGCACGCGTCACCTAATAGAAGCTGATCCATCGTCATGACTCCATAATAGACCGCTCCTGCGGTAGCTCCGCTGATAGTGATCCCTTTGGAGGTTATTTTGATACGATAATGCTCTTTTCCTTCCATTGCAGGATCAACCAGCAAACGGATGTCCGCACGGCCGGATTCGGATGCAAGTGGAACCTTTGCCTGCATCCTGTCTTGTAATATCGTTTGCAGCGTCTTTGCTGTAAACTGCAATTCCGGCTGATTCAAATAGATAGCCGTCTTTCCGGAACGGACGGTAAAAGGTTTCCCTTTTACCGGTGTGATCTGATTGGGCATGGGCAACAAAGCCGAAGTATTATTCTGGGCAACCAGATATCCGGCTAAGAAAAGCAAACAAAGGCAAGTATAAATTTTCATGGTCGATATTGGGGGTAAATGTGTTCATCTGAATGAAATAGATTCAGTGCTATTGTCTGATTTGGGTTAATCCATTCTCTTTGTCATATTTAAGTTGATAGCTACGTCCTTTTGCAGTCTTGAAAGAGATTGTTTTACCGGCATATTTTACGGTACAATTTTCTCCCGCCTTGGATAGAAGGGTGGCTTCTTGCAAGAGCCCGTCTTTCCATATCATATCTATCTCGAAATTTCCTTTGGCGCATACACCTTGAATCGAACCGTCTTTCCAGGCATCCGGCAATGCAGGCAGCAGTTGGATGAATCCCATGTGGCTCTGCAACAGCATTTCTGTGATACCTGCTGTGCCACCGAAGTTTCCATCTATTTGAAAAGGTGGGTGTGTATCCCAAAGGTTATCTACTGTTCCGTTTTTCAACAGATTACCAAAGAGGGTATAGGCGTGATTTCCATCCTGCAGGCGTGCCCATTGGTTCAACTTCCATCCCATACTCCAGCCGGTAGCACCGTCGCCACGATGCACCAATACAACTTTGGCAGCTTCTGCCAGTTCGGGAGTAGTGATAGGAGAAACAGTGTGTCCGGGATGCAGACCGAAGAGATGATTTACATGGCGATGTTCGTCTTTCGGATCGTCGATATCGGTTGACCATTCCAGTAACTGACCATAGCGACCTATTTTATAAGGGACGAGATTGGCAAGCACGT
>ERZ832317.4156-NODE-4156-length-14290-cov-2.838216_pt1 | contig 14290 bp, 13 predicted proteins | sample MGYA00519695_ERZ832317 | MGnify/ENA primary metagenome ERZ832317 (study PRJEB31850, sample SAMEA3708726) | human gut metagenome | biome: human gut; feature: human-associated habitat; material: faeces | place: China | collected 2014 ...
CCCAAAGCAAGGATGCTTTGGTTGCTTGCCAAAAGTTTTGCACGATGCAAAACCAACAGAGCAAGCAATAAGCGACACCCATTTTTAATATTTACAAGAGGTTTTTCGACAGCCTGAAACCTCGCAGATCTCTTTGCGAGGTTTTGTGGTGGAAATGTCCAGAAACGCTTCCGCAGTGACAATAACTCCGTCAAAGCCGCTCGGATCAAAAAATCGTATATGACATTTTCAAAATTGAGAAATTCGTCCCTTATCCGGTGATTATAAATGTTTGAAAACACCACCACGTCCGTATCCGCGGCAAATGCCGCCTCGGCTATCCCGCATATGATATCCTTCTGGGTGCGGTCGTCGGCTCTTGCGGTTATTACGGCAATTTTTTTCTTGACATTTCGTTCGTCCTTTCACGCGTTCATAAAAAGCCCGTTCCCGCAACCACATCAACCCCCGCTCTGCGGTAAATTCTGCCGCTGACGGGGAAGGATTTTTGACGTGTTCAGCGACAGAGTATGCCGGAAACAAGCTTTCGTATAAATTGTAACTTATTCACATTCACGCGGTTATGTCAACCGAAAAGGTGCATATTATGATTAAAAGGTGGACAAAACAGATATCGGTTATTGACTTTGTGTTGTTTATTGGTATAATAAACTTAAAGGTGTCTTTGGACACGAGAAACAAAACGGAGGTTTTAACGATGAAGATCACAAGTAAATTAGCGGCTATTTTGTGTGCAGCGGCTCTGTTTATGACGGTGGGCTGCTCGAACGGCGGCGAAACAAGCAGCGGGAGCTCCGAGCCCGACGCTTCCGGCTCCTCCGGAACCGCGGACGTTTCCAGCGCTTCGAATTCCGAAACGAATGAAAGCGGCACGGTATCAGAGGAGAAAATTATGGACAGTCTGAACAACGGCATAATTATCGACAGCGTAAGCGGTAACGTTTATAAGAACGAGATGAACGCAAATCCCATCTCGCCGAACATATTCTGCGCCGATCCCACCGCGGTTGAATATAACGGAAGGCTTTACGTTTACGGCACGAACGACCAACAGCAGGCGGAAGAGGGAACAAAGAACGACTACGCCCATATCAAATCGCTTGTGGTATTTTCCACCGACGATATGGTAAACTGGATATATCACGGCAGGATAGAGGTCGGAGAGATCGCGCCGTGGATAAATAACTCGTGGGCACCGTCGATAGCTTCCCGCGTTGAAGACGACGGACTTACGCATTTTTACCTTTACTTCTCAAACGGCGGCGCAGGCGTGGGCGTGATAACCTCCACCGACCCTGTGGGACCGTGGACCGATCCGCTCGGCGAGCCTCTGGTTTATCAGAATATGCCTGGGCTGGAGAATTGCCCCGCACCCTTTGATCCGGGCGTGTGCATTGACGAAAATGGCGTAGGCTGGCTCTCCTTCGGCGGAGGCACACCGGCGGACGGCAACACTATGCACTCCAAGATCCCGAAGATAGCAAAGCTGGGAAAGGATATGCTTTCCTTTGACAGCGAATTTGTTTCCATTGACGCTCCCTACTTTTTTGAGGCGAGCGAGCTGAACTATATCGACGGAGTATATTACTATACATACTGCACCGACTGGCAGGATCACAAGACCGGCTGGAAGGAGTACGAGGGGGTCGATGTTCCGCCCGCGTGCAGCATGGCGTATATGACCACCAAGACCCCTCTCGACGCAGATAGTTGGGAATGCAGAGGACCCTATTTCTATAATGCGGGAGAGAACGCCGACGGGGCATCCGGACTTCGCTGGGCTAACAACCACACTCATTTCATTGAATATAAGGGCGTAAACTACATCATTCACCATACGCTTCTTCTGGAGGAGCTTATGGGAGGAAAAGCGGGCTTCCGCAGTATGATGGCAGACTATCTGCCCATGGACAAGGCAACGGGCGATATCCCCATAACTGCGGCAAGCAAGAAGGGCGTAGCGCAGATAAAGCTGGTCGACCCCTATACCTATAACAGCGGTGCGCTGATGTTCACCTGTGCGGATATCGGATACGACAAGGTAACGGATCCTGCCGCAAAAAGCACCGCCGACGGCGCGTGGATATATGTAAGAGGAGCAGACTTCGGCTACGGGGCATCAGAGTTTATCGCTGAGGTCAAGGGCAAGGGAAGAATAGAGGTTCGTCTTGACGATATCTCCTCCAAAGCCGCTGCGTTCGTCGAGTTCGACTGCGCGGATTATACCAAAATACGCTCGGACAGCTTTGCGAAGTTTGACGGAAGAAACCATGACGTTTATTTCGTATTTTCCGGCTCCGATATAGAGCTTAAGTCGTGGAAGTTTTCGAAGGGCGACGAGCAGCTTCGTCCTGAAGAGGACATAGCCTCCACCGATATACCCTACATGACGCTGGTAGTATCGGGACAGACCGAGCCCGGACCGAGCCCCTCTGCGATGCTCGACATTCCGAAGGACGGGGACTATTCCATAAAATCCTCTTCTTTTGAAAAGGACAGCGCCATAGTCAACCTCGGGTTTATTAATACCGATACCAATGCGAAGTATAAGGTGCTTGTGAGATCGCTGACGCTGGCAACCGAAAACGGAGAGGTTGAAGTTCCCGTAAATAAGGAACTCGATCCCGCAAGCTCGTCGGAAAATGGGCTTGCAAACGGCTGGGGCGGCTCCGAGGTCGGATCGCTGATTTACGGCACGGAGGAATGCGGAATATACGCAGCGAAAACAGACATAACATGGATAAACTATCGTCTGGCGCTTAAAGTAAACGGCGAAGAGACGCCGTTCACATCCATCACCTACAATGTCACCGTAAGCGGTCTTGAGCTTGACGGCTGACGGCGGCAACGGAAAATAAGGAGGAAAAATGAAAAGACTTGTTAGGTTCGCCGCGGCGCTGACGGCGGTATTGACGCTGACGGCATGCACGGCGGAAGTTGGCACGAGCTCCGTGACGTCGACGTCGAATCCGCTACCGAGCGTCACCACCGAGCCCGAAAAAGAGGAGGACCCCAAAGTGCTTGATAAGGATATCATAAAATCCACGATAACTTCAACCGACGACGGCAACGGAAACTACACAAATCCCGTTATTTTCGCCGACGTGCCCGATATTGATATAATCCGCGTTGACGACGCGTTTTATATGGTTTCGACGACCATGCACCTGTCTCCGGGGTGTCCCGTAATGAAATCCTACGACCTTGTAAACTGGGAAATAGTAAATTACGTTTTTGATACACTGGAGGACAGTGATAAACTTGCCTTAAGAAACGGGGAAAACAATTACGGCAAGGGTCAGTGGGCGACTACCCTCAGATATAACAACGGTGTGTATTACGCCGGCTTCACTTCCTTCTCCACCGGAAAAACTTATATCTATCATACCGACGATATAGAAAACGGAAAATGGGACAGGTTCGTGTATGACGAGTGCTTCCATGATATGAGTCTTTTGTTCGACGACGACGGCAAGGTGTATCTTATCTACGGCGGCGGAGAGATATGGTGCGTTGAACTGGAAAAGGATCTGAGTGCGGTCAAGCCCGGAACCAAGAGAAAACTCATCAACAACGCGGGACTTGTCAAGGGCTGCCTTGCCGAGGGTTCTCACGTCTATAAGCTGAACGGATATTACTATATTTTTATCATAACATGGCCTCCTAATAGCAAAAGAACGCAGCTTTGTTACAGAAGCGAAGCGCTCGACGGCGAGTGGGAAAGGAAAGTGATAATCAGAGATAATATGGGCTTCAGGAATGACGGTGCCGCACAGGGCGGTATCGTCGACGATAAGGACGGCAACTGGTATTGCTTTGTATTTCAGGATCACGGGGCGGTGGGCAGGACTCCCGTTGTGTCGACCATGACATGGGAGGACGGCTGGCCGGTAGTCGGAGTTAACGGAAAGGTGCCAACGACCGACAAGATTCCTATCGCGGGTCACGAGAAAAAGGGCATCGTCACAAGCGACGAATTTATCAACTCACAGATAGTGAGATCCTATCACAGCTTTGCCGACACGCCCGAGGAAGCGGGCGAGAGCGATTATAACGGCTCTAACCTCGGGTTGGAATGGCAATGGAACCACAATCCCGACAACCGCCTCTGGTCGCTCACCGAGAGGGAAGGCTATCTGAGGCTGAGAACGGTCGATGTCTGCGGCACAGTTGCCAATGCGAGAAACACCATTTCGCAGCGAACCTTCGGACCGGAATGCGGCGCATATATAAAGCTCGACGTTTCAGAAATGAAAGAGGGCGATGTTGCGGGGTTTGCCGCCTTCGCGGAGAAATACGGTTATGTCGCCGTAAAAATCGAGGACGGGAAAAAATATATCGTAACGGTTTGGTATGACGATAACGACGATGTTGAAAAGGAATTTGAAACGGAAAGGGTCGAAATAACGGAAAACGAAGTTTATCTGCGGGTCGACTGCGATTTCAAAGATGCGACGGACAAGGCGTATTTCTATTACAGCCTCGACGGCGAGAACTGGACAAAAATAGGAGACACGCTGCAAATGAATTATTACGGTCTGCATTTTATGGGATACCGTTATGCGATATTCAATTTCCCGACAAAGCAGACGGGAGGTTATGTCGACGTGGACTTTTTCAGGGTGGAAAACAAACTGCTCAAATAAACTGATACATTCAATGCGTTTCAGCCGCACAGGGGGTAAGACCTTGTGCGGCTTTTTCTTTTTCGGGCTGCTGTTTTTTTGATGTTGTATAATAAAACTTGACACCCCACGCTCAAAATAACATACTAAAATCAGGAGGGTGAAGGATATGTCAGATGCAAAGAAATACAACAGGAGCTACAAGGAGCGGTCAGTAAAGTCGGCGCTGGAAATAGGGGTAAAGCGAGCCGGCGAGGAGCTGAAGATACCGTACGGAACGATGTACGGGTGGGTGCAGGCGGCAAAGAACGGCGACCCGGACATAGATGAGCGAACCCCCGAAAACGTAATGAGCCCGGCGGATGAGATCCGGCAGCTGCGAAGCGAGGTAAAGCGGCTGAACAAGGAAAACAAACGGCTTCAGGAGGAGAGAGACTTTCTGAATGAGGCGGCAGCTTTTTTCGCCGCAAGCCGTGGGAAGTAAACAAGCAGGAGCGAATGAAGTTCATTGCACTCAAAACCTGCAATGGAGGCGCAAAAGGCAGAATTTCATTCTGCTGCAAAGCGCTGAAAGTGACACGTCGGTATATCGCGTGATGACAGCCATCGGAATAACGCACAGACCAAACCGAAAGCCGAATGGAATTACGAAGGCGGACCGTGAAGCACGAAAGTCAGACGACCTGCTGAAACGCAATTTTAAAGCCGACAAGCCTTTCAGCAAATGTGTAACGGACATCACGGAAGTCTAAGCTAAAAATGGCTAGCTATATGTGTCGGCAATATTTGATTGTTACGACCTGACGGCTGTCGGACTGTCAATGGACGACAACATGAGAGCCGAACTGTGCGCTGCAACTGTCGCAAATACAGCGGCAGCGTATCCCGAATTTCACGGTGCGGTACTCCCCTCCGACCGTGGAAGCCGGTACACAAGCGCTTCATACAGAGTTGCGCTGAACGAGTATGGAGTAAAGCAGAGCATGAACAGCGCCGGAGGGAGATGTAATGACAATGCCCGCTGCGAAAGCATGTGGGCGAGAATGAAGAACGAGCTGTTTTACAGTCGTGGCATTAATTAGCTCCCGCGCCGGGGGCTAAAGTCGCTTTTTCTTGAGTTCGGCATGATTTCCTGCGGTTTTAATCTTCATAAGTTACATCTGAAAAGAATGGCTTTCAGGTCTGCTGCCTGATTCAATATTTATTACATTTTGTGCATGGCATTTCCCTGCTGGCTTGTTTGCCATGCGCTTTTTTCGGTTCATTCTTCTTTTTTGTAGTATCAGCAAGCCCGAGCTTCCATAGGATGGTTGCTCGGGCTTGGGTGTTGAGTTATTTTACAGCGCCTCACATCTTGTTGAAAAAGTATCATTTGCCCGCGGCGCGGGAGCTAATTAATGCCATGACTGCAAATCAGCAGCAGGAAGATCACTTCCCCAGTACGAATACTTTGACCGCTTCGGGATATGTTTTTTCCATATACTTTAATAAATTCTCAACTGTTTCTACAACAGAACAGGATTCCCATACAGGTGTGTCAGGATGATCATAGTAGAAGAAGTTGAACACACCATTCAGCATGCCTCTGTCATGCATCCATTTAAGCGTATGTAAGGCTGCTTCGGCAGAATACAGATCAACATAATCGTCGCCTTTTTTCATGAACGGTTCCATGCAGCGTGTTTCAAATATCATTCTGTACAGCACCCACGACAGATCGCTTACGGTGATATCGCTGTCTTCATCAAATCCGTAGTAGCACATCAGTTCTTCGCCGAGCTCCTGAGAAAGCTCTTTTGGCATTACCTCGCCCTTGTGTTCCAGCGCATAACTCATACCAGCAAGGAACCGGAATATATATTCAGTGGATGTTTCATTGGATTCATCCATTTCAATTTCGGGGTCGAGACCATTTTCAAGCATTGTCAGGTATTCTGTCATTAATTTGTATTCTTTGGTGTTTACCAGCCAGTCTCTCATGTAAACGGAAGGCTTCAGGTAAGGCTCAAGAGACCTGTAAAGTGTGTCCGACCACTCCGTGCTTTTAAGGTTCACGTAAAGCTTCTTGTTGCCGCTAGTGGATTTTTCTCCGCCGCCGATGTCCATGCATAGTTTGTGGATCCTTTTCAGATCTTCACTTTCAGCGTCCAGCTTTGACTCCACGTCAAGAATGAGCTGCTGGAGGCTTACGCCTTCGACCGAAACAGGAATGATCTTCTTATCAAACTTCAATGCGGTTTCGATCTCGTTACGGCAGGGAATACTGTTGATATAGCTGTGGCTGTAAAAAGCAAGAACGCAGTTGCAGCCCTCAATTGCAGGCATTGCTCTTTCGCTGTCCCACCTGTCTCCGGCCAGCATTTCTCCATCCCACCAGATGTTGTAAACCTGCTGAATCTGTTCTAGCGTCTTAAGCACGATCTCATCTCTGTGCGAGTAGGAAACAAAAGCATAGGGTGCGCCTTCATGAAACATAGATTTTAAAGCAGCCATATAATTACTCCTTTTCTGTTTTGAACATTTATTGCCTTATGCAAGGCGTTTAATCTATTTTATTATATCACATAAATACACGTATTGCAATATGTTTTTTAATAAAAAGAAAAAAGCCAAAAGAAATTAAAAGGTGATGTTGTATAATAAAACTTGACACCACACGCTCAAAATAACATACTAAAATCAGGAGGGTGAAGGACATGTCAGAAGCAAAGAAATACGACAGGAGTTACATGGAGCAGTCAGTAAAGCCGGTGCTGGAAATAGGGTTAAAGCGAACCGGCGAGGAACTGAAGGTACCGTACGGAACGCTGTACGGGTGGGTGCAGGCGGCAAAGAAAGGTATCTATACCGACACAACGAAAACAAAGAAGTCCCAGAGAACGCAGAAGTACCCGCAGTACGTTATGGATATGCTGTGGGAGCTGAGAAAGGAACAGGACGAACAGTGTGCCGGAATTGGCGACAAGTGGGTGGAGAGCGACAGGCTCTTTGTTAAGTGGAACGGCGAACCCATGAACAACCAGACTCCTTACGGCTGGCTGAAAGAGTTCTGTGAGAAGTGCCTTTCTACGGTATTCACAGTTTCCGTCATTTCGCAGCTTCGGCTCTGATCTCGTCGGGTCTTGATGTGGTAACAGTATCGGGGACGTTAGGGCATTGCAATTCGGGAACGACTTTGAACGTCTATGCTCATATGTTCCAGACCGCACAGGCGAGAGTGGCTCAGGCGATGGACGGAGCGTTCAGTTTTCTTCCGCAGGATAGCACAAGATAAAACAAGAATGTCCGCTACAAAAACGCAATAGCGGACAAGTAGCGGACAAAGCCTATTTTCACTATAAAAGAAAAACTCGGAAACAACGTATTTACGCTGTTTCTGAGCATATGGTTTGGTGACCCGTACGGGAATCGAACCCATGATTCCGCCGTGAAAGGGCGATGTCTTAACCGCTTGACCAACGGGCCGTAGAAATGGTAGCGGCAGTCGGATTTGAACCAACGACACCCTGGGTATGAACCAAGTGCTCTAGCCAACTGAGCTATACCGCCATATCTTTCTGTTTTTTGTCACTCTGTATCAGCGACTTTTATATTATATCACAGCGCTTTGCGTTTGTCAACACTTTTTTAAAATTTTTTTCGATTTTTTTCGTTCTTCAAAAACGCCGTGATATTTTATATAAAAATCCTTAAATCAGACCTCTGCGTACTGCTTTCTGCCGGTTTCAAAAATGTTACCGCCGACAGCGTCGATTGCAACGATAAGAGGGAATTTATCGAAAGTCAGCTTTTTCACACTTTCACAGCCCAGATCCTCAAAGGCTATTACCTCACACCCGGTTATGCACTGACAGGCGAGTGCGCCTGCACCGCCTATGGCACAGAAGTATACCGCACCGTTGCGTTTTATGGCGTCTACTACGGCAGGCTTGCGTTCTCCCTTTCCTATCATTGCGGATAACCCCATATCGAGCAGCAGGGGAGCGTAGGGGTCCATTCTGCCCGATGTCGTAGGACCGCATGAGCCTATTGCCATTCCTTCTTTAGTGCCGGTCGGGCCTGCGTAGTAAATAGCCGCACCGTCTATTTCAAAGGGCAGTTCTCCGCCTTCGTCAATAAGCTGTTTTATACGCTTGTGTGCGGCGTCACGGGAGGTGTATACAGTACCGCTCAGTTCTATCTTGTCGCCGGCTCTTAGCGTTTTTGCCTTTTCTTTAAGTTCGCTTGTGTTAAGTTCCAAGTTTGTACTCCTGTTCACATTGAATTTATTATGCCGGAAAGCATACACTTCCCGGCATATGATATTTACTTTTGATTAAAGGTCGAAGAATCCCACGTTATCCGAGCTCATCTCGTCGTCGTCATCGTCATTGTCGTTAAGACCTTCCATCATCTTGAGATCCCACGAAGGATCGTACTGTGCCGTGTTGGTGGTCATATTGTCATTAATTCCGCCGAGCATGGATGAATAATCGGACATATCAATCTTTTCTTCCTTAGCGGAAGCTGCGGGAGCGGTAGGATCGTCAAACGAGGAAGTCATTCCGTCATCGTCCGTCTGCTTTTGTGCAGGGGGAGGAGTAATAGACATACCGTTCATCTGTGCTTCGAGATCCTTCCAGGGATCGTTCACCTTTTCTTCCTTGCCGGCAACACCCATTGAACGACTTTCATTCAGCTTTTCCTTAGGTTTATCGCCGCTGCGGTCGGAAGCACGTTCAGTCTTAGCTGTGGGAGCGGGAGCAGGCTCATCTGCAAGAAGGTCGCTGAAATCATCGGCTGCGGGAGCAGGCTCTGCCTTAGCTGCGGGAGCAGGAGCAGGCTCTTCTGCGAGCAGGTCGCTGAAATCATCGGCTGCAGGAGCAGGTTCTGCCTTAGCTGTGGGAGCAGGCGCAGGTTCTTCTGCGAGAAGGTCGGTGAAATCATCCGCAACAGGAGCAGCATCGGCTTTGGGAGCAGATGCTACAACAGGCTCCTCTGCAAGCAAATCGGCTATATCATCTGCCGCAGGAGTTTCCTCAACGAGCAGATCGCCGGTATCTACGTTATCCGCAGAAATGTCATCGTCACCCGAAACTATCTCAAATGAGCTGAGCAGACCGTTGTTGTCTGTCAGCATATCGTCGTCATCGTCATTGTCCGTCTGAGCCGGCATATCCAGCTTAAGCTCGAAGTTATACGGCTCGATTTCCATAGGAGCGTAGGCGTCAAGCTCGCTCTCGTCAAGTCCGCCGATATTTTCAAGCTCGCTTTTTGCATTGATAAGCTCCTCATCATCGGACAGCTTTTCTTCGGGAACGTCAGCCGTGTTATCGGTGGCTGTTTCTGCCTGTGAGGCTTCTTCAACAGCCTTAGCGAGTACATCGTTTACAGCTTTTGTATCTTCAACAGCCTTTGCTACCGCATCGTTTACGGCATTTGCTCCGGCAAGTGCCTTTTCAACGGCTTCATTTACTGAGGCGGTTATGCCGGCAAGAACAGCCTGAATATCTATTGCGGGAGCAACCGCCGCACCTGATGTAACTCCATTTGCGAATGTGTCCGCCTTTTCAAGCACAGACTGCTTGTAATCGTATGTTTTCTTTACCGTATCGGCAAAATATGCTTTTGCGGCTGTGATAATCTCGTTTGCTTTGCTCTGTGCGTCATTTATTACAGCGTTTGCATCGGCATTTGCTTTGGCGGAAATTTCTGCAAGCTGAGCGGGGTCAATCGTTCCGCCGCTGTGCTTTGCTTTATCTATTTTTGCTGCCGCCTGTTTTTTGAATTCTGCGAATTCTTCTGTCAGGGCAGAGTATTTGTCCTGCATAACGTGCAGTTCTTTTTCGGTCTGAGCCAGCTTGCGTCTTTCGTCAAGAACCTGCTTTCTGCTTTCAAGGATCTGTGCGTCAAGTTCAGCCTTTTTCTTTTCAAGCTCTGCTGTAAGCTCATTGTTCTGACCTTCATTCGTCTGTTGTTTTTCTTCGAGTGCTCTTTTCAGCTCTTCATTTTCTTCCTTAAGGGCTTTACGCTCTTTGTTGTGCTGTACTATGTATGCCATTACTTCGGCTTTGTCGAAGCCGAGCGGAGAGGTTTTGAATTCGCCGTTTGTAGATGGCGCCTTTTTCTGTTCTGCCATTATTGTACCCCCTGAAAAATCTGGTTATTGTTATTATACCAAAAATTATTCATTAATTCAATAGCGAATTGTAAAGTTTTATCAATTACCCAAAAATGAGAGCCGCTATTGGTGATTTTAACGAAAATTCGCTATCGGCTATTGTATTTTATTGAACGGTAGTGTATAATAGTATAACAACCTTAAAATAATTTCGGTTTTTAAAAGATATTAACGAAAGGACTGATATTGATGATCGACAAAACTATGCCGTTTTCGCTCAAGGATGAAAGAGAAAACGAGATGAAGGAAATACTGACAACGGTTTACGGTGCGCTCAAGGAGAAGGGCTATAATCCTATAAATCAGCTCGTCGGCTATATTCTGTCCGAAGACCCTACCTATATAACTACATATAACAACGCACGTAGCCTGATCCGTCATATTGATCGTGACGAACTTTTACAGGCAATGGTCAAGAATTATCTCGGCAGTTGATGAAAGCCGCCATTTATTTCAATGAATTACAACCGCTCCTTTACGGATACTATATCTGTAAAGGAGTGATTTTTTTGCACAGAAAAATATCTGCCGCAGTATTTACGGTATTGACGGCAATGTTCATGTGTGGATGCACGTCCGACAAGAATACTGTCGGACAAAGCGCCGGACATAATGACAGAGGAGGCGTAACGCCTGCAGAAACGGCTTTTCTGACGGACGGAAAAGAGAAGGTCTGCTACGGTCAGGGCTATGAAACCGATAGCGATAACCGTCCTGTAGGAGCAATACAGGCACAGGAAAAATACGGGTCATACGGCGGAAGATTCATATTCGGCAAAGACGACAAGACAATCCGCCTGACGTTTGACGAGGGCTATGAAAACGGCTGTACCGGAAAAATACTGGATATTCTGAAGGAAAAGAAGGTTACGGCAACGTTCTATGTGACGCTTGATTATGTAAAAAGCAGTCCTGAGCTTGTACAGCGTATGATAAACGAGGGTCATGAGGTGGGAAATCACAGCTGTACCCACCCGTCACTGCCGGATATAAGCGATGATATGGTGTTTGAAGAAATCCACGGACTTGAAACTTATATTTCCGATAATTTCGGCGGATACAAAACCGTTACGATGCGTCCCCCCAGAGGAGAATTTTCGGTCAGAACATTACGCATTGCCAAAAATATGGGTTATGATACTGTGCTGTGGTCCTTTGCGTACAACGACTGGAATACGGACGCTCAGCCCGACAGGGACACGGCGTACAGGCGAATAACGTCCGCAACGCACAACGGGGCTGTATATCTTCTCCATGCGGTATCCGAAACAAATACGGCGATACTGCCCGATGTCATCGACTACTGGCTTGATAACGGATACACGGTAAAAAGCATTTCGGGATAAAAAAAGAGCATCGGCACATAATAATGCAAGCCGATGCTTTTGTATCACCGCAATTAACACAAAAAAAGAAAACGCTCCCGCAGGAGCGTTACGTTAAATCGTTATTCTCAGGAAACAGCGTTTAACTTCTTAGCAAGCTGAGATTTCTTTCTAGCTGCAGCATTCTTGTGGATAATACCCTTTGCTGCTGCCTTATCAACTGCTTTAACTGCAACCTTAACGTTGTCAGCATTAGTATCAGCGTCAACCTTCTTCAGAATAGTCTTAAGAGCGGTCTTGTCAGCCTTATTGCGAGCCTGCTTTGTAGCAGATACTAAAACTCTCTTCTTGGCAGATTTAATGTTAGGCACTTACGGCACCTCCTTTATACAGATCTACATATAATCATAGTTATATTTCACAATACGCTTTATTATAGCACGTCCAAAACGAAAATGCAATACTTTTTTACGATTTTTTTGAAAAAATTCTTCGGGAGGAAATTTTATGCAGCTTACGGGAAGAACAGATATGGCGGCGGAGTTTGTAAAGGGCAAAAACGGAATAAGATGTGAAAGCTATGAGCTTTACGGAGAAAAGATAACCGAAATAATCGTTTCCGAAAAGGATACCGCTCTTTTTAACCGCCCCTGCGGAAGATATTTTACCGTAGACAGTACGGACGTTCCTTATGCGGACGGTCAGATCCATGCGCTGTGTACGGTGCTTAACAAGCTCCTTCCGGAAGGAAAATGTCTTGTCACGGGGCTTGGAAACCCGTCTGTAGCGTCTGACAGTCTTGGCTGGAGAGCGGCAGGCAGGGTACTTGCGACCTCGCATTTTATAGAAGGTATGCACAATGCGGACGGAATAGGGAATGTGTCGGTAATAAGGACGGATGTTTCGGCAAATTCCGGTATAGACAGCGTCTTTCACGCAATATTCTGTGCGGAGAAGATAAAAGCGGACTATATTGTAGCGATAGACAGCCTTGCGTGCAGTGAGCCGGAGCGTCTTTGCAGGAGCATACAGGTCACGGATACCGGCATAACGCCGGGCAGTACCGCAGGCAACAGGAACCGTCTTGACAGAGCGGCGGCAGGCATACCGGTAATCGCTGTAGGCGTTCCCACCACTATGGAGTATGAAAGCGATAACGACAGATTTTTTGTGACAAGATATGATATAGATGCCGAGATAAGCAGGTACGCACATATAATATCCTGTGCGCTGAACCGCAGTCTGTGTCCGTCACTGTCATACAGCGACATATCAATGCTGATGAATTATTCCTGAATATTTGCGGAAAATGAATCATAAGCTGTAACAAGAAAAATCCAACCGTGAAAACACTTGGCGAAAGGAAAGGCTTATGAGAGGGAATAAAAACAAAGGTATTGTAAAGGTTCTTGGCATTGGGCTTACGGCGGCGGTATTATCGTTTACCCTGACGGGCGTAGCTGAAAACGCCGTAACCGGAGCGGTAAGCGGCAAAAGCGTTTCAGACGGACTAAGACAGCTTACCGCACTGAGCGTTATGCTTGCTGTTCCTGTAAACGAATTTGACGGCAGGGATGAAGATGCGGTTTCATCCGAGCCTTGCACAGAGAAACCGGACAATGAAACAAAGACGGAAAAGCAGGAGACTGCAAACGAATCTTCGGAATTATGGGACTCGCTGTAAAACAGGGAAATGAAGTTACCTTTACTTTTGAAGGGGAAGATGAAGATGCAGCTTATGAAGCAATCAGCGCATTCGTGAAAGAAAACCTGTAAGAAAAAAGCAGAACATGAAATAAAGCCGGGGTCAAATTAGTTTTGACCCCTGTTTTTTTAAAGGAAGAAAGGGGAAGTTATCGATGCAGATTTATAGTGGAAAAAGTGTATTTAGTGGAATTGCAATTGGAAAAATCTGTGTATATCAGAAGAGCGAGCAGCAGGTAAAACGTGTACGTACAGAAGACAGTGAAAAAGAGTGGGCACGTTATAACGAAGCAAAAGAGAAGGCATTGGATCAGCTTCGTGGTTTATATGAAAAAGCATTAAAAGAAGTCGGTGAAGCAAATGCTGCTATCTTTGAAGTACACCAGATGATGCTTGAGGATGATGACTATAATGAGTCCATTGAAAATATTATCCGTACTCAGAAAGTCAATGCCGAATATGCGGTTGCATCGACA
>ERZ832317.4168-NODE-4168-length-14255-cov-4.311338_pt1 | contig 14255 bp, 10 predicted proteins | sample MGYA00519695_ERZ832317 | MGnify/ENA primary metagenome ERZ832317 (study PRJEB31850, sample SAMEA3708726) | human gut metagenome | biome: human gut; feature: human-associated habitat; material: faeces | place: China | collected 2014 ...
TATATTACAATATAAATGTCATCAGAATATTAAAAAATATATATTATTGATATGTGATTATGGATTGGAAAAATATATATTATGTGAATGTATTGACAAAAAAGAAGTTTAAATGTAATATTATAGTGTAAATTTGCATGTAAAGGGGCGTACTATGGATATTTTTCTTACAGTGCTAGGAGTCTTTTTAGGAATTATCTTAGCAATTTTTGTTGTAATAGCAATATTATATTTTAAACTGAAATCAACAATTGGTACACAAAATATGAACGAATTAAAAAGTGTTGTTTCAAATATATCGAATTTACAGAAAGAAGAATATGTACGTGAAAAAAATGTTAAAGGTATGACAAAATTATTAGAGCCGGAAATAATGAGGGATTTTCCGGAGTTTAATAAGGATTTAATATTTTCGATGTGCGAATCAAACTTAAGAAAAATATTTAACGCAATTGAATCACAAGATGTAACTGCAATAAATAATGATGAAGAATTTATATACTTAAGAGAAAAAATAGATCAACAAATTGAAGATATGAAATCAAATAATGTAATAGAAAAATTTGATAACATAGAGTTCAATAGACATGCAATAATGGCATACAATAAAAACAATGGAAAAGCCACAATAAAAATATCCACAACATTAGGTTACTATTATAAAACAAATAGAACTGATAAAAAATCATATGAAAATATAAAAAAACAAACAAGATATACTTCAGAGTTTGTATATGTGTATGATGAAAGAAAATTTACAAAAAATCAAGTAACATTTTCGGTATTATGTCCGAACTGTGGAGCACCACTAAGAGGATTGAAATCTAAATTTTGTGAATATTGTGGAAATCATGTTGAAAAAATTAATTTAAAAATATGGAAGATGTCTTCTTACAAAGAAGATTATTAATAGGAGGTATTATTATGGGATTAATTAAAGCTGCAGCAGGAGCTATAGGAAGTACATTTCACGATCAATGGAAAGAAGCAATAAGATGTGAAGATATGGGAAACGATATTTTAATGATGAAAAAAACAACATCATCAGGAGTAATTACAAATAAGAGTACAATTATAGTAGGACCTGGTCAATGTGCTATTATTTATGATAATGGTAAAGTTATCGATGCAACAGCAGAAGAAGGTTTTTATACATTTGATGAATCTTCAAGTCCATCTTTCTTTGCAGGACAATTTGGTGCTGTATTTAAAGAAATGTGGCAAAGATTTACTTATAATGGAAAAACAGCAAAACAACAAGCTGTATTCTTCTTTAATACTAAAGAAATCATAGAAAATAAATTTGGAACAAAAACACCAGTACCATTCCAAGATTGGTCTCGTTCAATGATGAATGAAATGAATGGTAGAGAGCTTCCACTAAGTTTAAATATTAGATGTTATGGTACATATACATTTAAAATAACAAATCCAGCATTATTTATGAACGAAATTGCTGGAACAGCAGATGTATTCTATAAAAGAGACTTAGTTGAAGGTCAAATGAGAGACGAAGTTGTAGGTGTTTTACAAAATGTATTAAATGAATTAGGTTCACTTGGTGGAAATAAACCAGTAAATGAAAGAATTGGTGCAGACCAATTACCTAGTCAAACAGACGAAATGAAAGAATTAATGGATGAAAAAGTATTTGACGAACCAATTCGTGAAAGAGGAATTGCGATAAAATCATTTGTTATTGTTTCTGTAACTCCAGATGATGCATCAGCTAAGAAAATTAATGATTACGAAATTGCAGCTAATGCTAGCATGAGAAAAGGAAAACTTACAAGTGATTATGGTGAAGCTGTAAAATCAGCAGCATCAAATAGTGCAGGTAGTATGAACGGATTTATGGGAATCGGAATGATGAATATGGCTACTGGAGGAGCAATGGGAAATGTTGCTCAAGGTGTATGGCAAGATACAACAAATCAAGTTCCACAACAACCAGTTCAACAATCAAGTACTGCTCAACCAGTTCAATCACAAAATACTGTTGTAGAGGATGCAAAAACAAATTCTAGCGAATGGGAATGTCCAAATTGTCATACAATGACAGCTGGAAAATTCTGTCCAGAATGTGGAACAAAGAAACCAGAAAACAAAAAGAAATTTTGTGCAAATTGTGGAAAAGAGCTTAAAGATGGAGCAAAATTCTGTCCAGAATGTGGAACAAAAGCTGAATAAAAGAAATAATTAAAAAATAATTTATAAAAATTAAAACACATATTTTATTTGCGATACTTCAAATTGATATATCAATTTGAAAATGCAAGTTAATATGTGTTTTTTTGCTGAAAAATCTTGTATTTTGTACTAAAAATATGATATAGTAGAACAAGTAAATTTTATAATGGAGGGTATAATGAGTAGAGGAAAAAGATATAATGGCGAACAAAAGTTAAATATGAAAAAAGTTTTTGCTGTTATTATTACAATAATAGTAATTATTATGTTTTTCATGGGGATAAAACATATTCTAAAAAAAGATAAAACTGTTACAAATAGCTTTACTGAAATCTCATATTTTACAGCATATGAAAATGGTAAATGGGGTGTCATAAATTCAAATGGTGATGCTGTTATAAATCCATCATATGATGAGATGATAGTTATACCAAATAGTAAAAAAGATGTATTTGTATGCATGTATGAAGTTAACTATTCAGATGGTACATATAAAACAAAAGTTGTTAATTCAAAAAATGAAGATCTTTTTACAAATTACACATCAATTGAAGCATTAAGTAATTATGACGAAAATAACAATGTTTGGTATGAAAACAATGCTTTAAAAGTACAAAAAGATGGTAAATACGGATTAATAAATTTAGATGGAAGCGAAATTTTATCATGTACATATGATAAAATTGATACATTAAAAGGTGTAAAAAATAGTATTATAATTCAAAAAGATGGTGTATTGGGATTAGTCAATGCAACAGGAAATATAATAATAGAGCCTAAATATACAGAAATTCAACCATTAACAGATGAATATACAAATGGATATATTGTTAAAGATTCTAATAAACAATTAGGTATAGTTGGTACAAACAAAGACCAAATTTTAGAATGTAAATATTCTGATATAAAACATGTATATGGAAATGAAATGTATATTGTAAAAGAAAATGGAAAATGGAAAATAACTAATAAAGATGGATCAGTAAATACAGAGCTTTCATATGATGATATAACAGATATTAATAATGATTGTGTAACTATTGAAAATAATGGTAAATTTGGAATTATTGGTACTGATAAATCAGAAAAGGTAAAAGCAGAATATCAATATTTAAAATGCGTATTTTCAAATTATTATATTGCAGAAAAGGATAATAAGTATGGAGTAATAAATATCCAAAATGAGGCTGTTATACCTTTTGAATACAAATCAATTGAATTTGATAAAGATGCTGATTGTTTAAAAGCAACAAAGAGCGAAGATGACAAAATATATTTAATAGATAGAAATATGGAGATAAAATTAACTGGTACTAATATGACAGTACGTGATGGTTATATAAGAATGAATGTAGATAACCAATATAAATTAGTTAATTTAAAATTCGAGGAAAAATCAAACAGAGATGCATTTCCTAATAACACATTATTTACAGCAAAAAATGATGGAAAATATGGACTTGTGAATAAAGATGGTACACTAGTTGTACAATATCAATATGATGATATAACTGAACAAAATGAATATGGTTTTGTTGCAGTAAAAAAAGACGGAAAATGGGGAGTAATTGATCAATATGGAAATACAATAGTAGATCCTAAATATGAATTCTCAGATATTTCGAAAATTACTGTACTTGGAAAATGGCATTCTACAGAAGGAATCAATACAGCATATTTTATATGTGAATAATTTTAAGAAAAAATATCGACAATCTGTCGATATTTTTTCTTAAAATGTAGGTTAGTATTGTTTTTATTAATGTTTGTGAATTGAAGAATATTTAAAGCTATATGAATATAGAAAAATATTACTTCTGTATATCTAAAAAAATTTAAAAAAATTGGAGAAAAAAGATGAAATTTAAAATTGGTAATGATATAATTGAAACGGAAAGAGTAAAAAATCTTTACGAAAAATATGGTGATAAGTTTAAGAAAAGAGTTTATACTAATAAAGAAATTGAATATTGTGAGAAAAAAAATACTAATAAATATCAATCTTATGCAGGACGATTTGCTGCAAAAGAAGCAATTTTTAAAGCAATTTCTACAGGATTGGATGATAAATATAGTGTAAACTGGACTGACATTGAAATTATGAATGATGAAAATGGTAAGCCATATGTTAATTTAAAAAGTATTGATTTTATAAGTGAAATAGATGTTAGTATTTCGCATGTAAAAGATTATGCAATAGCTACAGTTATTGTTGAATTTAAATAAAAGGAGGATACGAATTGGAGTTATTTGATTCTCATGCACATTACGATGATGAAAAGTTTAATGAAGATAGAGATTTTATTATTAATGAAATTTATAAATCTGGTGTAACGAAATTTGTTAGTGCTGGATATAGTTTAGAATCTTCTAAAATTGGTATTGAACTCGCAAAAAAATATGATTTTATATATACAACTTCAGGTATCTCACCAAATGATATTCCTGCAACAAATGATGAATTAGAAAGCCAATTATTAGAAATTGAGAAAATTGCTAAATCAAACTCAAAAGTTGTTGCAATAGGCGAAATTGGTCTTGATTATTATTGGAATAAAGATCAAAAAGAATTACAAAAATATGCATTCAAAAAACAAATAGAAATTGCTAATAATTTAAATTTACCAATTGTAATTCATACAAGAGATGCAATAATGGATACTATAGAAATAATAAAAAATACAGAATTTGTTAGACCTGGAATATTTCATTGTTGTCCACTAAATGCAGATTTAATAAAAACGGGTTTAAATAAAAATTTTTATACTTCATTTGCAGGACCAATAACTTTTAAAAATACAAAAAATGCAAATGAAATAATAAGTAATATTCCATTGAATAAAATATTAATAGAAACAGATAGTCCATATTTATCACCAGAGCCTAATAGAGGAAAAAGAAATGATTCAAGAAATGTTATATATATGGCAAAAAAAATTGCAGAAATAAAACAAATGGATATTGAAGAGGTCGCAAAGGTGACATATCAAAATGCCTTAAATGCATTTAATATAAAGTAGGAATAAATTTCCAGTACATTGAATATAATATAGTATAAAATGGCAAGTAATATGTGTAAGATAGACATAAATTTGACAAAACAAGTAAACGATGCTATAATAACCATGTTGCTTAAAAAAGGAGGGAACGAATTTCTTATGAAAAAAGATGATAAAGCTTCGATATCCTTAAGAAAGGTTATATCAATAAGCATAATTTTATTATTCATTATGGAAATAGGCGTTATGGCAGCAAGTTCAAAACTTAATAGTGTAAAAATTATTCTTTCAGATGGTTACGAAATGGATGTATTAACATCTAAAACAAAGATATCAGAAATCTTAGATGAAAATCACATTATATTATTACCAAATGAAAAAGTAATACCAGGTTCAGAAGAAGAAATATCTGATAATAAAACAATAAAGATTACTAAAAATGCTAGTACTTCTGAAACACAAAATACTGAGGTTGTATCAGAAGAGCTATCAATGGATAAAGTATTATCAAATTATAATTCTGTAACAGAAAAAATAATTAAAGAACAGGCTACTATAGCATATGAAACCGAAACAAAAGATTTATCTACAGGAGATGGACAAAAAGAAGAAAAAGTAGTTCAAAATGGTGTAGATGGAACAAAAGAAGTAACATATAAAGTAAAATATTTAAATGGACAAGAGACAGAAAAAGTTCAAATAGCAGAAAATGTTATTCAAAATCCAGTAAATTGTGTTAAAGAAATAAGAAACAAAAAGGTAGCAACAGTTACATCAAGAAGTTCTTCATCAATAAGTACTTCAGCAAATGCAGAAAATGCACCACAAGTATCAGGCAGTAGTTCATCACTTGCATCAAAGGTTGAAGGATTAACACCAAAAGTAACAACATTGAATACTTCAGCATATTGTGCAGCATCATGTGGGGGAAATACAAAAACTGCATGTGGAGCTACAGCAAGTCCATGGTATACTGTAGCAGCAGGAAAAGGATATGCGATAGGAACAATTATTTATATTCCATATTTCGCTAATCAACCAAATGGTGGTTGGTTTGTAGTTCAAGATAGAGGCGGAGCAATTTCAAACAATAAATTAGATGTATACATGTCTTCTTACTCACAATGCACAAGTTTTGGTAGAAGAAACTTAGAATGTTATATATATGAATTTTAATTTTGAAAATGAAATAAATTTCATAAATAAAAAATATGTAGATTATGATATCTACATATTTTTTTTATGACTTTTCTGAAGATATTATGATAAGAAACTTTGCCGAGTTTATTTATAAAAATATATTTAACATAATATGGAAATTTTATACAATATATGTTATAATTATAGAGATATTAAACGAAAGGATAAAGTGTTATGAGGAAAGATAAGAAATGTATAAGTAAATGGACGTATTGGTTTTCATTTGCTCTTGTGCTCATATTGGTATATAAAATTTTAGATTCTTTTGCAGATATAAAAACTTGGTTTTCAAACCTGTTTTCAGTATTATCACCATTTATAGTGGGAATAATAATTGCATATATTTTATATATACCAGCTAGAAAATTTGAGCAAATGTATGGAAAAGTTAAGTTTATAAAAAAACGTGCGAGACCACTAAGTATTTTTACAGTATATGTGTTGTTTATATTGCTAATCGTAATAGGATTTAGATTTTTAGTACCAGCAATTACAACGAGCTTTCAAGATTTAGTAAATAATTTTCAGTCATATTATATAAGTATTAAGGAAAGTATAATGGCTCTACCAGAGGATTCAATATTTAAAAGCGAAAGATTTATGAATATTATAAATCAATTTAATGGATTTAAAATAGAAGATTACATAAACTTAAATATGATTGGTCAATATGCACAAGGCGTAATTAGTTTTGCTTCTGGAATTTTTGATATATTTGTTTCTTTTGTAGTTTCATTATATCTATTACTAGATAGAAAACAAATTGTTGAATTTTTTAGAAAATTAACAGGTGCATTTTTCAGCAAACAATCTTATAAAAATATTGGAAAGTATTTCAATAGAACAAATGAAATATTTTGCAAGTTTCTTAGTAGTCAATTTTTAGATGCAATTGTTGTTGCAATATTAACTTCAGTTGCAATGTCTATAATGCATGTAAAATATGCTGTTATGTTAGGTTTATTTATAGGATTATTTAATTTAATTCCATATTTTGGAGCAATAATTGCAGTCGCTATTTCAGTTATATTAACAATACTTACTGGAGGTTTATCAAAGGCTATTGAAATGACAATTGTTGTAATTATATTGCAACAAATAGATGCTAACTTTATTAATCCAAAAATTGTTGGAGAATCATTAGAAATAAGTCCATTACTTGTTATATTTTCGGTAACAATTGGTGGTGCATATTTTGGAATACTTGGAATGTTTTTAGCAGTTCCTGTTGCAGCTGTTATTAAAGTATTAATTACAGATTTAGTGGACTATAAATATAAAAAGCGTGAAGAGCTAAATAAATTGACAAATCAGTCAGAATAGCATAAAATAGTTTGTATCTGAGGATAAAAGAAAAGGAGTATATAGATGTCGAATAATAATATGAAATTTTTTGATGCATTAGTATCAAAAACTAAAGTTTATTTGGTGATAATTGCTATATTGCTTTTATTAATATGTATGCTAAAACCTATATGTATAATTCCGTCTATAATTATTTATGCAATAATTGTAGTATATACATTGTGGACAGATAATAAGCGTAAAGCTGAATTATCTGAGCGTATTAAAGAGCTAAACTTTAATGTTGATAAAGTATCAAAAAGATCATTAATTAATTCACCATTTCCATTAATAATGGCAGAAACAAATGGAAATATTATCTGGAAAAATGCAAAGTTTGTTCAAGAATTTAATAATTTTGATATAAATAAATATTTGGCGAGATTATTAAAAGAAATAAAACTTGAAATTGAGAATAACGAAAAAATTAAAGATAATAAAGTTATTACTAATATTGTTATTGAAAAAAGAAAATATAAAGTAATTGGTGAATATATTAAAACAAAATCAAATGACAAAAAAGAAGAAAAAAATTACATGGCTACATTATATTTTCTTGATGAAACAGAAAAAGAAAAATTGGCAGAAAAAATAGAGTCTACTAAAGTATGCATTGGAGTTATTAAAATAGATAATTATGAAGAAACAATGCAAAGAATTGATGGAGAAGATCAAAGCCAAATTTTAGCTAAAATTGAGAAAAATATATATGATTGGGCTAATGAATTTAAGGGAATTGTTGTTAAATCCGAAAGAGATACTTTTGTACTAGTGTGTGAAGAGCAAAATTTAAAAAAATTGGAAAGCGAAAAATTTAGTATACTAGATACAATAAAAGGAATTAATATTCCAGAAAAGGTTCAAGCTACTTTAAGTATATCAATGTCTAGTGAAGGAGAAAGTAATTATCAAAAATATAAAAATGCTAGAGCTGGTATAGACATAGCATTAGGCCGTGGAGGAGATCAGGCAGTAGTAAGAGAAAATGGAAAATATGTATTTTTTGGTGGAAGAACTGAAGAGCTAGAAAAAAGAACAAGAGTTAAAGCAAGAACAGTTGCTGAAGCTCTTGAGGAAATTATGATTGATTCAGATAATATTTTAATAATGGGTCATAGTAATAGCGATATTGACTGTATGGGGTCTGCACTTGGTATATATAGAATGGCAAAATCACTACAAAAAGATGCGTTTATTGTTAATGAAACTACAGGTATGAGTCTTGATAAATTTATGGCTAATATTAAAGAGCATAAAGAATATGATGATGTGTTTATTGGTAAAGATGTAGCTTTAGAAAAAGTAAATTCAAATTCTTTAGTGATTGTTGTTGATACAAATAGAAGAACATATGTGGAAGTACCAGAATTATTAGAAAAAACAAGTAAAATAGTAGTTATAGATCATCATAGAATGAGTACTGAATATATTGAAAATCCTATATTATCTCTTCAAGAAGTATATGCATCTTCAGCAGCAGAGCTTGTTACAGAACTTATTGTATATTCAAAAAATGATATTAAATTATCTACAACAGAGGTTGAGGCATTATATGCTGGAATTATGATGGATACAAAGAACTTTACTTTTAAAACAGGTGTAAGAACATTTGATGCTGCAGCATATTTAAGAAGATGTGGTGTTGATATAATAAAAGTAAAGAAATGGTTCCAAAGTGATTTAGACACATATAATACAATTTCATCAATTGTTTCAAATGCAGAAGTTGTATATAATAGTATAGCTGTTGCAGTGTATGATAAAAAAGATACAAATGCAAACATTATATGTGCAAAGGCAGCTGATACATTATTAACGATTAGTGATATAAGTGCATCTTTTGTAATTGGAAAAAATGGAGAAAAAGTGTTTATTAGTGGTCGTTCAATTGGAGATATAAATGTTCAAGTTATACTAGAAAAACTTGGCGGAGGAGGACATATAACGCTTGCCGGTGCACAAATTGAAGGTATGAGCATTGAAGATGTTAAAGGCGAACTTATAAAACAGATACAGGATTATTTTATTGAAAGTATATAATTAAAAATAAAGTTATAATAAAATGAGATTTAAGTCAGTCGACTTAAATCTCATTTGGCTATTGTTGAAGCCATTTCAAAGATATTTAGAGTTATTAAATATAGAATTTTTCACTTGATTAATTACAAATTTTAATATATGATATACAAAGAAAATCAACATATGAAAGGTGAAAGAAGATGTACTTAAAGAGATTAGAGTTGCAAGGATTTAAATCTTTTGCAGATAAAACAGTTTTAGAATTTAAACCAGGAATTACCGCTGTAATTGGACCGAATGGATCTGGAAAAAGTAATATTTCAGATAGTATTAGATGGGTTCTTGGTGAACAAAGTATGAAATCATTAAGAGGTGCGAAATCAGAAGATATTATTTTTGCTGGAACACAAAATAGAAAATCTTTGGGATTTGCAGAAGCATCTATTGTTATAGATAATACAGATGGTGAGTTACCTGTGGAATACGCAGAGGTTATTGTCACAAGAAAGATATATAGAAGTGGTGAAACTGGATACTTTATAAATAAAACACCATGTAGATTAAAAGATATTTTAGAGCTATTTATGGATACTGGTATAGGTAAAGATGGATATTCTATAATAGGTCAAGGTAAGATTGATGAAATTTTAAGTAATAAATCCGAAGATAGAAGACATATTTTTGAAGAGGCTGCCGGAATTGTAAAGTATAGAACTCGTAAGGTAGAGTCTGAGAAAAAACTAGAGCAGACAAAGCTTAATCTATTGCGTATAAATGATATTTTGTCTGAAATAGAAGGACAATTAGATCCACTTAAATTGCAGGCAGATAAAGCCAGAAAGTTCTTAGATTTAAGAGAAGAACTTAAGAGCATTGAAGTTGGATTATTTGTGTATAACATAAATACATATAAAGAAAAACTTGAACAAATTGTAGAAGATTTACAAGTATTGAAAGACCAAGAAACATCAGAAAGCCAAAAGCTAGAAGAGGGACAAAATAAAAAAGATACTTTAAAAACTAGAATTGATGAACTTATTGCAGAAATTGAAAATATGCAAAATGTTGGTTTCGAGAGCAAGACGAAGATTGAACAGTTAAATTCTCAGATAAATGTTTCTAAAGAAAGAATTTCAAACAATGCTACAAATATTGAAAGACTTACAAAAGAAATAGAGGAACTACATCAAAGAATTAATGATTTCAATGAGGAGAAAGATAGCAAGGTTTCTAAGAAGGACAACTTATTTAAGAATAAGGAAAAGTTTGAAACAGAACTGAAAGAGAAGGAAGAAGAGCTTGCAAAAATATCTGCTAAATTATCTGAAAAAGAGCTTGAGATAGAAGGCAAGAAGAAACAAGTAGAAGCAGATACAGACGCAAAATATGAAAGACTTGCCGAAATTAATACATATGAAATTAATTACGAAAACTTAGAAAAAACTAAGAAAAATGTAAAGCAAGAGCTTCAAAGCACTATTTCTGAATTAGATAGTAACAGAATAAAGAAACAAGAAATTTCGAAAAACTTTCAAGAAATAGAAGCAACAAGAAACAAGGCTGTTAAGACTCTAACAGAAATAAAAAATCAAAAAGAAGTGGCTTTAGCTGTTATAAAAGAATTTGATGACAAAATAAACAAACTTACAGCAGATTATAGAATGAAAGATTCTAGATGTAAGTTTTTAATTGAAACAGAACGTGATAAAGACGGATATATGAAGAGTGTTAAATCTTTACTACTTGCATGTGAACAAAATAGTGAATTAAATGCAGGAGTAGAAGGCGTGCTAGCAAGTCTTATTTCAGTTGACAAAAAGTATGAAACTGCAATCGAAATGTGCTTAGGCCAGGCTATGCAAAATATAGTCACAAAAACAGAAACAGATGCAAAAAAATTAATAGAGCATTTGCGTAAGAACAATTTAGGAAGAGCAAGCTTTTTACCAATTTCATCAGTTCATGGAAAGAAAATAGAAAAAGTAAATTCTAATGGAATAGATGGAGTTATTGGCATAGCAGCAGAACTAGTAAAAGCAGATAAGAAATACCAAGACATAATTTTGAACTTGCTTGGCAGAACCGTGATTGTAGAAAATATGGATAGTGCCATAAAACTTGCAAAGGCTAACAGTTATTCGTTTAGAATAGTAACACTAGAAGGAGACGTAATAAATCCATCTGGTGCAATTAGTGGTGGTTCGGTAGCTCAAAAGACTGTAAATATATTAGGAAGAAGCAGAGAAATTGAAGAATTAAAGGCTAAGTTAGAAGAGCTTAATTCTGAAATTAAGAAGCTAGAAAAAGAAAAGGAAGAACATTCTGTAAAAATAGCAGATACAATAGAAGAATCTGCAAGGCTAGAGAAAAATTTACAAGAAATTGAGATTACATATGCAACTAAAAAGCAAGAATTAGACATGATAGACAGTCAAATTACTAAACTTGAAGAAAAAATGGCTAAGTTAAAAAATCAAGTTGAAGAAATTGATGAAGAAAAGAAAAAATTAGAAGTTTCTAAAGAAGGCACTAAACAAGTAATTGCAAATTTAGACAAAGAAATGCAAGAATTAAATGCAGAGATTACACAGTTTGCAGAGCTAAATAAAGACGACCAAACATACATAGACAACTTAAATACAGATATAACAGACTTAAAAATTTCTGTATCTTCATTTGATGAGAGTGGAACATCTCTTGACGAAATGATTGCAAGAATAGAACAAGACATTCAAAATGCAAATGCAAGCATAGAGACTAAAAAAGCAGACATAGAGAATGCAAAATTAGAGACTACTAAAAATGAAGAAGCAATTTCAAACTTCGAGCAAGAAATAGAAAAGATTAAATCCGAAGTTACGAACAGCTCCGAAAAGATAGAAGCTCTAAAGAATGAAAAAACAGCTAAAAATGAAGAATTAGAAAAGATAGAGGCTCAAATAGAGTCACAATATAGTGTATTAAATGGTCTAAAAGAGCAAATAGTAAAAGTTGAAAGTAAGAAAACAAAACAGGAGCAAGACATAGACGATTTAATAAACAGATTGTGGCAAGAATATGAGCTAACTCCTAATAATGCAGATGGTTACGCAAAGCCAGATAATGTTCAAGTTGCTCAAAAGAAAACAACAGAACTACGTAAAAATATAGCAGACTTAGGAAGCATAAATGTAGATGCAATAGAAGATTACAAGAAAATGCAAGAAAGATATGACTTCATGAATGAGCAAAGGCTTGATTTAGAAGACTCTATCACAAAGCTTAGAAATGTAATTTCAGAAATGACGACTACAATGCAAAAGCAATTTGATGAGAAATTCAAACAAATAAACAAAAACTTTAACGAAGTGTTCATCGAACTATTTGGTGGAGGAAAGGCAGAGTTAATATTAGAAGATGAAGCCAATATACTAGAATGTGGAATAGACATTAGGGTACAACCACCAGGAAAGAAACTACAAAACATGATGCTATTATCGGGTGGAGAAAAAGCACTAACAGCAATAGCAATATTGTTTGCAATACTAAAAATAAATCCAGCTCCATTCTGCATACTAGACGAAATTGAAGCAGCTCTTGATGACGTAAACGTTGCAAGATATGCCTTATATTTAAAGAAATTCAGCACAGAAACACAGTTCTTAGTAATAACACATAGAAAAGGAACAATGGAAATAGCAGATACAGTTTACGGTGTAACAATGGAAGAAAATGGAATAAGTAAACTATTATCGATGCAACTTAAATAAGAAGGTGAATAGATATGATAAGAAGCTATAAAGAAGAACAGGAATTAAAAGAAAAGATATTAGAGCTTAGAAAAAAGAATTATCCTTATGATAAGATTGCAATGGAACTTGGTACAAATGAAAGTCGTGTGAAGCTTATAATAGGATTACTTGTAGAAGAGGGAAAACTTGATAGCTTGGCTACAAATTTATATAAGAAAGAAACTGAGGAAAAGCTAAAACAGATATTGAGTATGGCAAAGGCAAAAAGAAATGTGAGTGAGATATCTAGTTCTTTAGGTATTTCTGTAGATAGAACTTATTTATATCTTGATAGGCTTGTTGAAGAAGGAAGGTTATCTATAGCAGAAGTTTACCAATGTGCAGATGAAGAAATAGAAAAAAGAGTGATAGAATTAAGAAAAGCGGGCTTAGGTCAACGTGAAATTATGAAAGAAATGAAGATAACTAAGCAAGATACATTAAGAAGAATATTAGACAAGCTATTTTCGGAGGGCAAAATAGATTCATATAAAAAAGTAGATAAAACTAAAAAACGAATAGTTGAATTATTGAAATAATAAAACTAAAAAACGAATAGTTGAATTATTGAAATATGGATATAATGCAGAAGAAATATCGAGGCAATTAGTAAAAGATGAACAAAATATAAGAAGTCTTATGGCTGAACTTATAAGAGATGGAGTTGTTACACAAGATGAAATCACGCAAGCAAGAGAAGCAAAAAAAGAAGAAATAATTGAGTTGATAAGAC
>ERZ832317.4171-NODE-4171-length-14246-cov-4.111056_pt1 | contig 14246 bp, 5 predicted proteins | sample MGYA00519695_ERZ832317 | MGnify/ENA primary metagenome ERZ832317 (study PRJEB31850, sample SAMEA3708726) | human gut metagenome | biome: human gut; feature: human-associated habitat; material: faeces | place: China | collected 2014 ...
CTCCACATAGAAGTAATCTCGCGGTCTAAGGTAAACTCTACCGTCCATCCATCGGTATAGCTGACACCTGTATTGTTGGTAAGCGTGATCTCTGCAATTCCGCCACTGCCCCAATTACTGGTAAGTTTTACCGAGCCTGTTACTTTGCTGTCCCCGGAAGGCTCTGTGGTTGGTGCTGCTGTCGGTGCCACTGTTGGTGCCACTGTCGGTGCTACTGTCGGTGTTGCTGTTGGTGCTACCGTCGGTACTACTGTTGGTGCTACCGTTGGTGTTGCTGTCGGTGCTACCGTTGGCGTTACGGTTGGCTGTGGAGTCTCTCCACCTACTTTAGAAAGTGTAAGACTTACGATCTTGCCACCGTTCCAAGCAGACAAGCACAAATAGGTAACCTTTGATGTGCTCTTAATGTTCATGGTTGCCTTTAATTCTTTGACTGTATATGTCTTCGTTACTTTATCCGTTGCATTACTTGCCGCAGAATAATTATCACCACTCTGCCATACATTGTCTACAGATGCACCCCATCCTAAAATACCCCAGTTACCATGGGAAGGATCTGTACAAGTATAAACTACAGTAACAATATCATCGTCAGATGCATTTAACAACCACTGTGGATCGTTCGTTGCATACGTAGACTCTAAGTTAGATACAATCTCCGTCGTATCTGAAATAACCGGTGACTGTGTCGGAGCTGCGGTTGGTGCTACTGTCGGAGCCTTCGTCGGTGCTACCGTTGGTGCCTTTGTTGGCGCTACCGTTGGTGCCTTTGTTGGTGCTACCGTTGGTGCCTTTGTTGGCGCTACCGTTGGTGCCTTTGTTGGCGCTACCGTTGGTGCCTTTGTTGGTGCCACTGTTGGTGCTACTGTTGGCTGAACATCACTGCCACCATTAATACCGGACACCTCAAAGTTCATGGTTACCTTATTCGTCGTCTGGTAATTTACATTATTGAAATATGCCTTGTAATTTGCATTTTCCACAGTTACGTTGTTTACATGTGTATTCGCCCACACATTAATAAATGAGAAATTAAAGACCGGACAGATCAATCCATCATCTGATGCTTTCTGTGAAACATCATACGTAAATTTTCCATTTTTCATGGTATATTTCTGTCCGTTAATTTCAAATGATGTTACTTTCAAAGTTGCTTTGTCAAATACAGATGCCTCATCATCAGCAACATTGATATCTTTGATATACAAAGAACCAATATTCTGCAACTGACTCTTAGTCGCATCTAAGGACAAGGAGAATTTTCCTCCTTCTGAATAAATATCAACATATTCATCACTGATGACTGACTGCCAGCTTGCTGTCTCTAATAAATATAATTTCGCACGTACATAGTTGGCCTGTGGTACCGTCACCTTACAGGTTGCTTTGTATCCTAATGGAACAGATGCAGTGATCGTACAAGTTCCTGCTCCTACTGCACTTACCTGACCTTTGGAATTAACGGTAGCTACTGACTCATCACTGGAGCTCCAAAGAACTTTATCCTTGCTGTCCGATGGTGTTAATGCTGCTGTAAGCTGCTGTTTTTCATCACCAATGTGAATTGTCAACTCGCTCTTGTTTAACTGAATGCCTGTTGCCGTTGCGGACTCATTACCACCATACACTTCCATCATAGCGTCCATCAATTCCTGATGAACAACCTTGTTGGAATAACGGTCAATGATCGCAAAACCATAGTCTCCGTTGTATCCATTGTCCCAAGCTACCGGGATCAATCCATACTGCTTTGCATAATAGCAGACTTTCTGATAATACTCTGCACGGCAAACTTTATTCTGGCTATCATAACTTGCTTTATTGATGGCACCAAATTCACCGATCACCACAGGATAGCCCTGTGAAACGAATTTGCTAGACATCTTTTTGAACTGAGATGCCATATAGGACTCATCACCCCAGCTTGCTCTCTTCGAATAATCCGTAATACTGTCTCCCCACTGTGTGGTTGCACCGGACTCTGTTCCACAGAAATCCCATGGATCATAATAATGTACAGAGATCATAATTCTTTTTTCGCCTGATGCAATCTTAGAAGACAGATAATTATCGGTAGGAAGTGCAAATCCGTAATCCTCCGCCGTGTAATCAATATTGGTATTCCATCCCGGAATCAATAACCATCTCTGATCATTGTTTCCACCGGTTTTTCTTACGGTGTCCACAAAAATCTGATTGTAGGCATTTATATTTGCATAAGCCGTTCTGCTAGGTGTTCCATAAGTTCCATCAAATTCTTCATTCATGGACTCAAAGATCAGATGCTCATCATAGTTTTTGAAACGATCTGCAATCTGCTCCCAGCACGCTTTATATTTTGCTTTGATCTTGGTCTGATCAGAACTGCCGCATAATAACCAGCCACCTGTTACTGTCGTATAACCGTCTCCATGCATGTTGACAATTGCATACATATCATTGTCAACGCAATAATCAACAACCTGCTGTACACGATCTAACCAAGAAGAGTCGATCTTGTATCCATTGTTGTCGTCAATCATGCTAAGATAGGATACCGGAATACGGATAGATTTAAATCCTGCGTCTTTGGCTGCCAAAACTAAGTCTTCTGTTAATTTTGGATTGCCATATGCTGTTTCATTCGGTGTTCCGGAACTTGCAGCCTCCAATGAGTTACCAAGGTTGTAACCTACACCCATCGCCTCTGTAATCTGCGATTGATTAAGGTTGTTAAATGTTGTGCCGGCGGCTTCCGCCGTTTTGGCTGTCGTTGTTGGAATTGACAGCGAAGTTGCTACCATTGCCATACTCATGACAATAGCAAGTGCTTTTTTACGAAAAGCCATAATCCTTCTCCTTCCCGGCAGATTGAGAAACTTGTACGTTTTTATGACAAAATAACACAAATCATCACCAAAAAATATGAATAGAAATCCATAAGAAATACCGATACTTTCCCAATATTTATACCGATAAATCCCAAAAAATCCACATATTTTTGATATTAATTCATGAAAAAAGAAGCAAACACATTAACGATATCCGTCACCATCACGTACAATAAAAAGACATCCTTTGTCCCCACAAAAAATGTCTTTCTACATCCCAATCACGCCCAATACATTATCGAAATAACTCCCCCATGAGTTATTTCTTTTGCTACGAAAACTATCTTAACATTTTCGTAGTAGTATTGCAACATAATTTTGAAAATTTCATGTACAATTTTTACAAAAATATATTTTATTTATCTATTTTATTATGCATATTGCAAGATATTAAGATGCTTTTTGGGGATAGCATACTTCGTTTCCCTTTCTCTTATAAAGCACCCCGGCTTTCACGTAATATATCGGATTGGCATTATCCACCTCAAAAGTGATCTGCTGCCCCAAATCGTCTATGAGTGTCGTAAGCGGTCCGGTAGCATTCTTCCCAAGCTTTACCGTAATTGGTCGGTAATCATATTCCGACTTGCTATAATTCATTTTTTTCGTACAAAGCAGAAAGATTTCTCCCAGATTTAATCTGCATAATATCGTCAAAGAACGCAATTCTTCGTTTGCCATAAACGCACAACTTCCTACAGATACCAGTTTTTCCGGAAGAGTTACACTTTGCAGCCTGCAGGCATAAAACGCATTGCTGCCTATTTTTCTAAGTGCACTGTCAAAGGCAAAGTTGGTCAATCCATCGGCTTCATAAAAAGCCATCTGTCCTATCACTCGAAGTTTTTTGCCGCCAGTAACTGTCTTGACTGTTGAATACTGAAATGCGCACTCTCCAATAGTTGTTAGCTTTGAAGAAAGCTGAATTGATTTCATATCCGCTGCATAAAATGCATACGGTGCAATCGTCGTCACCTTATCGGATAACTTATAATTGGTGACACTTTTACCCGAAGGATATATGTAAATTGTCTTTTTGTCTTTCGAATACAATACACCTTTTGATGATGAAAAGTTACGATTCTTTTTATTTACAGAAATCGTTTTTAAGGTTGTACTCCAGCCTTCATAAGCTCCATTGACACGAACTGGGCTTGCATACTTAATCTTTTTAAAAGATTTTGGCAACGATATCTGCTTGATACCCTCCATTGCAAAATATCGATAATCGACCTGCGTGATCCCCTCTCCAAATTTAATCTTCGTAAACACCGGCAATACAGAATCTTCCGAGCACGGCCACTCATAACTGCTCAGTGATTTGTCATAAAACCCGGTAATTTTAGCATATCCCTTTCCAGTTATAGTTAACGTTTTACTCTTTTTATTGTATGTCCATTTCACCCCACTGCATACTTTACCACTTGGCTGCTTTTTCTTTGTCTTGGCATCTGTTGTCATTGTCATAGTCATCGCTGCCATTAGACAAAACATGATTACTGCTACCTGTCTCCATTTTTTCATAAAAATCACTCCCTTCTTATGATAGTTTTTTACCATTTGACTTCTTAAAGCTCTCTTTCAGACGATCCCCTCGTTTAGCGTATACCGCCTCGTCTTTGATGTAATATGTCTTATTGCCTTTCTCAACTTCAACTTTCATCTTGCCGAGTCTTATGTGATCTGCAAAATCAGCAAACAAACGATATATTGTTGCATTTAATTCCTTACCCAATACAATTCGAAAATCCGTATAGTTCTCTCGGTCATAGGTTTGAAGATTTGTTTGAAAACCACTGTCTGCAAACACATAACTTAGTTTACAATTGCATCGTACGATGATCGTCGATAAATCTTTGATGTTTCCAAACGCATGATTTCCTACCCGCTTAAGGCCCTTTGGCAATTCTACAGATGAAATCTGAGTGCTGTCAAACGCAGAATCTTCAATAATTTTCAACGACTTTGGAAGCTTTACAGACTTTAACTCTGTTTTCGCAAAAGCCTGCCGACCAATTTCACGCAACTTATTTCCCATAATAACACTCTCTATGGAATTTCCATAAAAGGCACGTCTGCAAATTTTGGTTACCTTGGAAGGTATTGCAAATTTTTTCTCCGTCTTGCCACTTGGATAAATGTACAACTTCTTTTTGTCCTTTGAATACAAGATGCCCTTACTGACAGAGAACTTCTTGTTTTTCTTAGACACTTGAAGTTTCTTTAATGTCGTGCTGTATGGTTCAAAAGAGCCATTGACAGCATCCATTTCATTGGACGCTTTGATCTTCTTAAAGCTCTTTGGCAGTGAAATCGTTTTGATACCCTCAATACAAAAAAAGCCAGATGAAATTGTTGTTATCCCCTCTCCAAACACCAGCTTGTCAAAAATTGCCGGCTGTCCCGCTTCTGAACCAGGCCATTTGTATCTTCCCTCTTTACGAAATTTACGGATATCCACCGTTCCTTTTCCTGTGATTGTCAATACTGTCTCATCAGAGTTCAAAGACCATTTGATGTTTTTGGTCAACTTCCCGGTTGACTTTGCATCTGCCTGCGCCGGTAAAGTCAGCATAACTCCTGCAGCGATACATAATGCCAGCGTCATTACATATTTTTTCATCCTCATATTACTCTCTCCTTTCTATGTTGGACAATTGATCGCGCTGTCCGTTTTGCTACAATAGTAATATTACGATGGAGCTTATAATTTTCTCCTTGGTTATATATTACAACATTTATAGCTGTAATATATGTCCGTTTCCTTAAGAAAAAATTAAGATTGCCAGACAGCAATTTCCGATTAAAGAACAAAGAGTCGCTTGCGACTCTTTCGCGCTCGAGCGGTGCTGTTTACAGCTAACTTCTTCTCCGCGAGATGCGCATCCTCGCGGAGCATTTTTCGCTTTATAGGAAACGACAAGTTTCCTATAAAGCAAAAAAGAACAACCAATAAATACTTGGTTGTTCTTTTTCTAAATTTTCAAAAGGCATATTTGCCACTTATTTCTAAGTCGATCTGTTAAAATTTATTTAATGGTAAGTTTGATCACTTTCTTCTTACCACTGCCATCCGTTGCAATTGCAGTAATCTTAACTTTGCCTTTCTTCTTCGCTTTTACAACACCGCTCTGTGTCACTGTTGCAATTTTAGTATTACCAGATACCCAGAATACTTTAGCAGATGCATACTTCTTCTTAGGCGTGATTTTGGCTTTCAGTTTGAGTTTCTTACCAACCTTTAACTTCTTAACGCCAGACAGTTTGATCTTCTTCACCGCTTTTTTCATAACGCGAATGGTAATTTTCTTTTGCAATCCATTCGCTGTACGAATCGTGATCACTGTCGTTCCGGCTTTCTTACCAGCAACAATCTTACCACTACCGCTTACTTTTGCTATTGATGGTTTACTGCTGGTATACGTTAGTTTCTGAGGCTTAGCTCCTGTCGGCAACAAAGTCACCGTAAGCTGCATACTCTTTCCTGCTGCAAGCTGCAATTTCTGTTTTACCGGAAGATTACTTACCTTTTTCACACTGGCAATAACACGTATTCCGGTTGCCTGAATTCCCGGCTTCTGCGTTGGTGTGATCGTTGGTTTCTCACTTGGAGCAACACTTTCAGTCGGATCATCACTAGGTACCGGTGTTATCATCGGTGCTGCCGTTGGTTCCGGCGCTTTCGTTGGCTCTGCCGTCGGGGTCGCGATTGGTTCTTCACTTGGTTCCACGGTCGGCTCGCTGCTCGGTACCACTGTTGGCTCGCTGCTCGGTGTGACGGTAGGTTCGCTGCTCGGTGCCACTGTTGGCTTGCTGCTCGGTTCTACCGGCGCCTTATCAAAATATTTTGCACAGAAGTATGTATTCTCTTGTACCGTGTATATAATTCCCGGGGCATATCCCTGTACATCACGGTCACTATACCACCGTAAAATTAAATTCTCCTTTGGTCTATTCGGCAAAATAATATCAGAACCTTGTTCCACTGTCACGGTCCAAACTTCATCTACTGTATCAAATGTTACGGTAACTAACTTCGTCGTTGTTCCCCCTGTGGAAATTGTCTCCTTCGAGAACAAATCGTCCGTTCCAAGTGCGCCATCTGTCTGATTAATGATCTTAATATCTCCGACCAAGATAACGCTGCTTTCATCTGATTTCACATCAATAGCAGATTTTTCCGTTTTATTCGGACCCGCTTTCACCGTCAGTGTTCCTCCGATCAAAGAGATCTTACTATCTGCATATAATGCGCCACCTGTTCCGTCTCCGATCGCAGTCACTTCTCCATCCGTGATTGTGATCGTGTCTGCAGATAATGCTGTTTTATTACTTTCTTTGGCAGCTACAGCGGTCAGACTTCCGCCCTTTACCGCGATAGTATCTGCCATAATCTGCTCGGTGTTGTTAGTTCCACCGGAAACAATGACATTTGCTGCCTCAATACTTCCGGTAGTATTGCTACCTCGAACCATCTCAAGGCTTGTATCATCTTCGCTGGAAATGTTTCCGCAAGTCACTCCACATAACGCTGCAGAAACGCCTTTCTTTAATATAATTTTGACTTTCGCATTATCAGCGACCAATTCAAAAGTATGATCTGTCCCGGATAATGTCAATTCATTACTGGAAGCATCATAACTTGCTGCATAAGATTTACCGGTTGCATCATCTTTGCTAAACATGCCATCGACATAAGTCGTATCGTCCAGCTTAGACAAGTCGATCTTATACACATCTTCAACTAGTGTACCTCCTGTCAACGTATGGTCAGAGATCATACTAGCCTGATAGTTGTCGGTTTCTGCATAGCGTACTGACACGGTATAACTTGTAGCAGGCTGCAAACCAGTAAAGGTGGTCTGCGTTTGCCATGATGTGCCATCAATTGTGTATTCATAACTCTTGCCTGCCGGTGCTGCAACGGTTGCCTGCACGGTTAAGGAGGTAGACGTACGTGCCACTATTGTTAATGCTGTCGATGGTGCCTCCTGTATCTCCTTGTCCGGAGCAGTCGTTACTGTCGGTTTATTCGTCGGTTCTGCTGTTGGTTTTACGGTTACTGTCGGTGCTTTCGTCGGTTCTGTCGTCGGCTTTTCCGTTACAGTCGGTGCTTTCGTCGGTTCTGCCGTTGGTTTTACGGTTACTGTTGGTGCTTTCGTCGGTTCTGCTGACGGTGATACTGCCGGATAGGATGCATTTTCTTTCTCCTCGTGTGCTCGACAGGTATTGATCAGCCACTTACCGGTTGTTGTCAGATCATCCGCTGTCCAATCGCCCCCGGCATTGCTGCAGCTGCTCTTAAAATACGCCGATTTTTCATTACAATTACTATAACTCCAGCATGCAAAACTAATATTTAATTCGTCCAACAACGCAATCCACCGATCCGCATTTTCCGCGTCATAACTTCCATTACCATCTGCTGAACATATACCAAATTCGGTAACAAAGATCGGTGTTCCATCCTTGGTTGCCAGACGTACTTTTTCCATTAAATTCTCTTTGTGCGTTGCGGAATAAAAATGGAACGTATACATGATGTTTTCATAACCAAGTGCTTTCATCGGCTTAGCCGCTACCTGATCGACATCCTGTGACCAAGTATTCGTTCCGCATATAATGATCGCATCCGGATCAATGGCACGTATCGTCTTAATAACTTCACTACAATATGTATAAAGATCTTTGCCATTGCCACTATACCAATTTGTGCCTGTCGGCTCATTGCAAATCTCATATAACACATTATCATGATCCTTGTACATTGTTGCGTACTTTGTAAAGAATATCTTTGCCTCTTTCAAATACTCATTTGGATTGTAAGCATGCACATGCCAGTCTACCAACGCATACATTCCGAGCTTGGTTGCATAATCGACACCATTTTGAATCAATGTATCAAGCTGCTGTTTGGTACTGTCTCCACCCGTCAAATATCCAACCGATCCACCATCGCGTGGATAACAAACTAATCGAACCATATTGATTCCCCAATCATCACGCAATGTCTGGAACGCATTCTGATTGACATACTGCGGGAACCAATGCATACCATGGGTACTGGCTCCACGAAGCTGTGTCGGCACACCATTCTGATCCACCATGATCGGTGCCGCATAGTCGTCAACCTTCTGTACTGACAGTTTACCATGTCTGCCGACCGGAGTGTCCGCATATGCAACATCTTTACGTCCGGTTAATTCATAATTCAGTTCATCACCGGTACTTGGACCTGCACAATTTACAGCAATGACATTAGATTTTCCAACGGAAATAGACGGCTGTTTTCCAAAACCAACTTTATTAGAAGAGCTGCTAACCGTTGCTCCCGCTGCAATCTCTGTCGAATAATATGCCACAACGCCTCCCAGCGCCGCATCATACACTGCAGAAAATCCCTCAACATAGCCAACGTCAACCGATCCCGATGTCGGTATTAAAATCTGAATACCTCTAACCGTTTCGCTGCTGTTATTTGTGATAGAAAAACTGTATTCTGCATAATAATCATTTGTTCCACTGCCAACACTTCTCGTGATCGCAATCTGGTCTGTCGAAACATTGCCACCGGCACTTGCTGTGCTGCTTGGCTTACTTGTCGCGCTGCTTGGCTTACTTGTCGCACTGCTGCCGCTGTCCGCCATATTGATCACCGCAGAGTCAACAGAATAGGACACGGTACTCCCCTCGGCTGCATTGGCAAAACGCACGCCAAGATTTCCCAGCGTTGTTCCACCTTTCCAATCCATATCTGCAAAGGAATAGGTAAGCGTTAACTGACTGCCGGTAACCAGCTCTGCAGTCGAAGACTGATTCCAATTCCAATCACCCGATGCATCCGGTTGTGCAAAAATAAATGCTTGCGCTTTTGCGCCACTTCCCTGTGTAAAACTTTTGATCGTGATCTTTACCGTCATGGAAGTCACCTTGTTCGAAGAAATTGCACTCTTCGTTTTCAAGGCATCCGGTATGTTAAAAAACATATCGCCAATATAATCATCGCCATACTCATTCTTAGCAATCGTTACACTGGTTGCTCCGCTCTTCACGGTAAGATTCTGTGTCGATGCTGCCTTAGCAATGGTAATCGGCAGATTTGCCATAGATAAGACCATTGCCACGGTCAGCACCCACGCATATACGCGCCGCCATTTCTTTGTCATTCTTTTTCTCCCTTCTTGAAATAAACATAAGGCATACTCTAAAATTTTATTGCCCTTCTCTCTAGTACAGCGAATATTAAGTGATTGGCAGTTTGACTTGCTTATTTTCCTGATAGCACTACTCCCCAAGCCTCGACGTAGCCACCACTACGCCTACGTTTGTGAAGTAGCACTCTCAGAAAAATCTTCTGCGCAAAACTATCCAAAACTTAATTTTCGCTGTACTGGAATATCTGTCGAATCCTTACGTTCCTCATTACATTACGTAATCATTATACCCTATCTGCGATTATTCGCCAACACTGATTTATACAACCTTTGACTGCAGAATTTTACTCATTCAGCTGCTGTACAACTTTCATCATTTGATCTCTCAACGTTGCTGCCAGTTCAAAATTTAACTCTGCTGCGGCCGCATGCATCTGTTTCGTCAACTTCTTACGTAACTGCTGCAAATCTTTCTTGCTCATAGATTCCAGATCTTTCTCAATATCGCCTGAGTTGCCATCGGCTTTCTTCGATATACTAATCAGATCACGTACCGCCTTCTTGATCGTCTGTGGCGTAATACCGTGCTCCTCATTGTACTGCATCTGAATCTTTCGTCTTCGATTCGTCTCATCAATGGCATGGCGCATCGAATCTGTCATGACATCACCATACATAATAACCCGTCCTTCTGCATTACGGGCGGCCCTGCCAATCGTCTGAACAAGAGAAATCTCTGAGCGAAGAAATCCTTCCTTATCAGCATCCAAAATAGCAACCAGTGCTATCTCCGGAATGTCCAGTCCCTCTCGCAGCAAATTAATACCGACTAATACATCAAATCCATCCAACCGCATATTACGAATAATCTCCGAACGTTCCAGCGTATCAATATCTGAATGCAGATAACGCACCCGAATCCCAATTTCCTTCAAATAGTCCGTCAGATCTTCCGCCATACGTTTTGTCAACGTATTTACCATAACCTTATTTCCTGCATCGATCGTCTTTCGGATCTCACCTACCAGATCATCAATCTGCCCCTCCACCGGACGAACAGAAATCTCCGGATCCAACAGTCCGGTAGGCCGTATGATCTGCTCAACACGCGCCAGCTCATGTTCCTGCTCATATACATTCGGTGTCGCCGATACAAATAACATCTGATTGATATGCGACTCGAATTCATCAAAATTCAGCGGACGGTTATCTAATGCAGATGGCAGACGGAATCCATAGTCTACAAGTGTAGTCTTCCTGGATCGATCTCCCGCATACATGCCTCGTATCTGTGGTATCGTAATATGAGACTCATCTACCATGATCAAAAAATCTTCCGGAAAATAGTCCATCAATGTATGTGGCGTTTCTCCCGGCTTTAATCCCGATAAATGCCTCGAATAATTTTCGATACCTGAACAAAAACCGGTTTCCCGGAGCATCTCAATATCAAAATTGGTTCGCTCAGCAATACGCTGCGCCTCCAGTAGTTTATCTTCGCTTTTAAAATATTTCACACGATCTTCCAACTCTGCCTCGATTGTTCGGATTGCACGCTCCATCGCATCTTTATCAACAACATAATGCGATGCCGGAAAAATAACAATGTGTTCCAATTCTGCTTTAATCTCTCCGGTCAGTACATCAATTTGAACAATGCGATCCACCTCATCACCAAAAAATTCAATGCGAACCGCCTGATCCGCTTCTGAAATCGGAAACACCTCCAAAACATCGCCACGCACACGAAATGTTCCACGCTGAAAATCCATATCATTACGGTTATACTGAATCTCTATTAATTTTTGGATCACTTCATCACGGTCTTTGCACATACCCGGACGCAAAGACACCGTCATGTTCTGATAATCAATAGGGCTTCCCAAACCATAAATACAAGATACACTGGCTACAATGATCACGTCCCGCCGCTCCGTCAGTGCTGCTGTTGCAGAATGACGTAATTTGTCAATTTCATCATTGATCGAAGAATCTTTTTCAATATACGTATCGGAAGATGGCACATATGCCTCCGGTTGATAATAATCGTAATAGGAGACAAAATACTCCACCGCATTCTCCGGGAAGAATTCCTTGAACTCACCGTAGAGCTGTGCCGCCAATGTCTTATTGTGCGCAATGACCAAAGTCGGTCTGTTCAGCTTCGCAATGACATTTGCCATCGTAAAGGTCTTACCGGAACCCGTCACACCAAGCAAAGTCTGGAATTGGTCGCCCTCTTCAAAACCTTTGACCAAAGCGTCGATCGCCTGGGGCTGATCACCGGTAGGTTTGTATTCGCTGTGTAAAATAAATGGTTTTTGTATTTCTGACACAAAATCACCTCCTCACTGCTACATTCTGAATTTCGTCCTGTCCGATCAAAACCTTTTTTCCTTCAAAGGCAAAGCCGTAATGACGGATCCTGTCTGCCGGTATTCCCTGTAATAGCAGTTCGGCATCATAGTTCTTCTCTTTGATCTGATCTAAAGCCGTCCGAACGGTATCCTGTAAAGATTCCTCCTCATCCGATTCATGCACTTTAAACTCGATCACAATGGCATCATCCACCTCTGTCACCGGTGTAAGCATCACATCATATCGTCCATATCCACTCTCCCGGTTGGAACGGATCTGATACCTGTCCCGCAACTCCACTAAAAGTCCCAGAACAAATCCATGATAGAACCGCTCCGGCTGACTTTTCTCAGAAGGTTTCTTTCCTGTATCAAAGCTGCTGAAGGTTGCAAGTGCAACATCATTCATATAAATATTCATTTCCTTGAGACTTCCCTTTAACAGTGCCTTCACGAAATCATTATAATTTGCATCTTTATTTTTAAACCATCCCCGGAACATTGTCATGAACATGCTCAGTGTCTCAATATTTGTAATATCCAACGTGTACCATGGTTCCAAAGTAATCCCACGGTAGTCTATATTCTGCACTTTCAGATAACCACTGGCAAGCAGAAGACTCCAGATCGCCTCTTCATTGTCATCCAACTGGTTATATACGATCTGCTCGTCAAAATTTACAGTGATCGCCTGTCCCCTCAGCAGATCCTCCATCTTCTCCTTCACATCTGCAGATGCCGTCCGGATCAATCTGCTCACAAGCCCATTGGAGCTTGTGGATGCCCAGTATGGATATAATCTATGTTCATCCAGATAATTCGTAATGGACCACGGATTGTAAATGTCTCTGTGTTCTCCAAAAGTAAAACCATCATACCACTGTTTCACTTCATCCTTTTTATCTCCCATTCCATACTCATCCAGTGCAGCAAAAACTTCCTCCTCCGTAAAACCAAAACAATCTGCATACAGATTGGAAGTCGTCGTTACGACACGTAAATTATTTAAATCGGAGAAAATACTCTCCTTGGATACTCTGGTAATTCCCGTCATAATTGCTCGCTCCAGATAAGGATTTGTCTTAAAAGACGCATTAAACAGACTTCTCACAAAAGACGTAAATTCATCCCAGTATCCCTGAACATACGCCTCCTGCATTGGAGTATCATATTCATCCAAAAGGATGATGACCTTCTTGCCATAATAACGTTCCATCCAGACAGACAAATTTCTCAAAGAATCCTGTGCCGTAACATCATCCATCTTTACTGTTGTCCGGTAATATAATTCACGCTCATCCTCACCAAAAATATCTTCTTTCATGAGATTCCTGTTTTCCCAGTACAGCCTTGTAATCTCCTGCTTGATCTGGGTTTTTGCATCCTCCAGATTGCCTGCTTTCACAGCAGCAAAACTCAAAAAGATCACAGGATATGTTCCCTGCAGTTTCCGATACGTTTCATCCTGCCATATAGAAAGCCCCTCAAACAGATCCGCCCGGTTCGCATATTTATTAGAAAAGAAGCAGTCCAGCATACTCATATTTAATGTCTTACCAAAACGGCGTGGACGCGTGATCAATGTTACAACATCCCGTTTTTCCCACCATTCTTTTATAAAATTTGTTTTATCCACAAAAAAGCAATCCTGCTCTCTCAGATCAGAAAAACCTTGTATTCCTATACTAATCGCCTTTTTCATATGCTCACTTGCTCCCCTGTCATTATATATTTATTACATTATAACGATATTCCTCTATGGTTACAAGGCAAATCACAAGTCAAAAAAACGCAAATTTTATTAATTTGTAACTAAAACTTCCCATACCGGAAGCTACTGCAAGAACCACATATTGCTTATTATG
>ERZ832317.4179-NODE-4179-length-14238-cov-3.395544_pt1 | contig 14238 bp, 9 predicted proteins | sample MGYA00519695_ERZ832317 | MGnify/ENA primary metagenome ERZ832317 (study PRJEB31850, sample SAMEA3708726) | human gut metagenome | biome: human gut; feature: human-associated habitat; material: faeces | place: China | collected 2014 ...
TATATATCGAGGGTTGATGAGATGATAGAAAGAAAAAGGCAGTTATTTTCAGAGGAGTAATTGAGGTTTAGATAATAAATATCATAATGACAAGAAACTAAATGGAGTTTTAGTGTGAAAAATCTAATTTTTTACACACAAGATTTGTGTCTGTGCACACTTGACACAAACTTGATATGCACAAAAAATGTGTGCAGAAATGAAGATTACTATGGAAAACTATTTTGATAGGATTTTGGAGAATAAAAAAATTCCTAAACAGATAAAAGAAACAGTCTGCTCAGAAATGCACCATGCACTTGAGGTGAGCAATATGGCTGTTCTTATTTCAAAAGAACTGGGAAAAGACAAACAATTCCGTGATGATATTGCAGTTGCAGGAGTCTTGCATGATATAGGGAAGTTAAGGGTAAACAGATATGTGTATTCTGATGAAAAGGATGATACACTTGTTATTGAGAAAATGAAGTATGTGAGGATGCACTCGACATACAGCAGAGATATATTAAAAGGTGAAGATTACCCTGAAAATATAATAGAAGCAGTATATCATCACCATGAGAATTATGATGGCTCCGGGTATCCAGATGGTCTTAAGGGAAAAAATATCCCTGAAATGTCTAGGATACTTAGAACCTGTGATGTATTTTCGGCTCTTATAACAGACAGAAGTTATAGAAAGGCATTTGATCCTAAAACGGCAATGGCGATAATGATAGATGAAGTAGAGGACTATGATATGGAAGTATTTCTTGCGTTTCAGCGTGTATTCCATGCCGATGATTTTCCGGAGACAAAAAGACTTCAGGAGATGTCAGATGGATTGCAAATGGAAACACTGGGTATGTTTGAGAAAGAAGTGTTATTATTTTAAAAAGTTTTTGCTCATTTGTAAATCGAATGGGCTTTTTGAATGTATAGAAAAATGCTCGTGAAGTAGTTCGTTGATTAGTACGATACACCAATGTGGGAAGCTTATGTAAACGGATATAGGGAGGAACTTGTAGGATTTACGAGAAGTCTTTTGTATTAAAAAATCCATTTCTCGCCACTTCACAAACAGTAAAAAATCTGTTATACTGCTAGATTAGAGAGTTTTATTAGACAATTAAGAGTTACAGATATTGGAGGACAAGACAAAATGGCTGAATCAATGAGAGGCATGAAGCGTACTTGCAGATGTGCCGAGTTAAGTGAAAAAAATATTGGTGAAGAAGTCACTATGATGGGATGGGTTCAGAAGCAGAGAAATAAAGGTGGTATCATCTTTGTTGATATGCGTGACCGTTCAGGAATATTACAGGTTATCTTTGAAGATGGAGAGATAAATGAAGCTGATTTCGCAAAGGCAGAGAAGCTTAGAAGTGAGTTTGTCATAGCTGTTAAAGGTAAGGTTACGGCACGTTCAGGTGCGGTTAATGAAAATCTTGCCACAGGTGCCATCGAGCTTCGTGCAGAAGAACTGCGTGTTCTTTCTGAGTCAGATACACCACCGTTCCCTATCGAAGCGGACAGCAAGACAAAAGAGGAACTCAGATTAAAATACCGTTATCTCGACCTTAGAAGACCTGATCTTCAGAGAAATCTCATTATGAGAAGTAAGGTTGCAACATTGATTCGTCAGTTTCTTGCCGATGAGGGATTTTTAGAGATAGAGACACCTATGCTCACAAAGTCTACACCTGAGGGTGCAAGAGATTATCTTGTGCCAAGCCGTGTGCATCCGGGAACATTTTATGCACTGCCACAGTCACCACAGCTTTTTAAGCAGCTTCTTATGTGTTCTGGCTATGACAGATATTTCCAGCTTGCAAGATGTTTCAGGGATGAGGACCTTAGAGCAGACAGACAGCCTGAGTTTACACAGGTTGACATGGAGCTTTCATTTGTAGATGAAGATGATGTTATGGATGTAAATGAAAGACTTTTACAGAAACTTTTCAAGGAAATTCTTGATGTTGATATAGAGCTTCCTATTCAGAGAATGACATGGCAGGAGGCAATGGACAGATTTGGTTCAGACAAGCCTGACCTCCGCTTCGGAATGGAGTTAAAGGATGTCTCAGAAGTAGTTAAGGGATGTGGTTTTGGCGTATTTACCGGAGCACTTGAAAACGGAGGTTCAGTCCGTGGTATCAATGCAAAGGGACAGGGCGGTATGCCTCGTAAGAAGATTGACGCACTTGTTAAGTTTGCAAAGGACTTCGGTGCAAAAGGTCTTGCATACCTTGCAATAAATGAGGATGGAACATACAAGTCATCATTTGCTAAATTTATGACTGATGATGAGCTTAAGGCTCTTGTTGATGCGATGGAGGGTGAACCAGGTGACCTTCTCTTATTTGCAGCCGACAAGAATAAGATAGTATGGGATGTACTTGGAAACTTAAGACTTGAGATTGCAAAAAATCTTGACCTTCTTGACAAGAATGTTTACAAATTCCTCTGGGTTACAGAGTTCCCTGAGTTTGAGTATTCAGAAGAACAGGGAAGATACCTTGCAATGCACCATCCGTTCACTATGCCGTTCGAGGATGATATTCAGTACCTTGAGTCAAATCCTGAAAAAGTTCGTGCGAGAGCATATGACATTGTTCTTAACGGAACAGAGATTGGTGGAGGTTCTATTCGTATCCATCAGGATGATGTTCAGGAGAAGATGCTTCGTGCACTTGGATTTACTGATGAGAAAGCACACGAGCAGTTCGGTTTCCTTCTCGATGCGTTTAAGTATGGAGTACCGCCACACGCAGGACTGGCCTATGGTCTTGACAGACTTGTCATGATAATGGCACACGAGGACAGCATCAGAGATGTTATTGCATTCCCTAAGATTAAGGATGCGTCATGTCTTATGACAGATGCCCCTAATGTTGTCGATGACAAGCAGCTTGAGGAACTCAGTCTTGAAATTGCAAAATCGGAGCAGGAACAGTAAGCATGATATTACTCTGGTAACAATTTGCAGTTGTTATAATGATGATAGTCGTATCGCAGTGTGTGAACAGTAATGGCAGTTAAATGTTATATGGCTAACGTCACATCGCAGTGTGTGAGCAGCAATAATGATTAAGATTGTTATATGAGTATGAGTCCGGAGGATGTTTTGAAAAAAGAGACATATGAAAAGATAATAGGACTGCTTGGCAGAAAAAAAGCAGTCCCGATAGTTATAGATATATTTGGAAAGATACTTACGGTTCTTACTGCATTTTTATATTTTGTCGAGATAGGCTGGCTTGTTGTGAGCAGGGAATATAAACTTGTCGCAGGACTTATCATAGTTCCGGCACTGTTCTTTGTTTTGCTGAGCAAGTTAAGGGAAAAGATAAATGCTAAAAGACCATATGAACTGTACGGCTTTAAACCTCTTATAAAGAAAGATACAAATGGTCTTTCTTTTCCGAGCCGCCATGTATTCTCGATATTTGTCATAGGCGGTTCGATATGGGTTATAAATAAGATATTAGGAACAATAATTCTTATAATGGGACTGTTTCTTGCAATTATCAGGGTTATCATGGGAGTACATTTTCCTAAAGATGTTATCGCAGGTGCAGTCATTGGTTGTGTGTGCAGTATGGCTATGTTTATATTTTTACTTTTGTAGTATGATTCCGGGAGTACATGAAATAGAAATGGAGGATAAAATGGCAGATATGTATAACCACCATACGGTGGAGAAAAAATGGCAGAAGATATGGGACGACGAAAAGGCTTTTAAGACAGAAAATGATTATACAAAGCCAAAGTTTTATGCACTTGTTGAGTTCCCTTATCCGTCAGGACAGGGACTTCATGTAGGACATCCTCGTCCATATACGGCTCTTGATATAGTAGCAAGAAAACGCAGAATGCAGGGATACAATGTATTATATCCTATGGGATGGGATGCATTTGGTCTTCCTACTGAAAACTATGCTATCAAGAATAAAGTTCATCCAAAAGAGGTTACTAAGAAGAATGTTGCAAGATTTAAAGAGCAGCTTCATTCACTCGGTTATTCTTTTGACTGGGACAGAGAGATAAACACGACTGACCCTGATTATTACAAATGGACACAGTGGATTTTTCTCAAACTCTTTAATGCAGGACTTGCATATAAAAAAGAAATGCCTATCAACTGGTGTACATCATGTAAGGTAGGACTTGCAAATGAGGAAGTTGTAAACGGTGTATGCGAGAGATGTGGTTCTCCGGTAGTCCGCAAGGTTAAGAGTGAGTGGATGCTTAAGATTACAAATTATGCTGACAAACTCTTAGAGGGACTTAACGATGTAGATTATATCGAGCGAGTAAAGACTTCACAGAGAAACTGGATTGGCCGTTCAGAGGGTGCGGAGGTTGATTTCAGAATTAAAGATAAAGAGGATAAACTTCGTGTTTATACTACAAGACCTGACACACTTTTTGGTGCGACTTACATGGTCGTTTCACCTGAGCATCCTATCATTGACAAGTATAAGGATAAGATTAAAAACTGGGATGCCATTGTGGAATACAGAGAGATGGCATCAAGAAAGTCTGACTTTGAGCGTACAGAACTTGCAAAAGACAAGACCGGTGTTGTTCTTGATGGACTTACAGCTATAAATCCTATAAATGATACGGAAATTCCTATCTGGATTTCTGATTATGTACTTATGACATACGGAACAGGTGCTATCATGGCAGTTCCTGCACACGATGACCGTGACTGGGAATTTGCAAAGAAATTCTCACTTCCTATGATTCAGGTTGTTGAGGGAAGTGAGGGACCTGTGGATATAGATGCGGCTGCATTTACTGATGTGGCAACAGGAAAGATGATAAATTCAGGTTTCCTTACAGGACTTACAGTAGAAGAAGCTAAGGAGAAAGTAAAAGATTTCCTTACAGAGAAAAAGATTGGTAACCGCAAGGTAAATTATAAACTCCGTGACTGGGTATTCTCAAGACAGAGATACTGGGGCGAGCCTATTCCAATCGTACATTGTGATAAATGCGGTTATGTACCTCTTGATGAGAGTGAACTTCCTCTTTTACTTCCTGAGGTAGACAGCTATATGCCTACTGACAATGGAGAGTCACCGCTTGCGGCAATGACAGACTGGGTGAATACAACTTGCCCTTGCTGTGGAGGTCCTGCAAAGAGAGAAACAGATACAATGCCACAGTGGGCGGGTTCATCATGGTATTTCTTGAGATATACTGACCCGACAAATACAGAGGCACTTGCAAGCCCTGAAGCACTTAAATACTGGCTTCCTGTTGACTGGTACAACGGTGGTATGGAGCATACTACACTCCATCTTCTCTACTCCCGTTTCTGGCATAAATTCCTCTATGATGAGGGTGTTGTGCCTACTCCTGAACCATACCAGAAGAGAACATCTCATGGTATGATCCTTGGTGAAAACGGCGAGAAGATGAGTAAATCACGCGGAAATGTAATCAATCCTGACGATATTGTAAAAGAATACGGAGCAGATACACTTCGTACTTACGAGATGTTCATCGGAGCATTTGACCTCAGTGCATCTTGGTCAGATGATGGTGTAAAAGGATGCCGCCGTTTCCTCGACAGAGTATGGAAACTTCAGACAATGCTTGATAAAGACAATGACGGTTATTCAAAAGACCTTGAGACAAAGATGCATCAGACAATAAAGAAAGTAAGCAGTGACTTTGAAAACCTCAAGTACAATACTGCTATAGCCGCAATGATGGCACTTATAAATGACTTTTATAAGAAGAACAGTATTACACTTGGCGAGTACAAGACGCTCATCACACTTCTCAATCCTGTAGCACCTCATATAACAGAAGAAATCTGGGAGATAATAGGAGGTGAGGGCAGACTTTACGAGCAGTCATGGCCTGAGTATGAAGAAGCAAAGACTGTAGAGTCAACCGTAGAGATAGCCGTTCAGATAAACGGAAAGACAAAAGTAACACTTTCAATCGGAAAAGACGATGCCAAAGACGATGTACTTGCGAGAGCAAAAGAAGCACTTGGCGACAGACTTGACGGAAAGAACATCATCAAAGAAATTTATGTACCGGGAAGAATTGTAAACATAGTGGCAAAATAAATCCGTAAGCCTGACACTTGCTGTCAGGCTATACGCCAAAGAATTAAATTTTTGTCAGATTACAGCCTCATGCATCGAAGATGCATTTAAAACAGGCTGTAATCTTTAGTGTTTGTACCGCACGGGGCAAACACTAAAACATAGTGGCAAAATAAAGTCATATGATTTGCAAAAAAATGACATAAATATATACTAAGATTAAACTCAAGCTGAGGCTGATAATATCATTTCAGCCTCAGTATTTATGATAATTAAGAAATAAAGGGATAGGGATTAAATATTATTATGAAATTAAAAAAACAGATTATTTTAATAGCAGCAATATGTATGTTATTCGGAGTGGCAGGATATATCTTGAATAACCAAAAGGCATCAGCAGATACCGATAATGATATAGTGGTACAGACGAAGAAACCTTCGGAAACTGAAAATCCGGAGAATACAGCGAGTCCGGAACCGACGGCAGAACCGGAGAACACAACACTTCCTCCATTAGTGAGTTATGCCAAGACAAAAAAGAAAATTACATTAAAATATGATGACAGGCATACCTTTAATAAAGAGATAAGAAGAATAGCTACAGAAAATGTTGTATCGACTAATGCTACAACAGGACAAAAAGACAGAAAAATTGTTAGTGTGGCAAACAGCAACCATAAAAAGATATTTGCGGTAGGTTGTGGAAAAGCTGTAGTTGAGCTTAAGGATGGAACAACTTATGGAGTATTAGTCAGGCCGGCAAAGATAAGTCTTTTGTTACTTATAGGTCAGAGTAATATGGAGGGAAGCCATAGTGATGATAAAACGAATGCAGAATATACAAATAATGCCATATTAAACAGTGCAGGAAAAGTTTATAATACATATGGTCCGTCATGTCGTTCTCATTATAAAAGAGTTGCAAATTGGAGTAAAACATCACCGGCACTTTCAGTCGCAAATGCATCGAAGTTTGTTCCAAAATCTCTTACCGATAACAGTTCGGATTATGAGTGGTGCAGGACAAATAATCTTACTTCTGCAAGCGGGGCAAAGGCAAAATCAGGTATTGACAGTGCATTGGCAAACCAGTGGACAAATAAATTAAAGGAAAAAGTATGGGTTGTAAATGCGGCACATGGCGGAAGTTCTATTACTACATGGCAGCCGAAAGCGGGAAAAGATAATAATTTCTGGCAGGCTGTAGCACTTTATAAAGCCTGTGAGCGTACCCTTAATAATGAGATAAAAGCCGGACATTATAAGCTCAGCCATAAAGGATATTTCTGGCTTCAGGGAGAACAGGATTTTAAGATGAAAGCCGGAAAATATCTCACATATTATATGAAAATGCACAGAGCATTAAAGAAACAGCTTAAGGGAAGCAGTGCGAAAGATTATAAGTATGTAAATAAGAAACTTGAGTTTGGCGGAATACTTATGGTAAGATCGCACAGAAAACCGACATCACTTGCTGACCTTGAGCTGACAGGTCCTAGAAAAGCACAGTATTATATGTGTAATTCAGGTAAAGCGGCATATAAGGACATTTTTCTCGCAAGCCAGTTGTCAGAAGTGTGGCTTACGGATAATACAGTAAAAAGTTATTTCAAAAATAAGTATAAAACCAATGCGAAATATACTTCATATAATAAGACAAGAAGTAAATCATTGAAACTGCCTACATCATTAAATCAAATACACAGTACAATACATTATACACAGCTTGCGTATAATGAACTTGGAAGAGATGCGGCAAACAATATATGTTATGTACTCGGATATGTAAAGAAACCGTCAACCAAAGTTAAAATAAAACTTGTAAGCCAGGACGGATATACAGATATAAGCAAGATAAACCGAACTGCAGTAAAAAATATGAATGTTGTTGCAAAGATATTTCCAACATGGAAAACAAAGAAACTTAAGGTGAATGCCAAGAGCGGTGCCATATCATATGATAAATGGCTTGTTAAATTTAAGGAAAATCAGGTGTTTAACGCAAAGCTTCAATTTACGGTAGGAAGCCGGAAAAAGAAACTTACAGTATATTCTAAAAATTCAATGGCAGCGATAACTGGACTTCAGGCAACAATGAATGGTGTAAAGATAAGCTGGATGGCAAATTCATATACATCTTACTGTAATGTTTATAGACGAGTTAAAGGCACTAAGACATGGACTTATATAGCAATGCTCAACACAAATACGGCACAGTCTTACAACGATATTTTTGCAAATTCAGGTACTACTTACGAGTATGCGGTTACTGCATATGATTCTAAGGGGAATTGTGGAGAAAAAGTTGTAGGAGAAGTTACAACGCTATTTTAAGACAATTAGGAAAATTTTATGTTTATATTGCATAGGATAATAATCAGGCGGGGAACAAGCCGTCTTTAATCAGAAAAACATAAATTAGCACTCTTTTCAAAAGAGTGCTAATTTTTTCTTGACATTTTTTTAATATCGTATTATTATACTCTTTGTGAAAGCTGTTAGCAGTCGATGACAATGATTGCTGACGAAATAAATCGTAGATAAAAGTCCTGTGGAAAAGGGCTGATTATAGTGAATATAAAAGTAAAGGAGAGATTTTATTATGCAGAGCAGAAAAGGCAGTTTATCAATTGAATCAGAAAATATGTTTCCTATTATAAAGAAATGGCTTTATTCAGACCATGATATATTTATCCGTGAGCTTGTATCAAACGGATGTGATGCGATTACAAAGCTTAAAAAGCTTGATATTATGGGAGAATACACACTTCCTGATGATTACAAGCCAAGTATTCAGGTTGTTGTTGATACTGAAGGAAAGAGTCTTTCATTCACTGATACCGGTCTTGGTATGACTGAGGATGAGGTTGACGAGTACATAAATCAGGTCGCATTTTCAGGTGCTACTGACTTCCTTGAAAAATATAAGGACAAGGCAAATGAGGAGCAGATAATAGGACACTTTGGACTTGGTTTTTATTCAGCATTTATGGTAGCCGACAGAGTTACTATCGACACATTGTCATGGAAAGAGGGAGCAACACCTGTACGCTGGGAGTCAGAGGGTGGAATCAACTTTGAAATGTCAGAGGGAGACAAAAAAGAGATAGGTACGACTATCACACTTTACCTCTCAGAGGACAGCTTAGAATTTGCAAATGAGTACCGTGTAAGAGAGGTTCTTACAAAATACTGTTCATTTATGCCTGTAGAGATATTCCTTTCAAAAGAGGGAGCCGAGCAGGAGTATGAGACTATAGATAAGGAAGAACTCCGTGAAGATGATGTTGTAGTTGAAAACATTGTCGAGGAAGCAAAGACAGAGGAAAGAGAAAATGAGAACGGAGAAAAAGAAGTTGTCGAGGTATCACCACGCAAAGAAAAAGTAAAGATAAATAAAAGACCTGTTTCTATCAGCACGACAACTCCGCTTTGGATGAAACATCCTAATGATTGCACAGATGATGAATACAAGGAATTTTATAGATCAGTCTTTAATGACTACAAGGAGCCTCTTTTCTGGATTCATTTGAATATGGATTATCCGTTCAACCTTAAAGGTATCTTATACTTCCCTAAGGTAAATACGGAGTATGACAATCTTGAGGGTGTTATTAAACTTTACAATAATCAGGTATTTATCGCTGATAATATCAAGGAAGTTATTCCAGAGTTCCTGATGCTTCTTAAGGGTGTTATCGACTGTCCTGACCTTCCGCTCAATGTTTCAAGAAGTGCATTGCAAAATGACGGTTTTGTAAAGAAGATTTCTGATTATATTACAAAGAAAGTAGCAGACAAACTGTCCGGTATGTGCAAGACTGACCGTGAGAACTATGAGAAATACTGGGACGATATTGCTCCATTTATCAAATATGGTTATATCAAGGACGAGAAGTTTGCTGAGAAGATGGGCGACTATATCCTGTATAAGAACCTGGAAGGCAAGTATCTTACCTTAAATGACTGCCTGGAAGAGAACAAGGAAAAACATGAAAATACCATTTTCTATGTAACCAACGAAAAAGAGCAGAGCCAGTATATCAACATGTTTAAGGAAGAAGGCATTGACGCAGTGATCATGCCTGCCGCTATTGATAATCCATTTATCAGCCATGTAGAGCAGAAGCATGAAGGACTTAAGTTCCTGCGTATTGATACAGATTTAAATGCTTCTTTCAAGGAAGAAGTAAAGGAAGATGACGAAGCCTTTAAGAAGACCAGCGAAGAGCTGACAGAGGTATTTAAGAAGGCTTTAAATAACGATAAGCTGGATATCAAGGTTGAGAAGATGAAGAACGCATCTGTTGCATCTATGATCACTGTATCTGAGGAAACAAGACGTATGCAGGATATGATGAAGATGTACAGCATGGGCGGTATGGATATGAGTGCTTTCGGCGCAACAGGCGAGACTCTTGTATTAAATGCTAATCATCCACTGGTAAAATATGTTCTGGAGCACAAAGACGGGGAAAATACAGCCAAGATCTGCGAACAGCTGTATGATCTGGCAAGCCTGGCACATGGCCAGCTGTCACCGGAGCGTATGACCGGGTTTGTAAACCGCAGCAATGATATTATGATGATCATGGCTGGACAGAAAGCAGAATAAATAGTACAATAAGAAGCACGACACAGAGTTGCGGGGGCTGTTTCACAGGTATTTTGCCTGGGTCGGCCCCTGCTTTTTTGTTAGATGTACTCGCAAAATCGGATACAAAAAGATCCTGAGAGTACATGGGTTGAATATATTTGAAAGTACAGGGAGAATATATATGAAAAAACGTACCTTATCAAGAAAAGTGCTGACACTGGCTCTTGGAATGTCACTGGCGGCAGCAGGTGCTTTTGCAGCTTTTGCAGATCCGCTGGGCTTAAGCTATATTAATGGTCAGACTGTAACAAGCCGTATGGGCGGCTTTGAATTTAGCGCACCGGCAGAGTATAAAGTAGACAGAAGTGGCGCTTCTTCGGCTCTTTCCGGGGAGATCGTAGCGGGTCTTGTGGAAGATAGCGGAAAAATCGATTTTGCGGCGTCCATGGTAGATGAAACCAATAAAAGTTATATCATCAATACAGCCATGGTCCTGCCTGCAGATGATGGTTCCGGACAGCCTTTTAGCGTAGAAACCTTAAAAGCGGAGCTGGCAGAGTCCGGTCTGGATCCGGCAGATACAGAAAGCGGTACAGTAAAGCTGGGAGCTGCAGATTATGAGTATCTGAAGGTAAATTACGGAAAAATGATGGCAGACTCCATGAGGGGACAACTGGAGTCAGGACAGCTTTCTGAAAAACAGAAAGAGCAGGCAAAGGCATTATTAGACCGGATGGAAAAACTGCTAGTCAATGATTTTTATATCCGGAATACAGGAGACAAGATCTATGTGCTCTGCCAGACCTATTCTGTTGACCAGGCAGAGCGTGCAGCAGCCTTTTTAGGTCTTTTAAAGCCTTATACAGGAGTAGAAGGCTGGTACCAGAACGGGGAAAACTGGCAGTATAAAAAGGCAGACGGACAGTTGGCGTTAAACTGCTGGGAACAGGATGAAAATGGCCTTACCTATCATCTGGACGGAAACGGAAATATTGAGTACAATGCCTGGGTACAGGAAAATGGCGGCTGGAAGTATGCAGATGAAAGTGGTCATATGGTTACTTCTGTAACAAAGACCATTAACGGAGTCCAGTATACCTTTGATGATAAGGGAAATATGATCGCCGGAAGTGAGAAAGCGGCCCCGGATTATTCCCTTGGAAAACTGGAAGGAAATACCTATACGAATTACTGGGCAGATATGACACTTTCCTTCCCGGAGGAAGCTACTGTTATGATCGGAAATGGCAGTGCCCAGACCTATGCCCTGGTTGGAGGCGAACATGTGGATGTAAATGATCCTGAATTAAGTTACCGTATTACAGTGGATTTTACAGAGGCAGACATGGAGCTGGATCGTTTCATGGATGCAGTAGTTGGTCACGGGGGAACAGATGGCTATAAGGTAGATGCTTCAGGTAAAGTGAGCCTGGGGGGCTATGAATTCCGCTATTGCAGGACTTCCTACGATTTTGGTGATGGAACCGCCCATCACTCTGACTGGTATGTACGCCAGATTGATTCCAAACTGGTCCTGATCCATTTTGATTACTACGATGAACTGAAAAACCAGGTACAACAGGTTTATGACAGTATCAGACAGCCACAGGCGTAGTCAGATAGTTGATAAAAAACGTCAAAGAGTAAAGAAGGCTCTTTGACGTTTTTTCGAAATTACTAACGTATAGTGAATGTTAAAAGTTTTTTGATATATTTGCCGTTACATGGGGCCTAAGTGAATCATTTGAGCGATAAATACCAGGGCACTTCCTACTGCCAGCCAGAGAAGCATGATTTTCCACATAAAGCGCATCCAACGATCGTAAGGAATATTTGCAACACTTAAGTTCCCCATTAATGCGGTAGACATAGGAAGAATGTAATTGCAGAATCCATCGCCAAAGTTAAATGCCAGAATAGCAGTTTGACGGGTAATTCCGACCATATCTGCAACGGGAGTAAAAATTGGCATAACTACAGCAGCTTGTCCGGAGCCGGAAGTTACCAATATATTGATGATAAAATTAACCCAGTACATACACATGCCACGTAGTGCAGGAGAAAATGCATTAAGTACAATGGTACATCCGTAAACCAGAGTATCCAGAATATTGGCTGAAGATAAAACACCAGATGTAGCTCTTGCAAGACCAAGGATTAAAGCGGATACAGTGAGTTTTTGACATCCTGTTGCAAAGTGTTTAGCAATAGTACTTGGACCAAAACCTGCAAAAGCACCTGAAATTACACCAAGCCAGATAAAGACAACAGATATTTCAGGAAGATCCCATCCTCGTGTTACACAACCCCATACCATAACAACAAGGGAACCAATTAAAGTTAAAAGAACCAGAAGCTTACGTGGAGTCAGAGAAGAGTCGTGAGAGGCATCAACATCTTCATCATTTCTCAGTTTATCCAATTCGTACATAGGGCTTGAAGCAGGATTGGATTTGACTTTACGTGCGTAACGGATCAGGGCAATACTGGTAAAAATCCAGAAAACGAAGAAGCAGAAGAAACGGTATTGAATACCGGAGTAAAGTGGAAGTTCTGCAATTTTCTGGGCAACAATGGTAGTTGAGGTATTTAAAGTACCTGTGGAAAAACCAATGGCACCACCTAAAAGTGGCAGTGCAGCACCAGTAATGGAGTCAAATCCCATAGCTCTTGTCATCATAATGATAACAGGAGTAAATCCAATAAATACAGTTACAGACTGTGTAGTAGCAATGGCAGCGAAAACCAGGAGCAGAAGCGGGATGAAAATAGCTTCCTTATTGCCAAATTTTGCAACTACTTTTGCGATTAGTACCTGAAGTGCACCGGTTTCAACCAGAACATTAAAAGCACCACCAGACATGATGACCATAAAAATCAGTTTGGCACTGCTGGAAAAACCGTCTATAATATAATTAGGAATTAAAAGTGGATTTACAGGGGTTTTAGCAATAAATGAAAACTGATCAGGAACAACTACTTTAATTCCCTGAGCATTTTCAACACGGGCAAATTCTCCCGCCGGTAGAATCCATGTGAGTATTGAGGCAATGAATACGATACCAATGATGATGACAAAGGTATGAGGCACTTTGAACTTTTTCTTAGGTACGTTTTGTTTTTCTGATAGCATAAAAATTCCCCCTTTAGTAAAAATTAAGAAAATGAGAACAGAAATGAAAAGAAACAGCTTCCTGTTGCAGGAAAATGTTGAGTGAAGTATAATCAATAAACAAAGAATTGTAAAGATAAAATCTGTTTATAACAGAATGCTTCCCATAATGTTTGATTATACTGAGAAAATTTTGCATATTTGGCAGAGAGGAGGAAAATGGTCTTTGAATTTAAAAGAACAAATTTATATGCTTTCTTTGGAACGTCATAGTAATATTACAAGAGCGGCAAAAGAACTGGGAATTAGTCAACCGGCATTAACTACATTCTTAAATCATTTGGAAAAGGATTTGGATGTAAAGTTATTTGACCGCTCTGCAGTTCCTATGAAATTAACTCCTGCTGGGGAGCTTTATATTAATAACTAAAACTTCCCACACCGATGTGGTGTGTTGAACCTTGAAAATTCAATAT
>ERZ832317.4181-NODE-4181-length-14227-cov-2.974598_pt1 | contig 14227 bp, 17 predicted proteins | sample MGYA00519695_ERZ832317 | MGnify/ENA primary metagenome ERZ832317 (study PRJEB31850, sample SAMEA3708726) | human gut metagenome | biome: human gut; feature: human-associated habitat; material: faeces | place: China | collected 2014 ...
TCCTCTTATGAATGACAAGTTGCCAAGTGGACGTATCCATTTGACAGAAAGAGAAGCGTGTGAACGCAAGAACGATTTTGACGGCATTGAGAATGCTATGAGCCGTGAAGAAACGATTCAGGAAGCAGCCAGATGTCTGCGCTGCGATCACTATGGATGTGGAGTACTGAGAGGAGGTAGGGAATTAAGATGGTAAATGCCAAGATTAACGGAATAGAAATTCAGGTAGAAAAAGGCACGACGATTTTGGATGCCGCCAGAGAAAAAGGCATTCGCATCCCTACGCTCTGCTATTTAAAAGAGATCAATGAGATCGGCGCATGCCGTGTTTGCTTAGTGGAGATAGGTGGGAAAAAGAATCTTGTTGCTGCATGTAATAATGTGGTGGAAGAGGGTATGGAAATCTTTACCAACAGTCCCAAGGTGCAGTCTGCAAGACGTACCAACGTGGAATTGATCTTATCACAGCATGATTTTCGCTGTGCCACCTGTGTAAGAGGCAATGATTGTAATCTGCAGAGACTTGCCAGAGAGTTGAATATTATTGAAATCCCATACAAGATCGAGATCGAGAACCAGCCATGGGATCATTCTTTCCCGATCATCCGTGATTCTGCGAAATGTATCAAATGTATGCGCTGTGTGCAGGTCTGCGACAAGATCCAGACCATGGGCGTGTGGGACATTATCAATACAGGCAAACGTACCAGTGTAAGCACGGTAGATATGCAAAATATCGAAGATATGGATTGCGCCCTTTGTGGACAATGCATCACACATTGCCCGACCGGTGCACTTCGTGAACGAAATGATACGGTTAAGGTCATGGATGCCATTATGGATCCGGATCAGATCGTGATCGCTCAGATCGCTCCGGCAGTTCGTGCCGCATGGGGCGAGGGCTTTGGGCTTTCTACAGAGCAGGCGACAGTAGGGAAAATGGTGTCTGCCGCAAGACAGATTGGATTTGATTATATTTTTGATACGGATTTTTCTGCGGATCTGACAATTATGGAAGAAGGACATGAGTTGTTGGAGCGTCTTTCACATGAAAAAGATGCAAAAATGCCAATGTTTACGTCCTGCTGTCCGGGCTGGGTACGCTTTATGAAATCGCAGTTCCCGGATTATGTAGACAATTTATCTACAGCAAAATCGCCACAGCAGATGTTTGGAGCCATTGCAAAGACTTATTATGCAGATATCTTGGGTGTGACACCGGACAAGATCACCTGTGTTTCCATCATGCCTTGTACTGCCAAAAAGTATGAATGTGCAGTGCCACAGGTCAATGACAGTGGAGCAGATCGGGATGTCGATGTTTCGCTTACAACGCGAGAGTTTATCCGTATGCTTCGTGCAGCCCAGGTCAATATCGATACCTTGGAAGAAGATGCTTTTGACGAACCGCTTGGTATTGGTACCGGAGCGGGTGTGATCTTTGGTGCGACCGGTGGAGTCATGGAGGCAGCACTTCGTAGTGCATACTATTTTGTGACCGGAAAGAATCCGGGGGCAGATGATTTTTCTATTGTACGTGGAGAAGATGGCATTCGGGAAGTGACCGTGGATATTGCCGGTACGCCGGTGCATGCAGCCGTAGTCAGTGGACTGGGAAATGCCAGAAATCTGATGGAGCGCGTCAGCAGAGGCGAGGTCTCTTATGATTTCGTAGAAGTGATGGCCTGTCCGGGCGGATGTGCCGGAGGCGGTGGACAACCGATCCATGATGGCTTGGAATTGGCATGTCAGCGTGGACAGAAGTTGTATGCGCTGGATAAGGGAAGCCAGTTGCGCTTTTCACATGAAAATCCGGCGATCGTCCAGGCTTATGATAAATTCTTAGATCGGCCACTGTCGCATAAGTCGCATGAACTTTTGCACACCAGACAGGCGGAATGGGATTTATAAGAAGATACACGCATTGTGTCATTTATGAAAAAGTTTCTTGCAATTTCTGATAGGGGATAGTACAATCAGTAGCATATCAACGGATATTATTTACCAAGGGGAATTTGTAGGAAAGGGGGCAGAGTTATGACAAATGAAGAATTGCTGGTAGCCATGACTAGGGTCATGTCAGATATGCTGGATGAGAAGTTAGACAAAAAGTTGGATGAAAAACTGGATCAGAAACTAGATGAAAAGTTGAATCCGATCAAGGCTGATATCTCAGGATTAAAGCAGGATGTATCAGGGCTAAAGCAGGATGTATCTAACTTAAAGGCAGATATGGCAGAGCAAAAGGCAGAGACACAAAGTTTGAAGTCAGAGATGCAAGGACTCAAGACAGAGACACAAAGTTTGAAATCAGAGATGCAAGGACTCAAGACGGAAACACAAGGCTTAAAGGAGCGTATGACAAATGTCGAGCTACTTCTTGAAAATTATGTTGTGCCGAGTCTGAAAGATCTGTGCAAGGTTGTCAATACGGAGTACAGAAAGTATGAAATATCCATCGAGAGCCATGAGCAGATGAAAACAGATACAGATGTTTTGAAGTCGGTTGTATCCGATCATTCGGAGCGTATTATCAGATTGGAAAAGATGAATGGCTTGTCATCGGCTGGCTAATGATTGAAAAGTGTAAAAGAGGTCGCAGGGATTTGCAAAAGCATTTCCCAGTGACCTCTTTTCACTTGCTCAATTATTACTTCGTGATATACATCGTTCCATGTAATTATACGCTCGTTTTAACGCTTGGACTACTGAAGTAATGAAAGAACATCCTGTGTAGACTGGATAGCCTGTGAAATAGTATCAATAGCTGCAGTAGCATCATCCTCTGTATCAACTTTAAGATCCTTAACACCAATTCCTGCCGCGCTCATTGCATCAATCTGGACACCAATCTTGTTGTCAGATGACGAATCTGCACCTACATGTAAATTGAAGTTAAGAGTGCCATTTACATTTTCGCTTCTAACCATACCACTTGCAGTTGCAGTTGTTATTTCAACTGACTTTGCTGCGTCTGCAAAATACTTAGTTGCGGTAGTTGTTCCATCAGATTGTTTTGTAGATTTTACATCTGTTGCTGAAGGGTGTTCTTTCCTTACTTCAGTAATCTAAGAGTTAAGGGAGCGCGTTAGTCACATAACGCAATCTACATCTTGTCGTATTAATTGAGCAAAAGAAGAGAGCGTAGGGATTGAAATCTCCCTACGCTCTTTTTGAAATACCTTACATCAAGATATCATATTCTTTTAACAATTCTTCCTGATATATTGGATCTTGAACACTGCGCGTCAAATCTTCCAGACGATTATCGGCTATCAAAGACTGGTTCAGACGATTGATGATATCCTGCCCCATTTCCTGTCCAAGTCGCTTACCGCGTTCTTCCCCTAAGGCGATTCCGTCCTGATAGGACTCTGCTTTTTCCATTTTGATATGTTTTTCCTGATCGTATTCAAATAAGCACACGCGTAACACCTCCGCTCGATTCTTTCGCAGAAAATCCAAACTGCCAAAATCCTATCAAAATACTATGGAAACACAGCAAAATCTTGCAAAATGCCAAAAATCATGCGGATTTTAGGCGTTTTTTGTATAAAAGGACGTTGAGAAATTCTGCAAGATAACATATAATAATGCAGTATTATACATATTTAAAGGAGGAAATTCATTATGAAGAAGTTTGGTATTAAGGAAGTCGTTGCGACCGGTATCGGAACAGCGCTTTTTATCGTGCTTACAGAGGTGCAGATTCCATTGGGAATTATTCCTAACACTTCATTACAGCCAAGAGCAGCAGTCCTTGCATTTTTAGCAGCAGTATTTGGACCAGTTGTTGGTGGCATTGTAGGTATTCTTGGTCATGCACTTGGCGATGCTATGTTTTATGGTAGTATCTGGTGGAGCTGGGTTATTCCAGAAGCTGTGATTGGTATCGGCGTAGGCCTTTTCGCTAAGAAGTATCAGATCAAAGAAGGCGGATTTGATCGTAAAGCAATTGTACTTTTTAATATAGTACAGATTGTAACAAATGCGGTTGCATGGATTCTCGTTGCTCCGGTACTAGACATTGTCATCTATTCAGAGCCTACCAATAAGGTATTTGCACAGGGTGCATGTGCATTTGTAGCAAATATTATTATTACAGCAATTCTTGGAACTCTGCTTGGCATGGGTTATACTAAGATTGGTGCAAAGTCATCAAGCCTTACAAAAGAAGACTAATTATTAAAAGGAAATGTGATTGTGGAACCTATTATCGAGTTTAAAAATTATTCGTTTAAGTACAATTCACAGGTAGAACCAACTCTCCGGGATATTGACCTTAGCGTCTATCCCGGAGAAAAAATTCTCATCATAGGACCATCCGGATCAGGAAAGTCAACACTTGCCAACTGCATCAACGGATTGGTTCCTTTTTCATATGCAGGAGAGAGTACCGGTGAATTATATATTGGAGGAAAAAAGCCAGAGGATTTGGGCATTTTTGGACTTTCCAAAATGGTCGGTACGGTATTACAGGATACAGATGGACAGTTTATCGGACTGACGGTAGCGGAAGATATCGCCTTTGTATTGGAAAACGACTGTATGGAAGAAGGAAAGATGCACAGACGTGTGGATGCGATTGCCGATATGGTGGATGTGAAAAATCTTTTGCACCATGCACCGGGAGCATTGTCAGGTGGACAGAAGCAACGTGTGTCCATGGCAGGCGTCATGATCGATGACGTGGATATTCTGCTTTTTGATGAGCCACTTGCCAATTTGGATCCGGCAACAGGAAAACGCGCGATCGCATTGATCGATTCCATCCAAAAAGAACAGAATAAGACCATCCTTATCATTGAGCACCGTTTGGAAGATGCTTTATATAAGGATGTAGACCGTATTGTGGTCGTGGGTGATGGCAGGATTGTTGCGGATATGACACCGGATCAACTTTTATCTTGTGATATACTGATGAAAGAGGGCATCCGTGAACCGCTTTATGTGACGGCATTGAAGCATGCAGGCTGCACGATTTCCGAAAAAGATCGTCCGGCACATGTGGAGACCATGGATTTTTCTGCCTACAAAGGACAGGTACAGGAATGGTTTGCCAGTGCCCAGACACCGGCAAAGGGAAAAAATAGCCAGGTGGCTCTTGCCGTAGAGCATTTGGATTTTTCCTATGATGCCAAGCACCCGATCTTACAGGATATTGATTTTTCGGTAAATAAAGGCGAAATGATCAGCATTGTTGGAAAAAATGGTGCCGGAAAGACGACTCTTTCCAGCCTGATCTGTGGCTTTTTGCAGCCGGATAAGGGCAGGATCCTCTTGGATGGTCAGGATATCGCACCGCTTTCCATCAAGGAGCGTGGCGAAAAGATCGGTATTGTCATGCAAAATCCAAATCAGATGATCTCCAAGGCAATGATCTATGATGAGGTGGCTTTGGGTCTTGCCGTGCGCGGTGTCTCGGAAGATGAGATCAAGGAAAGAGTCTATGAAACACTCAAGATCTGCGGTCTTTATCCTTTCCGTAACTGGCCGATCTCAGCCCTGAGTTTCGGACAAAAGAAGCGTGTGACTATTGCTTCTATTTTAGTCATGAACCCACAGATCATGATCTTAGATGAGCCGACAGCCGGACAGGATTACCGTCACTATACGGAGATCATGGAATTCTTAAAACGGGTAAACGAAGAATTTGGTACCACCATCATTATGATCACGCATGATATGCATTTGATGCTGGAATATACGGATCGTGCCATTGTGATCGCGGACGGACAGATGATCGCGGACGACACACCGGCAAATATCCTGACGAATGGACAGATCGCAGATCGGGCATACTTAAAGCAGACTTCACTTTATGAGATGGCAGAAAAATGCGGTATCCCGTCACCGTCTGCGTTTGTTGAATGCTTTATCAACTACGAAAGGACGGTGAGATAATGGCAAAATTATTTTCTTATGAAGAAAAAGGAACATGGATGGAAGATCTGTGTGGCGTTACCAAACTGATCTTCTTTCTGGCATGGACCATCACCTGTATGTTGACCTATGATACCAGGGTGCTTGCCATTATGCTTGCGACCAGTTTAATCTTGTTTAAACTATCCAAGACCAGTTGGGAACAGGTTGGTTCCGTTTTTAAGGTGATATTGGTATTTATGATCATCAACATTCTGGCTATTTTTATCTTTGCACCGGGACAGGGAACAAAGATCTATGGCACAGAGCACATCCTTTACAGTCTGGGCGGCCGCTGGGTGGTGACCCAGGAGCAGTTGTTCTATGAACTCAATGTTGTGCTCAAGTATTTTACGATCGTGCCGGCGGTATTTATGTTCATCATCACGACCAATCCATCCGAACTTGCGGCATCATTGAATAAACTTGGCGTAAGTTATAATATCGGTTATGCGATGGCGATCGCGCTCCGCTATATCCCGGATGTGCAGGATGATTTCCACAAAATCAAAAATGCACAGGAAGCGCGCGGAATCGAGATGTCCGGCAAGGCAAAACTGATGGATCGAATCAAAAATGTGTCAGCCATCATTTTCCCATTGATCTTTACCAGTATGGATCGGATCGACACGGTCAGCAATGCCATGGAGTTGCGTGGTTATGGAAAAAATAAAAAGCGTACCTGGTATATGGGGCGCAAACTTGCAAAAGCAGACTATGCGGTCATGATCGTAACTCTAGTCGTTATGGTCATAGCACTTGTGGTTACATATCATGATGGAAGCAGATTTTATAATCCATTTATTTAAGACAAGGTAGGGAAGGCCTATGAAAAAAAGAGGCAAGATCATATTAGGGATTTTGGCAGCACTTATCGTGGTCGCCGGTGGGGCATTTTATACTTGGGCGCAGCAACCAAGTTCCCGCTTACTTTTATCCTCCATTTATTTTATGGAGGTCACACTGAAAAATCCGGGCTATCTTTTGCATGATATTGATATTATGGAGATGTGCCGTGACTATGGCAATGGAGATACCGAACTGACCGGTAAAGTAGGACTTTCCGGTATGCAGCAGGTAAAATCTTCCATCTATTTTGATGTGGATGCCAAGCGGTCTTTTGCACAAAAGCGCATTTCTTCCAAGATGGATATGGATCTTTTGTGGGTCGATATGGGCGAGTTGGATTTTTATGCAGAGGATCAGACGGTCTACATGGAAGCCCCGCTTTTGGGGGATGATATTGGCTATGCCTTCCCGACGGGGCAGGATCTCTTTTTGAAAATGCCGGATCTGACTTCTGATATCGATAAAACATGGTTCAAGGATCATATGCAGGATATTGCAGACCTGACCAAGCAGATCTCCATCGATCAGACGGGTAAGACCATCGAAGATGAAGATGGCACGGTCAGTGAGGAGTTTGTGATCACCATTCCGCAGGGATGTGGACAGTTTATCTGGGATCTTTTAGGAATTGATGCCCCGGATTATGATGTGGTCTGCTCCATGTATCTGACCAAGCACAACCATTTGCGCAGGCTTTCTGTGGATATGTCGGATGTCTTAGATGGTGCATCCATGGTCGTTGATGGCGAGGATGTCGGCACTGCCTATATGTATCATGAACTGCCGGACGATGAGCGCGTAGAAATGAAGATGGTGCGCAATCCCGACTATTCTCATTGGATCGATGCGGAAATGACCTACTATGCCAATACCGGCAAACAGTACAAGATGACATCCCATATCACATGGCAGGAGGCAGAGGATGGATTTAGCCTGAAGGCTACGGATATGGTCATGACCTGTGACGGAGATACGATGGCAAAAGGATATTTTAAAGGGCAGATGAGGAAGGTGCCCGAAGGACTGCCGGATCTTTTCGGCGATCAGGCGGACTACATTCATAATCTGGAAGCCCTTGACTGGAAAGAGGTACGAGACGATACCGAAGGCTTTGTCAATGATGTATTAGGCAAAACATCTTTCTCGGTATTTATGGATGATGACAAATAAAAAATGACAATAAAAAAGACAGATGCTCTGGTGCAAGATAAGCGCCCAGGCATCTGTCTTTTTATTAGCCTATTAGCATTTTTCCGGTTCCGGATAATCTACGCCGAAAGTCTCGACGGTCACTTTTTTCATTTTCTGTTCCTCTAAAGGACGATCAGAGTAATCGGTTGCGGTCTCAGCAATCTTGTTGACTACATCCATGCCCTCGATGATCTGACCAAAGGCCGCGTACTCGCCGTCCAAGTGTGGGCTGGTCTGGTGCATGATAAAGAACTGGCTGCCAGCGGAATCCGGGACCATGGTGCGTGCCATGGAAAGGACACCCGGTGTATGCTTGAGGTCATTCTGGAAACCATTGTGAGAAAATTCTCCGGCAATGGAATAGCCAGGACCGCCGGTACCTGTGCCGGTCGGATCGCCGCCCTGCAGCATAAAGCCGCGGATCACACGATGGAAGATAATACCATCATAGTAGCCCTTGTTTACCAAGGAGATAAAGTTGTTGACTGTGTTTGGTGCAACATCAGGATATAATTCCGCTTTCATGATGTCGCCATTTTCCATTTCTATGGTTACGATAGGATTCTGTGCCATATGAAATACCTCTTCTTTCTAAAAAATTGTCGCTGCCGATAACAACAACGAAATATGCAATATATTATAGGTCATATGAGGGATGGAGTAAAGAAAAAATAATATTGGCTTTTGTCAGACTTTTGAAATAATTCAAAAAGGTCTTGCCAAAAGGAAAAAGACTTGTTAATATCAATCTCACCATCTTATGAGATGGCATCTTTTTTCGACGGCGTATCGCCGGCTTATTCCGATTTGGGTATGCTTTATGTCCTTTTATGCAAAAATGAAAGGATGAGAGAATATGCAGGATATTATTAAAGAATATGGACCAGCTATGATCACCGTGGTTGTGATCGGAGCAATGTTGATCTTGGTTTCGACACTGATCGGTAAGGATCAAAACAGTATTGTCGGTGGGGCTTTTTCCCAGTTACTGACGTATTTCTTCACGAAGAATGCGCTGTAAGGGGGACGACATGAGTGAACGGATGATCGCATTGGGTAAAAGTGGTGATTTTTTCGGACCGCTTTATCCCTATATTATCGATGATGATGTGACGGATGTGGATTACAACGGCAGAGAGGTCTGGATCACGGACAGCGATAATTGTCGTCATGTATGCAAAGATCTGATCTTAAGTCAGGATTTCGTGGACCAGTTTACCGGGCGCGTGGCAAATGGTGTGAGCAAGGCATTCAACCGGCAAAATCCGGTCTTGGAGGCAGAGACGGCAAGTCTGCGCATTACCATTGTGCATGAGTCTGTGTGTCTGACCGGGCGCAGCATCTGCATCCGCAAGTCCCTGCCCTATGTGCGGCTGCATGCCAGACAGATGATCGCAGAAGGCTATTGCAAAGAGGAGGTTTTAGACCTGCTTTTGTCCTGTGTGGCAGACCATAAAAATATTGTAGTGGTAGGCGAACCGGGAGCGGGCAAAACGGAACTCTGTAAATTTTTATCCGGTTATATCCCGGAGGATGAGCGTGTGATCACGATCGAGGATACGACGGAATGGCATTATCCCAGTATGCATCCAGACCATGATTGTCTGGAACTGCGGATCAACCGGCAGATGGACTACACGCAGGCGATCAAGACCTGTCTGCGCCTGAATCCTAAGTGGATCATGCTCTCGGAGACTAGGTCTAAGGAAGTGGTCTATCTGATGGAGTGTCTGAGTACGGGGGTACACGGCATGACGACTCTGCACACGTCGGATGTGAGAAAGATACCGGATCGTATGTTAAATATGGCGGGAAATGAGCGGGATGCCGGACGCATGGAAAATGATATTTATTCCTTTATTGATGTTGGAATTCTGGTGCGCAGGCGCGGCTGGGAAGATAGCATGGAGCGTTATCAGATCAGCAGATATATCGATCAGGTCTGCTTTTTTTCCAGAGAAGATGGAAAAAATCAGGTGCAGATCGTGGTAGAAGATGGAAAAGTGATTTCCGATGCATGGGGAGAGAGGAAGGGAACGTATTATGAAGCGAAAGTTGCTATGGGATGAATTGTATCAATATGGCTATGTTTTTTCCTGGAAGAAAAGTCTGGGGATGTATGGTGTTGTGGTGGCATTTGCCCTTTTGCTGGGGCGGTATTTTCATCTGGATGGGATCTATCTTGTCCTTTTGTGTGGCTGGTGTGCCTTTCTGTTTCCCTTTTTTCTGCGCAATCTCTATCGCAACCGCTATGGGCAGTTGCAGTTTGTGGAAGCAAACACCTATATGGAGCAGTTTTTGTACTCTTTTCAAAAATCGGGCAAGGTGCTGGTGACCTTAAAGGATGTAGAAAAAATTTTGGCAAAGGGCAGGATGCATACCTGTATCAGGGATGCGATCACCTATATTGAAAAGACCTATGGGGAAAATCAGGTGGAGGCGAAGGCGCTGTCGCGTATCGAGCAGGAATATCCCCTGCAGCAGATGGCAACCATGCACCGTTTTGCCTTGCAGGTAGAACAAAATGGGGGAGAATATGGGGATGCTATCTTACTGATGCTGGATGCCAGGCGCATGTGGGCAGACCGGGAATATGAACTTTTAAAGGAGAAAAAGAGAAAGCGGACGCAGATCTTGGTCTCGGTCGTCGTATCTTTGCTTTTGTGTTCTGCCTTTGTCTATGTGGCAAACGGCATTTCTATGACAATCTCCGATTATGCCCTGGTTAAGGTCACAACCCTTGTCACGCTTTTGATCGATCTGTGGATCTTTTATGTGGCGGATAAGAAACTGGCAAGTGGCAGTATGGAAAAGACCTGCGATGAGAAAGACTTACTCCGCCAGTATGAAAAAGTAAAGCGGTGTGATGCGGCAGGCAAAAGAGAATTGGGCTATGGCATTTCAAAAAGAAAGGTGACCCGTGCCCTGCAAAAGGTCTTTCCGCAGTGGCTCTTAGAAGTGTCTTTGCTCCTGCAGAGTGAAAATGTGCAGGTGGCGATCATGGAATCCTATGAGGAAGCACCCCTGCTCTTAAAGCCGGAACTGCGCCAACTAATACAGGATCTGCAGCAGAAACCGACAGACATGGAGCCCTATCTGGCATTTTTGCAGACCTATGCCCTGCCGGAAGTACAGTCCTCCATGAAGATGCTTTATTCTTTGTCGGAGGGCACCGGGGGCAATGCGTCCAGCCAGATCAGTGATATTATCCGTAGAAATCAACTGCTTTTCGATCAGGCACAGAAGATGAAAAACGAGGATGCCTTAGGTGGGCTCTACGCCTTATTTTTAGCACCGCAGTTGACCGGGGGAGCCAAGATGTTAGTGGATATGGTCATGCTCTTTTATGTCATGATGGCAAGCAGTATCTTGCAGATGTAGGAAAGGGGAAAGTTTATGGAAGTCATTATAAAATCATTTATCGGGGTTTTCTGTCTCATGCTTTTGACGGTTACGGGAATCGGCATTACGGCGACATCGGTATCAGCGCGAAATGCAAATGCCTTTCTGACTGCCAGTGCCGAAAGGATCGAGGCAGCACATTTTGCAGAGGATGTGATCGAAGCCTGTCAGGCAGATGCAAGAGAAATGGACTATGACCTTAGTGTGGAAGTTTATCGACCGGGGGGAAGTAAGCAGGCAGCCTATGGAAGTATGACGCTGACCTATGACTATGGGATTTCCTTTTTTGATCTGGAAAATACCAGAAAGATTGCGGTGGATTTATGGTAAAGGGGGAACTATATGCAGGAAATTATGCGGGATTATGGGATGGCGCTTTTTTACAGTGTCATCGGCGGCAGTATTTGTGGCGTCTTTCTTTTGGCAATACAGGCATTTTGTATGTAAAGAGAGGAGAAGTGGGATGAAAGAGATTATGGATACTTATGGGGAAATGTTGCTAGCGGTCGTTACGACCGTCATGTTGGGGATCTTGTTCTGGCAAGAGATAAAAAGTCCTTTTGGCATGGGGTTGGCGCTGGCATTAGAGCAGATGTTTGGATAAGGGGAGAATATGACAGAAATTATAAGAAACTATGGTAGGACTTTGCTTGCCATGGTGGTAGCAGGGGCTTTGCTGACCTTATTCTTTTGCCTGTCTTTTGCAGGAGAAAAGGGGCTGCCTCGGACACTGGGAAAGCAGATGAAAGAGAAGATGGGACAGGAGACATATGGGATGACAACTTCCGATCAAGCCATCCGAAGGGCAAAAGAAGATTCGGTCCCGACAGCAACCACGCAGACGCTTTTGGTCGGGAAGTCCTATCAGGCAAAGGATATGATCTTAGCAAGGGATGCCAGGGGAGAGGAGGCGTCTTTTTCCATCCTTTGGATCGAGGATACCGACAGCAGGGAAGTGGTAAAAGCGCAGGAAGATGCGGCGGGAGAAGAAAACTATTGCTTTGAGCGTAGCGGCATCTATCGGGCAAAAGTCATGCTTTGGGATGCGCAGGGGGCAAGTCAGAATGGTTGGATCTATCTGCGTGTGGAAGAAGGAGAACAAGGATGAAATATATCGTGTATGGTATCGTTTCTGCGGCGATCTTGTTTCTTTCCGTGCTCATGTTTCTGACCGTCGAAGGAAGGACAGACCATGAAAAGACCTTGGAGGAGGCGGTCAGTCTGGCTTTGGATCAGACCATGCAGGAACAATGGATGCAGGCAGAAAGTATAAAGGATGACGAGGCATGGGCGGATGCTTTTTGCCGGATCTTAAAAGAGAAAATGCAGGGGCTTGGAATCAAAGGGGAGTGTAAGGTGGAGATCTACGGCGTGGATAGCAAAAATGGTCTGCTGTCCGTGGGGGTGACCGAGACCTACCGGCATCCCAATGGAACAGAGGGAACCTGTCAAGTGATAAAAACTGCCCTGTGGGATCAGAAGATGGAAAAAGAAGATCATGAGGTGCGTTTTTATGTGGATGACAGACTGTGGCAGGCATACCGGGTAGAGGATGGAGCAGACTTTATCTTACCGCAGACCCCGGCGGTCGAGGGGCGAAAGTTTTTAGGCTGGTCAAGACAGGCAGATCAGTGGAGTGGGGAAGCATTTCCTGCGCAGGTAAAGGAAACACAGACCTATTATGCGTGTTTTGAGTAAATGAGATCATAGAAAAATGGGGAGGAACCATGAGAAGAAGATTGCGAGAAAAACAGGAAAAACGAAAACAGGGGAAAAGGATTTGTGCTATGTTTTTGCTGGTGCTTACGGTCATATCTGGCGGTGGAAATGTATTGCCGGTTCGGGCAGAGAGCACAGAGGTGGAATTGGTGGAGCACCAGGATGCAGAAAAGTTGGCTTTCGATCGGGAAGATGGGGCGATGTCTAAGACAAACATGGAAGGAATGGTGGCAGAAGCAGACGACCGACAGATAGGATATGACCTAGAGATGGAAGACACAGAAAGCGAGGTGGCATACACGGAAGAAGAGATGCAAACCGCAGAAAACGAGAAATCGCGCGCGGACATAGATTCGCAAGCCGCGACAGTAGAGGAAGGCACAGGCGCGGAGTTGCAAGACGGGATAAGTATGCCGGAACAGAGCATGTCGGTCACAAGTTATGGCTGTGGCTGGTTCTACGACTATTGGATGTGTTCTTCCTGGACGGATTTTGTCGTGGGCGCATGGTTAAATGGGGCGAAAAAATTTGTCCTCTTGGAGGATATTCCTATAACAGAACGCTGGCTGATCACAGACGGTGCCTGTTTTACCATCAACGGCAACGGACATCAGATGGTCAATTATCTGTCACAGCCGGGACCCATGGTCACGGTGCAGAATGGTGCAACCCTGATCACAGAGGGCAATCTGACACTCAATGGAAACAACCACAGAAATAATGGTGCAGCAGCGGAAGGTGGTTCTTCTGCCGTGGATTGTATCAATGCATCATGGTATGGCAGTGATACGACTATCTGCAATAACTGGAATTATGGCTATATCGGGGTAGACCATCTGGGCGGTGGCACCGGGTTTAATATCGTATCGGAAAATGGCTCGGGCTTCCCGGCAGTCGGCGTCTTTAACAACTGTCGGGCATATAACTGTGATGGTGCAGCATTTTTTGCAAGGAATACGGATGGCAGGGGAGCAACGCTGATCTGCAATAACTGCGTGGCTTATGACTCATCCTGGGGATTTATGGTCACGGATGGCGGAATGTATCTGACAGACTGTTCGGCGCAAGCACCACGCTATGACGGCAGTAAATGGCTCTATGGCGGTGCGGGCATTGCCTATATGGGGCAGGCGAGCGGCAGTGC
>ERZ832317.4188-NODE-4188-length-14192-cov-22.348872_pt1 | contig 14192 bp, 16 predicted proteins | sample MGYA00519695_ERZ832317 | MGnify/ENA primary metagenome ERZ832317 (study PRJEB31850, sample SAMEA3708726) | human gut metagenome | biome: human gut; feature: human-associated habitat; material: faeces | place: China | collected 2014 ...
GTATAGCGAAGTTGGTATCGCGCCTGGTTTGGGACCAGGAGACCGTGCGTTCGAGTCGCACTACTCGGACCAACGAAAAAAGGGACTCTGAAATTGCTGATTTCAGAGTCCCTTTTCCTTGTTCAATGTCTACTGTGATGTTGGATCTAAATCCGTCGAATTCGACGGGTTTAGGCAGTTAGCCAGATTCGATTCATAATCACCACGCACTACCGCACTCGGTGAGTGAACGACATTAACCTGCACATTGACACTTGCGTTCATAAAAACGCCGATCTTTTCAGCCGCGCCTCGCTTCATTTGTTCTGTCACATGCGTGTAAGTGTCCAGCGTGAATGCGGCACTATAGTGGCCGAGCATGCCAGCGACCGTTTTTGCATCTACGCCGCTCTGAATTGCTAAGGTCGAAAATGTATGTCTCAAATCATGAAAGCGAACGCTTTCATCCACTCCGGCAGCGGCGAGCATTTGTTTGTGTAAATGTCGAAGAGAGTCCGGACTCCAGTAACCATTAGTTCTTGGACACCAAAACATGAGGGGACTATCCGGATGCTTGTTGTGCTCATCTATGAGCAAAGCAACAGTATTCTCCGGAAGAGCTATTGTTCGAATCGAATTCTCAGTCTTCGGTACAGAAATGCACAACTCTCCCCCAGAACGAGTGAGCTGCTTGTTAACCGTCAGCATTCGTGTTTCCGGATTCAAGTCGGCCCACTCCAGGCCAAGTAATTCTCCCCGTCGAAGCCCACTTGTCAATTCCAAATAGAAAAGCGCATAGACCCCAAGTCGCTTTGCCTCATTCAGATATGCACCTATCTTGTCCTGCGGCAGGACGTGCATTTCTTTCTTTTCACGCTTTGGAGTTTTGCAGTTATCGCAAGGGTTGAAGGGAATAATCCGCTCCTTAACTGCCTGTTTCAGAGCGCCGCTCAATACCGCATGAATGTGCTTCACGGTGCTTGCAGACAATGGCTCATATTTCCGATTTCCATGGTTGTCTAAGCGGCCATGTGTGTGCAGATCATTGTAGAATCGTTGGATCTGAATCGAGCTGAGTTTTGAAAGCTGGATATGGCCCAAAACCGGGATGATGTGGTTCTCGATCATGCTCCTATAACCATCTGCTGAGCTAGGGCGAAGATTTGGCTTTGTGTAGGAATCAAACCAAAGCCGAATCCATGTAGAAAGGGGCTGTGAATCATATCCTTTGCCCTTGCGATAATAAGGCCCTGTATCCTGTTGGATGGCTCGTGCTAGCTTCGCTGCGCATTCTTTTCGTGTCTTAGCAAAAACGCCCTTCTGAATACGCTTTCCCGTCAGAATATCGTAGCCGGCAGTATATCGACCTTCCCAACAGCCGGGGTATCTCTCTCGAATGCTGCCTTCGCCATTCGCTCTTTGCCTACCAGCCATAATGATCTCTCTTTTCCATTTGCGTCTGAGCATCAAGCCACGAGAGAAATTTTCCTTTGTCAATATAGACCCTTTGACCACTTACCGTATGGGGAAAGCCATCGCTCTTTAGAAGTCTATATGCAACCGTAAGACTGCATCCGAGGGTCTTTGCAACGAGCGGCATCGTCATCACATCCGGAAGATCTTCTTTGCGCCGGATTCGCGGCATCTTACTATCGTCCATCCTTGTCACTCCGTATAGAAGAGAGAGTCCTTCTCTTCTGTTTGCACATTTAGCCAGGTAAGGAATTTGTCTTTCGGCACGAAGATACGACTTCCAACTTTGAAGGCAGGAAAGTCGATGCGCTTCACAAGCTCATAGACCTGAGACAGCCCGAGGCCGAGAAAATTGGACACCTCTTGAACATTGAGGATAAGGGGGAGCTCATCGGAACTCTTATACTGGCAACTTTTCATTTTGCATTCCTCCTGTGAAGTAATCTATATCAATACTTACGAGGAGGTTTGGTAACCAACAACAGGTTCGTACAAATTATCAGCAATAGAAAGCAGAAACTGCATTTTATTTGTGGCGAATTTGCCGCAATTAAACGACAGTTGCGTTGGGACGTTATGAGATTAGCTAAAAAAGAAGCACTTACGGATCAATACCGTAAGTGCCTCTCTATGGGTTTTCAAATTACTGGATGGCGTCTTTGAAAGCCTTTCCAGGTTTGAATGTAGGCGACTTGGAAGCAGGAATCTCAATCTGCTCACCCGTGGCAGGATTCTTGCCAGTACGAGCAGCACGTTCTTTGACCTCAAAAGAGCCGAAGCCCACCAGCTGCACCTTGTTGCCAGCCTTCAGAGTGTTCTCAGTAGTTGTGATAAATGCTGCGAGAGCAGTCTCACAATCCTTCTTGGAAAGGCCACTCGTTTCAGCCATTGCAGCAATCAATTCAGTCTTATTCATGTTTTTCCCCTTCTTTGATTATGTATCTTTGGCGCTTTGTTATTATAACGAGTGTGAGATGGAATGGCAATACTTTCTTGATCCATTGCCGGCGTATACTCGTTGCTGAATGCATAAGTGCTGGCCCTTGCAAAGGTCGGCCCGTTATGCTAAAGTAACATATGTAACATACACACGGAGGAACGATGCTATGCTCAGTCAGGAAAAGCAAAAGAAATTAGCGTATGTCGCACGCAGATACTATCTGGAAAATCAGCGGCAGAGCGATATTGCAAAGGAATTAGGGGTTTCCAGGCCCTTAGTCAGCCGGATGCTTTCTGAAGCGCGTGAACTTGGTGTGGTGGAAATTACGATCCATGAGCCGGGGGCGCGGGCGGAGCGCCTGATGGAGCGGCTACATTTGTACAGCGCCATTCAAAACGGCGTTTTAATAGAAGATGGGAAAGATGAGGACGAAACCAATCGCGCGCTTTCTCAGGGAGCGGTCGAACTGCTTCAGAATATAGGAACTCAACGGCTTGGAGTTGGCTGGGGCTATTTGATCGGACAGCTCGTGACATGGTTGGAGACAAATCCTCAGCAAGACAGCTCCATCACAGATATTTGCCCGCTGGTTGGCAATGCCAATATCCCTGCTCGGAATTACCAATCCAATGAAAATGTCCGCTTGATGGCACAACAGTTTGGCGCAGCTTCGCACTTTCTCTACCTGCCTGCATTGCCGGACAACCAAGAGGAGAAACGCCTGCTCTGCTCAACGGAGGTCTATCACCAGATCGAACAGCAGTGGGAACAGATTGATACCGCCCTCGTCAATATCGGCAATTATCCGTCCAGCCCTGACTTTGCTTCACTCGTTCGCTATGGCGACTTGCTCCAGAAGCAGCACGCCTGCGGCCGGATGCTCATTTACTATTTCAACGAGGACGGGACGGTCATCCAGTCGGATCAGGATTTTGCCATTCAAATCCCGCTTGATCTTCTGCGGAAATGCCCGAACATCATCGGAGTCTGTTCGGCAAATACCAGTGAGAAGGCCCTGTGCGGTGCCCTGCGGTCCAATGTGCTGACGCATATTGTCGCCCGGTCTTCTCTTGTGCAGGCATTATTCGACAAATAAGTTACATATGTTACGCTCGGAATATGATTTATTCCGAGCGTCATTGTTGTTCTGACAAATTGCACATTTTTAATAGGTTGTATTCGGTATATATGGTGAAATTCTGTCTCTGCTATTGACATCTGTTACGCTCTACATTATCATAAATTCACAAATGTAACACAAGGGCGATGGAAGGAGGTGAAGCGAAATGACGAAAACAGAATTTGCAGCACGGCTGCAGCAGGCTTGCGCGTCGGTGACGGCTGCAGAGCAGGAACTGACGGAAATTGACTCCAAGTTTGGAGATGCCGACCACGGCTTGACCATGACCAAGATCGCCGGTGCGATCTCCGGTGCGGTAGCCGAATCCGACGGCGGCATTCAGTCCATGCTGGATGATGCGGCTATGGCTGTTATGGTGTTGAATGGAGGCAGCGCCGTTCCCCTGTGGAATACTTGGCTGGATGGAATGCAGGAAAATGCCCCCGACGGAGACGAGATCGACACCGCAGGACTTCAGGCAATTTTTGCTCGGGCTCTTGAGGCGCTGAATGAGATGTCGGGTGCCCAAGTGGGCGACAAGACCATGATGGATGCCCTGATCCCCGCCAGCGAGGCAATCGCGGCATACACAGGAAATGACGAGCAGGAGTTGTTTGCCGCAGCAGCTGAGGCAGCGACTCGAGGTGCCGAAGCCAGTAAACAGTTCGTGTCCAAGTTTGGACGGGCGAAAAGCTATGGCACACAGACCATTGGAACGCCGGACGCGGGCGCAACTTCAATGGCGTATTTTTTCCGCGGGCTGGCGCAGTTCTGAGTACAAACAACTGATCTGAAATGAGAGGTATTTTACATGAACATGAAGAAGTTTATCAATGCCCCCGAAACGATTACCGATGAGGAACTGGTTGGCCTGGGTCTGGCCTACCCCGACATTCTTGATGTGGACGGTCATCTGGTCATCAGCAAGGATCTGGCCGACGCCGACCGTGTGACGATCGTGACCTATGGCGGCTCCGGCCACGAACCCGCTCAGGCTGGCTTTGTGGGCAAAGGTATGCTGGATGTCCAGGCTGTCGGCGATATCTTCGCTGCCCCCAACGGCAAGCTGGTGTTTGACGCCATGAAGCTGGCGGATAAGGGGCACGGCGTGCTGCTGCTGACCTTAAACTATGCCGGTGACCAGCTGGCTGGCAAGCAGGCGATGAAGCTGGCTCAGAAGGCTGGCCTGAATGTCCGTCAGGTAGTTACCGGCGAGGAAATCCAGTACGATCCCAACGGCGAGGATAACAAGCGCGGTCTGGCCGGTGCGGTGGCTCTCTACCACATTGCCGCAGCCGCAGCCCGAGAAGGAAAGAGCCTGGATGAGGTGGCTGACCTTGCTCAGCGCTATGCCGACAACATGGCGTCCATCACCGTTAAGTCCACCGATGCCACGCACCCCCAGAACGGAATGTCCTTCGGTGATCTGGGCGAGACAGATCTGATGGAGATCGGTGCCGGTCAGCATGGCGAGGGTGGCGGCATCCGAGTGCCTATGTCGTCCTCTAAGGAGACGGTGGCCCTGGTGGCTGAGGCTCTGTGCAAAAATCTGGAGTTGAAGGCTGGCGATAAGGCTTTCGTTATGATCAACGGCTGCGGCGCAACTACCATGATGGAGATGCTGGTGCTGTTCAAAGATACTGTGGAATTCTTGAAAGCCAAGGACATTGAGGTCGTCGGGAGCATGGTCGGTGAGATCCTCACCGTGCAGGAAGCCGGCGGTTTCCAGATGAATATTGCCAAGTGGGATGAGGAGTTCACCCGCCTTTGGAATACACCCTGCCACACGCCCGCGTTCAGCAAGGAGTAAGCCATGGCCGATAATGTTGGAAATAAGGCAGCACACGATTATCATTTGGATGTGCCTGCTGTACAGGAGGGCTTCTATGTAAAAGGCGCCTCCAACTGTGACTGGGGAATGAAAAACCGTATGGCGCGGCTGTTTGATCCCAAGTCAGGCAACACGGTCATGCTGGCCTTTGATCACGGCTACATAATGGGTCCTACGGCGGGGCTTGAGCGTATCGACCTTGTCATCCCGCCCCTGATCCCTCATGTCAATGTGCTGATGGGGACTAAGGGCATGATCCGCTCCTGCATCTCTCCCTCCGCGCAGGTAGCCAAGTGCGTCCGAGTGACCTACGATACGACTGTTCTGTTCGACGATATGTCCAACGGCGGTGGAATCGCCTGCGATATTGAGAACGCCCTCCGGATGAATGCCGACTGCATGGCGGTTCAAACCTTTATTGGCACTCCCGGCGAGTCCCGTTCGCTGGAGTTGCTGTGCCGCACCGCTGATGCCGGTACCCGCTACGGCATTCCCACCTTGGGAGTGGTGGCCGTAGGCAAACAGATGGAGCGGACGGAGAAGTTCTTCCAGTTGGCCACCCGCGTGCTGGCGGAAAACGGGGCTAACGTGGTCAAGAGCTACTTCTGCGAGGGCTTTGAGCGGGTAGCCGCTGCCTGCCCGGTGCCCATCGTCATTGCCGGCGGCAAGAAGCTGCCGGAGTTGGATGCACTGGAGATGGCCTATCAGGCCATTGATCAGGGAGCTCACGGCGTAGACATGGGCCGGAATATCTTCCAGTCCGACTGTCCCGCGGGTATGGCTCAGGCCATTGGCAAAGTTGTCCATGAGGGCTATACCGCCAAACAGGCCTATGAGGTCTATCAGGAAGTTAAAAATCAGAACGCATAGGCAAATAAAATAGAAGAGGGCCCTTCAAAAGAAGGGCCCTCCCGGAAACTGCGGAATACGTCGATGTGATCTCATCGTGCGAGGATAAGATCACCGCCTTCGTGCAGCAATTTGATTATATACTACATTTGAATAAATTGCAATGCGAAGGATTTATTTTAAAGAAAAGAGGGATCCTTCCATGACTGCAAAGAAATACTTTCCCATCGCTTTATTTATCGGCCTACAGGCCGCTGTCCTCCAGGCTATTGACCAGGCCATCTGCGCCGGTATCGTTCCCCTTTTCGCCGGCGGCGGATGGATCTCTTTCCAGGCTTGGGCCGTGTACTTCATGGGCGGCTGCACCGTTAAGAACGGTGTCCGCGCCATGATTGGCTATGTGATCGGCATGGTAGCTTCCATCGCCATTATCTTCTGTGGCGGCCAGTTGGGGGCGCTGGGCTTTTGGGCCATGCCCCTGGTGCTGCTGGTACTGGTTCCTATCATCCTGTATCTCGATATTGCCCCAGAGATGATCAATTTTGTTCCTGCCGTGTTCGTCGGCGCGGGTGTGTTTTTCGGTATCATGAGCTATATCCCCGGTGCTACCTTCGGCAATGCCTTCATCAGCGAGGGGATCTATGCCCTGATCGGTCTGGTCTTTGGCTGGCTGACGATCACTTTCCGGGGCTGGTATGAGGCCAAGTAAGTAATATAGCAGGTATGTCCTGCAAATAAAAGGAGGAGACTCGTTATGTCCGCTACCTATATGCACATCGGTATTCCTATCACGAACCGCAAGCCCAACATGACTTACAATGAAGGTGCAAAGTTCTGGGTTAGCAATGTTGACGACTATGACTATAAGATCGAGTACCTGAAGTTTGAGGAGGGCACACCTTTCCCTGAGGAGATCCACCGCAACCCGCATGTTGCCTATAAGGTGGACGACCTGGAGAAGTACATTGCCGATGCCGACAGCGTCATCTGCGGCCCGATGGCAGCCAATGACAAGGGCGATCGGCTGGCATTTGTCTGGAAAGATGGCGCCATTCTGGAACTCTACCAGGAGGCTTGAGTTTCAAAGCCACAAAAAAGTAAATGCAAAAAGACGAGCAGCAATCTGCTCGTCTTTTTTCTTGCGGTTGTTCTGCTGAACTATACAAGGTCTGTCCTGATGGGCTGGCTCTATGTATACCAAAAAGCATACTTTTTGGCTGATGGCATTTTTGGTCGATCGAAATCAAATATGTGTTTCAAAATGCCATAAACAAATTAGTGAGATATTTCAAAAAACAATGGACATTATGGTGCAATTCTTCTCCATAAAACGTCGCCCTTTTCCGATGCTCGCATTACAATCGCATTAATGCTTTTAGAACAGTATAGCAAACTATTCGCAGAGAGTGATCAGGGGGATTTTCGTACCATCGGTGGAGCAAAATACTGTCTTTCGGCTAAAATTACTTTTCGTATACTGCGAATTACCGCATATACAATTGCCTGTCGCTGATGAAGGGTGATAAGGTTGTCAAGCTGGCTGAAGAAAGCACCTATTTGCTGCTGTTCAGCGTATTGAGGAACCATAACGGTCTTTGCTAACAGTTCATCTTTAGTAATGCCTTTAATCGATGTTCCTTGTACTGCATTCAACTCGGATTGCAGCTTTTTATAGCAAGCATATACCGTGAAAAGTGGCTCTGCATTGAGCTTGCTCAGCGATAGAAAATCTTGGCTGGTAGCATAGGAATACGGCATAAATGCGAGCTTTCCAACACCTACACGGGTAATAATTGCTATTGAGTTTTTAGGTACAAGTTGAGTTGCAGAATTGTTTAATCCATACTGAGTTATACGCTTCCTCGGTACAACGCCGAACAACCTTCCATCAACTACATCAGAGGACTGTATCCACGGAATATCACCATCCCAATATGCCTCATTTAATGTCGAAGGAGTACCGCCACCATAGGTCTTTTCAGCTAATTCCGATACCTTACGCTGTTCCCAAGAGAATGTATAAAAAGGGGGTGTCAGTTGGACAATCAGAGAAATATCCGGAGGTGAATGCAAAAATGGCTGTCGTTGATGAAGGGTGATAAGGTTGTCGAGGACTGAAAAGAACGCTGAAATACTTTCCTGCTCAATGCGGGAAGGAAAACATACCGGACCTTTCAAGGCGTTCTCAGCGGATACTTTCATATCATTCTTTGCACCCTTATTGACCAATGGATGCATATAGTTATTCATTCGTGCGTGCTGCTCAAAATACACTTGAATGAAGTCCGAAAAAGCATTTTCCTTCGGATGATAAACGGCATACAAAGTTGAAACAATGCCTGGTTTTCCTTTGTTTGTCTTGATTATTCCATACGGATTAGAGTTAAGAGGCGACTTTGTATATACTACATCACCCGTCTGAACGACACCGTAATTTGATACTGATGCACCAGCGAAAGAACGACCTTGAAACTCAATCTGATTAACTATTCCATAGTCGCCTGAAACGGACAAAACATCAGACCTACCATATATGTTGCCAGTGTTCTTTTCGGCGGAAACAGTAAGGTAATCTTCTAACTTACGCTGTTCCCAAGCTATTCGGTTACAGTCGAGCTTACACAGGTATGAAATATAGGAATTAAGTTTGATATTTCGGGATTTATAGTTGCTATTCCAGGATTATATGCTATAATATAAAATGTATTTTAGTACTTACTCGCGGGCCGAGAGAAAGGAATGATATGATGGCTGTAAGCTATAAAAAACTCTGGCACATTCTGCTTGATCGAGATATGAAGAAAAGAGATTTGCAGGAAGCTGCAGGGCTCACAAAATACGCAATGAATAAGCTTAGTCGTGATGAAAATGTCAGCACTGAAGTGTTGGGAAAAATCTGCTCCGCTTTGAATTGTACAACTGACGATATTATGGAGTTTGTTTCTGACGAAAAGTAAGTCCGTTTTATGGGACACTAGTTGTGTGTATCATAATAGGGGGGTAGTACGTTGCCCTTAGAAAAAGAAAAAGGATGGGGTCACAGAATGAATAAGCAACAACTTGCTCAGAAAATATGGGCTTCCGCAAATCAAATGCGTTCCAAAATTGAAGCAAATGAATATAAGGATTACATACTAGGCTTTATTTTTTACAAGTATCTTTCCGATAAGGAAGTTAAGTTCTTGAAGGAGAACGACTATGATAATGAACTCCTGAAAACCGTATCGGAGGAAGATGCCGAAACAGTTGAATGGATCCAAAAAAACATAGGCTACTTTATTGCCTATAAGGATCTTTTCTCCACTTGGCTCACGATGGGTAAGGACTTTGATGTTTCAAATGTCCGTGATGCTCTTTCTGCATTTAGCCGACTAATTTCTAATTCGCATAAAAGGGTATTTGAAAAAGTATTTGATACCCTGCAAACAGGCCTTTCCAAACTTGGCGATAGCTCCGGTTCACAAACGAAAGCAATTAGTGGGCTGCTGACGCTGATAAAAGATATTCCTATGGATGGCAAGCAGGACTACGATGTTCTCGGTTTCATCTACGAATATCTTATCAGTAACTTTGCAGCAAATGCTGGAAAGAAAGCTGGCGAGTTCTACACCCCGCACGAGGTATCGCTTCTGATGTCCGAGATCGTTGCGAGTCATTTGAAGGGTAAAAGTGAAATCAAAATCTACGACCCGACAAGCGGTTCGGGCTCACTGCTTATCAATATTGGTCAAAGCGTTGCGAAGTATATGAGCGACGACAACAATATTCAGTATTACGCTCAGGAGTTGAAAGAGAATACTTATAACCTGACCCGAATGAATTTGGTTATGAGAGGCATTGATCCCGCTAACATTATCACTCGTAACGGCGATACTCTCGAGGAGGATTGGCCGTACTTTGATGAAAATGATCCGGTCAATACCTATAACCCTCTCTATGTGGATGCGGTCGTATCCAATCCGCCGTATTCGCAGGCTTGGGATCCGTCTAATAAAGAGGGAGATCCTCGTTATGCTCGTTTTGGACTTGCTCCCAAAGGAAAAGCCGACTATGCTTTCCTACTTCACGACCTGTTCCATATCAAACCGGACGGCATTATGACAATTGTTCTTCCCCACGGCGTACTGTTCCGTGGCGGTGAGGAAGGTGAAATCAGAAAAAACCTGATCGAGAATAACCATATCGACGCCATTATCGGGTTGCCTGCAAATATCTTCTTCGGGACAGGGATCCCCACCATTATTATGGTGCTGCGCCAAAAGCGTGAGAACACCGATGTTCTTATCATCGACGCATCCAAGGGATTTATCAAAGAGGGTAAAAATAACAAGCTCCGTGCGTCTGACATTAAACGCATAGCAGACACCTTTATCAAGCGTGAAAGCGTCCCGAAGTTTTCACGAGTTGTCAGTCGTGAAGAAATTCGCAGCAATGATTATAACCTGAACATTCCTCGCTATGTGGACTCATCTGAAGCAGCCGAGCATTGGGATGTCTATGCGTCTATGTTTGGCGGTATCCCGACGGCAGAAATTGAAGAGCTGGGCGAATTTTGGACGGCGTTCCCGGCACTGAAAAAGGCTCTGTTTACAGAGAGTGGCATCCCCTATGTGAATGTGTCTGTCGATGACATTAAGAGCGCCATCAAGAGCCACCCCGATGTGGTCGGATTTGAGGATGCTTTTAATGCCGCCTTTTCTACTTTCCCGGCGTTCCTGAAAGAAGAACTTATCGACCGGATGGAAAGCATTGAAATCTCTAAGGCTGAAACCGTTCTGAGCGCTGATATTTTTGAGCGTCTGAAGGATATTCCGCTTATCGACAAATATGCGGCGTTCCAACTCCTTGACGACGATTGGACTGGAATTTCTATTGATCTTGAGGTCTTGCAGACCGAGGGCTTTTCTGCGACAAAGGAAGTCGATCCGAACCTTGTCATCAAGAAAAAGGATGGCAAAGATCAGGAGGTGCAAGAAGGCTGGGTAGGTCACATAATCCCGTTTGACTTGGTACAGGCGACTTTGCTCTCCGCAGAAACGGATGAGCTCCACGGTTTGGAAAGCCGTTTGGCGGAAATCCCGTCTGAATATGAGTCCATCCTTGATGAAATGACAGAGGAGGATAAAGAGAGCTGCAACGATGTTCTCACCGATGAAGGCGATGCTTTCGTTCCGAAAGAAGTATCCAAAAAGATCAAAGAACTGAAGAAAGACCGTTCTCCTGAAAGCGTTGTGCTCTGTACACTCTTAGAAAAGGTTGAGTCTTTGGTCAAGAGCGAGAAAGAAATCAAAGCGCAAATCAAGGCAAAGAGTGTTGCGTTGCAGGCAAAAACAAAGGATACGATTGAAAACCTGAGTGACGAACAGGCTTTGGATTTGCTTAAAAAGAAGTGGATCGCTCCTCTTATTGAGAGCATTCACAAGCTGCCTGATACCGTAATCGACAGTTTGGTAAGCAAAATTCAAGCCCTACAGAACAAGTATGCGACAACTTTCTTTGAGGTCGAACAGCAGATCAGCGAAACCGAAGCTACACTTTCGGGAATGATCGACGACCTTGAGGGTAACGAGTTTGATATGCTGGGACTTGGTGAGTTGAAGAAATTGCTGGGAGGTAGTGCAGAATGACGAAAAAACCAGATGCTCCCGCAATTCGCTTCAAAGGTTTCTCGGACGCTTGGGAACAGCGTAAGTTGTCTGAAATGTGCGGTACTTTTGAGTATGGACTTAACGCAGCCGCTAAGGAGTTTGACGGAAAAAACAAATACATCAGAATCACGGATATTGATGATGCCAGCAGAGAGTTCTTGCTTTCTGATCTTTCGTCCCCTGATATTTGCCTTGATGGTATGTCGAAATATCTACTCTCAAGCGGAGATATTGTCTTTGCACGAACTGGTGCAAGTGTCGGAAAAACCTACATTTACAGGGAAAACGACGGCATTGTGTACTTTGCAGGTTTCCTTATTCGGGCAAAAGTCAATCAGGACAATGATGCAGAATTTGTTTTTCAAAGCACCCTTTCGCCAAGCTATGAGAAGTATATTCGTATTACCTCGCAGCGATCTGGACAGCCGGGTGTAAACGCACAAGAGTATGGTGAGTACGACTTGTTTGCCCCGTCAAAAGAGGAACAGCAAAGAATTGGACACTTTCTGCGAGGTATTGACAACCTTATCACCCTTCATCAGCGTAAGTTTGAAAAGTTGACGAATGTGAAAAAGTCAATGCTCGAAAAGATGTTCCCGCAAAATGGCTGCAGTTACCCCGAAATTCGCTTCAAGGGATTTACTGACGCTTGGGAACAGCGTAAGTTGACTGAGTTTGTCGAGTTCTTTTCAGGATTAACTTATACGCCTAATGATGTTCAGGAAAATGGAACTCTTGTGCTTCGTTCATCAAATGTAAGCAACGGTGAGGTTGTCGATGCAGATAATATCTATGTAAATCCGCAAGTTGTTAATTCTGAGAATGTTAAAGTCGGCGATATAGTTGTTGTTGTTCGTAATGGCTCTCGTTCACTCATCGGAAAACACGCACAAATTAAGGCTTTTATGCCCAACACGGTAATCGGAGCGTTTATGACTGGTATTCGTTCGGAATGTCCAGAGTTTACAAATGCTTTACTTAATACTTCAAGATTTGAAGAAGAAATCGCAATGAATATGGGAGCAACAATCAACCAAATCACGGGATATATGTTTTCCAAAATGGAATTCAAAGTGCCGTGTTTGGACGAACAAAAGAAAATAGGCGAATATTTTGAAAAACTCGACAACCTTATCACCCTTCATCAGCGTGAGTTGGAAAAGCTCCAAAATATCAAGAAATCCATGCTTGAGAAGATGTTCGTTTATGGAGGAACGAGGAAATGGGAATCATAACTCTATACCACGGTACTCCCAATAAGCTCGTAGTTCCCCAATACGGTGGCGGGGATGAAAAGCACGACTATGGCAAAGGCTTTTATCTAACCGAGAGTATTGAACTTGCAAAAGAATGGGCGGTCTGCCGACCTAATAATACAAACGGATGGGTCCATAAGTACGAACTTGATACCGACGGACTAAGAATCTTAGATTTCCAGCAGCGGGATGTCCTGGCGTGGCTTGCAGAACTGATGAAGCATAGGGAGGCAGCTGATTCCAAACGATATCGTATGCTCGCAGAGAAGTTCATCGAGAAGTATGGCATTGACACAAGCGATTACGATGTCATTCGTGGCTGGAGAGCTAACGCTTCTTACTTCTATATTGCGAAAGAATTTGTTCGGGACAATATCGATATTGATATTCTTGAAGAGCTGCTCTCGTTGGGCGGGTTAGGTCTCCAGTACTGCATCAAATCCAAAGCAGCCTATGCGAATCTGAGAGAAAAAAGCGACGAGCTACTTGTTGTCCCTTATGCAGAGTTTAACGACAGATACAACCAGAGAGATGTGTCTGCAAGAAACAATATGCGTGAACTTGTTGATTCCGACGCAAACAAGGTCACAAAGGTGTTCAGCACTTTATTTGAGAGGTGATGATAGTGCGAGCGTATGCAGAGGCATACTTAGACGATGTTGTAGAAAACCAGGGCAAGCTCTTTGACCTTGTTGCACAGCAGTATCCCGACAAAGATACTGAGGAGTTCATTAACACCTATATGGCAAGCAAAACGAGAAAGAGTATTGACGAGGCAAAAGCGTATGTCAATACAATGGATGCGAAGGAGCTTTGGACTTATTTCACCGAAACAGAAAGCTATTGTCTTAAAGAAGGAAAGGCGATGGGCGGGTTTATGCCAGCTTGGATTGGAGAGTTTTACGCCTATTATCAGTGGTTTTACGGCTTGTCTAGTGCGGAACTGGTCAAGAAGATTCCTGTGTCCTTTTTGAAAAAAGCCTACGCTGGGCTCCATGACTTGGAACTTGATTTGGCAGTAAAAAAAGTAGGAGAAGTGTGATGACTGTTATCTGTTTTCACAACAATAACGAAGAGAATGGATACCTTAGCAACT
>ERZ832317.4189-NODE-4189-length-14192-cov-4.160996_pt1 | contig 14192 bp, 10 predicted proteins | sample MGYA00519695_ERZ832317 | MGnify/ENA primary metagenome ERZ832317 (study PRJEB31850, sample SAMEA3708726) | human gut metagenome | biome: human gut; feature: human-associated habitat; material: faeces | place: China | collected 2014 ...
TGTGGAGCCCGGACTTTCCTCATGAACAGGCTTTCGCCTTGTCCCCGCGACTGTCCGGCTTACTCGCAGCCTTTATTTTACAGGAGTGCGCCGGGAAAGTCAACGAAAATTGATTGAATTACGGCGGGAAGCGAGGTATAATAGATTACCCCATTATACAATTCCATAATCTGTATTTATATAGGAGGCATGCCGAAATGAATTTGCGTGCGTATCTCGATTCCCTGCGCGGCAAGACCGTCGCCGTGATCGGAATCGGTGTGAGCAATACCCCGCTGGTGAAGCTGCTTTGCCGGGAGGGGATCTCCGTTACCGCCTGCGACCGGCGCAGCCGCGCGGATCTGGGTGAGCTGGCCGGTGAGCTGGAGGGTGCGGGCGCCGCGCTGCAGCTCGGGGACGGGTATCTCGAGAACCTGACGCAGGACGTTATCTTCCGTACCCCCGGCCTGCGGCCGGACGTGCCGCAGCTGCGCGAGGCTGTGGCGCGCGGGAGCGTTCTGACCTCGGAGATGGAGGAGTTTTTCCATGTCTGCCCCTGCCCGATCATCGCCGTGACCGGATCGGACGGCAAGACCACGACGACCACGATCATCGCGGAGCTGCTGCGCGCGGCGGGGAAGACCGTCCACGTCGGCGGCAACATCGGCCACCCGCTGCTGTGCGAGGCGGGGGAGATGGCGCAGACGGACTGGGCCGTGCTGGAGCTGTCGAGCTTCCAGCTCATGACGATGGACGTCAGCCCGCACATCGCCGTCATGACGAACCTCGCGCCGAACCACCTCGACGTCCACCGCGACATGGACGAGTACGTCGAGTCGAAGGCGAATATCTTCTGCCACCAGCAGCCGGGCGATATCGCCGTGTTTAACCTCGACAACAACATCACGCGCGGACTCGGCGGGGAGTGCGCGTCGCAGGTGCGCTGGTTCAGCCGCCGCGAGGAGCCCGCGGAGGGCGTGTTCCTGCGCGGGGAGAGCATCATCTGCCGCCGCAGTGGACAGGAGCGCGAGGTGCTGCGCACGACGGATATCAAGATTCCCGGCGTTCACAACGTCGAGAACTACATGGCGGCCATCGCCGCGGTCGACGGGCTGGTGCCGGATGAGGTTATCCGCCGCTTTGCCCGCGAGTTCGGCGGAGTGGAGCACCGCATCGAACTGGTGCGGACGTACCGCGGCGTGAAGTTTTATAACGACTCCATCGCCTCGAGCCCCTCGCGCACGATCGCGGGCCTGCGGTCGTTCAAGCAGCAGGTCATCCTGATCGCGGGCGGCTATGACAAGCACATCCCGTTTGACGTCCTCGGACCCGAGGTAGTCGAGCACGTCAAGCTGCTGATTCTCTGCGGCGCGACGGCAGATAAGATCCGCGCCGCCGTGGAAAACGCCCCCGGCTACGAGCCGGGCAAGCCCGAGATTCTCGATGTCACACCCTTTGAACGCGCGGTGGAGACGGCGCGCGACCGCGCGGAGGAGGGGGACATTGTCACGCTCTCGCCCGCCTGCGCCGCCTTTGACCAGTTCAAGAACTTCATGGAGCGCGGCAAGACGTTCAAGAAGATTGTGAACGGCTGGGAATAATACATCGAGAGAGAAGGGTGAAGTTCTTCTCTCCCGATGGGGGTTCGCTTCGCTCTGCGTCTCGGCTGTCTGTGCCAGCCTGCGACGCTCGCTACGCGCAGGGTATTTTTCGCGACGTACACGCCGCCGCAAAAAGCGGATTTCATTTTCAATAAGGAACCTCTGTCTTGGGTGTGGCATACACTGAGCACGGAGGTGTCTGCCGTGAGAGGAACGCGCTACCACCGCATGCACTGTGTGCGCCTGCCGCGCAGGACGCGGGCGCTGATCTGGCTGGGACTTGTGTGCCTGCTCGTCGTGGGCGGGTGCTGTCTGGCGCTCATGCACATGCGCCCGATCCTGACGAGCCTTGCGCGATCACGCGTGTCGAACTCCGTGAGCCGCATCGTCGTGGCCGCCGTGAACGACGCCGTCCGTTCCGGGCAGATCGACTATCACGCGCTCATCGACTTTGAAAAGGACGAGGAGGGGCACGTCACGGCTCTGCGCAGCAACATGTCGGAGTTTAACCGCCTGCAGGTGCAGATTGCCGACGACATCCTCGAGCGGCTCTCCGAGGTCTCATCGAGCGAGCTGTCCATCCCCGTCGGGACACTGACGGGCTCGAGCCTGCTCGCAGGGCGCGGGCCGTCGATTCATGTGCGGATGCAGGCCGTCGGTTCGGCGAAGGCGAGCCTGCGCAACGCCTTCACGTCCGCGGGCATCAACCAGACGCGCCATCAGGTGCTGCTCGATGTGAGCGTTACGATGAGTATCCTGCTGCCGGGCTTTATCACCGACGCGCAGGTCACGAGCGAGATTGCCGTGGCGGAGACGGTGATCGTGGGCGGCGTGCCGAATACCTATACCTATTTCAGCACCACGCCGGACGAGGTCATCGACTATGCCGACGAATATATCATGAACAACGGATAAGAGGTACACTATGAACTATCGGGAAGAAATGAAGCAGCTGCGCGAGACGCTCAACGCGCACGGCTACCGTTACTATGTGCTGGATGATCCGCAGATTTCCGACTATGAATACGACCACATGCTGCGCCGGCTCGAGGATCTTGAGCGCGAGCACCCGGAGGAGATCACACCCGATTCCCCCACGCAGCGCGTGGGCGGCCCGGCGCTGTCGGAGTTTGCACCGGTGGAGCACCCGGTGCCGCTCGAGAGCCTGCAGGATGTGTTCAACGGTGGCGAGGTGGAGGAATTCCTCGAGCGCGTGGCCGGAACGTTCCCGGACGCGGAATACAGCGTCGAGCCGAAGGTCGACGGGCTGAGCGTCGCGCTCGAATACCGCGACGGCGTGTTCGTCCGCGGCGCGACGCGCGGCGACGGCCGCGTCGGCGAGGACGTGACGGAGAATCTGCGCACGATCCGCTCCATCCCCATGACACTGCCGGAAAAGCTCCCGCGCCTGATCGTGCGGGGCGAGGTGTATATGGCGCGCAGCGTCTTTGAGGAGATCAACGCCCGGCGTGAGCTGGAGGGAAAGCCCCTCATGGCCAACCCGCGCAACGCGGCGGCGGGCTCGCTGCGCCAGCTCGACCCGAAGGTCGCCGCGCAGCGGCGGCTCGACATCGCAGTCTTTAACCTTCAGCTCGCCGAGGGGCGCACATTCGCGTCCCACACAGAGACGCTGGACTATCTGAAAGATCAGCACTTCAAGGTCATCTCCGGCCGCCGCCTGCGGCGTCTGCCGGAGATCCTGGAGGAGATCGAGCGCCTGAACGATACGCGCATGGAGCGCCCGTTCGACATGGACGGCGCGGTCATCAAGCTCAACAGTCTCGCCGACCGCGAGGTGCTCGGCAGCACGGCGAAGTGTCCCAAGTGGGCCATCGCCTATAAGTATCCGCCGGAGAAGAAGCCCGCGAAGGTGCTCGACATCGTCGTGCAGGTCGGGCGCACCGGCGTCCTCACGCCGAAGGCCGTGCTCAGCCCCGTGCGTCTGGCGGGGACGACCGTCACGAACGCGACGCTCCACAACCAGGACTATATCACACAGAAGGATATCCGGATCGGCGACACGGTCATCGTCCAGAAGGCGGGGGAGATCATCCCCGAGGTGGTGGAGGTCGTGCCGGGCGAGCGGCCGGAGACGGCGCAGCCATATTTCCTGCCCGATACCTGCCCGGTCTGCGGCGCGCCCGTCACGCGCGACCCGGACGGCGCGGCCGTGCGCTGCACGGGCGCGGAGTGCCCGGCGCAGCTGCTTCGCAACCTCACCCACTTCGCCAGCCGGAACGCGATGGACATCGACGGGCTCGGCCCAGCGGTGATGAACCAGCTCATCGAGAGCGGCCTTGTGAAAACCGCTGCCGACCTCTACGGTCTGCGCGCCGAGGAGATTGCCCAGCTCGACCGCATGGGCGCGAAGTCCGCGCAGAACGCCGTGGAGGCAATCGCGAAGAGCCGCGAGAACGACCTCTGGCGGCTGCTGTTCGCCCTCGGCATCCGGCAGGTGGGGGAGAAAGCGGCGAAGGTGCTTGCCGCCCGCTTCGGGAGCTTCGACGCGCTCGCGAATGCCTCGGAGGAGGAGCTGACGGCCATCGACGACGTCGGCCCCATCACAGCGCGGTATCTGCGCGAGTGGCTGGAGAGCCCGCAGTCGAAGGATCTCATCGCCCGGCTCAAGGTCGCGGGCGTCAACATGGAGAGCCGGACGAAGCCGGTCGACAGCCGCTTCGCCGGGCAGACGTTCGTCCTCACCGGCGCGCTCACGCACTTCACGCGCGACGAGGCGGCGGAGATGATCGAGCAGCGCGGCGGCAAGGCCGCCGGCTCCGTCTCGAAAAAGACAACCTGCGTCGTGGCGGGGGAGAACGCGGGCTCCAAGCTGAAGAAGGCGCAGGAGCTGCAGATTCCCGTGCTGACGGAGGAGGAATTTCTCGCGCTTTTGCAGTGAGCGCGGCATAAAAAGGAGGAAAAGCATTCATGGCACAGCAAACGGATACCCAGCTGCGCGGCAAGCTGATGTACAGTGTTTTTGTCCGCAACCACACCCCGGAGGGGACGTTTCAGGCGCTGGAGCGGGATCTCGACCGCATCGCCGCGCTGGGAACGGATATCATCTGGCTCCTGCCGATCCACCCCATCGGCGAGGTCAGCCGCAAGGGGACGCTCGGCAGTCCCTACGCCATCCGCGACTACCGCGGCGTGAACCCCGAATACGGGACGCTCGGCGACCTCATGCATCTCGTCGCGCAGATTCATGAGCGCGGCATGAAGTGCATCATCGACGTCGTCTATAACCACACCTCACCCGACTCCGTCCTCGCTGCGGGGCATCCGGAGTTCTTCCTGCGCGACGAGATGGGCCGCCCGACCCGCCGCGTGGCGGAGTGGTCGGACATCGTCGACCTCGATTATAGGAATCTCGACCTGTGGAAATACCAGATCGAGACGCTGAAGATCTGGGCGGAGATTGTTGACGGCTTCCGCTGCGACGTGGCGAGCTCCGTGCCCGCTGCGTTCTGGCGCGAGGCGCGCGAGCAGGTGGATAAGGTACACCCCGGCTGCATCTGGCTGGCCGAGAGCGTCTTTCCGGGGCATATTCTCGGCCTGCGCCGCATGGGGGCGTACTGCGCCGCCGATTCCGAGCTCTACAGCGCGTTTGACATCACCTATGACTACGACATCTGGCCGCATTTCGACGCGTGCTTTTCCGGCGGTTCGCTGCGCGCATGGACGGACATGGTAAACTTTCAGGAGTGCGAGTATCCGCCGGAGTATATCAAGCTTCGGTGCCTTGAAAACCACGACCAGCCGCGCTTTGCCTCCCGCGTGAAGGGCTGGCGCGAGCTGGAGAACTGGCTGGCGCTGCTGTACTTCGAGAAGGGAATGACCATGCTCTACAGCGGGCAGGAGTTCGCCCCGCAGCGGGCCGTGGGCCTGTTCGACGCGGACGATGCCTACTGCGACAAGCGCCGCGACCTGCAGCCGTATCTGCGCCAGCTGCGCGAGATGAAACGCACCCTGCCGCAGGATGCGTGCTTTCAGCTCGAGAGCGTGGACGAGCGCACCGTAGTCGGCCGCTACGACGGGGTGAAGCTCGCCGTGCGCGGCGTGTTTGACCTGCGCGGCGGGAAGGACGATGTGCGCGTCGCCGTCGGCCTTGCGGACGGCAGCTATACCGACCGCATCAGCGGACGGCAGATTACCGTGCAGGACGGGCGCGTCCGGCTGAGCGACGCGCCGTGCGTGATCGGCTGATGCTGACGCGGATCTACCGGCGGGATCCGCTGGGCTTTACGCTTGTATGCATCGCGGCGTATGTGCTTGCGATGGGGCTCGGCAACGGGCTGAGCGAGCGGCTGGGTGCGGCGTACAGCGGTAATGCGCTGCTCGCCGCGCTCTTCATCGCCGCGCTGCTCGGTTGGAGCGGCAAGGGCGGCCTGCGGCGGACACTGGGACTTTGCCGCCCGAGGGTTCCCGCACGGCGGGTGCTCTGGTACGCGCCGCTCGCGGCCGTCGACGCGTGCAACCTGCTGGGCGGACTCGGCCGCGTATCGTGGCCGGAGACGGCGATTGCCGCCGCGGCCATGCTCTGCGCGGGGGTGCTGGAGGAGATCCTCTTCCGGGGGCTCCTGCTCGGCGCGCTTATGCCGCGGGGGCCGCGGCGTGCGGTGTGGCTCTCGGCGCTGGCGTTTGGGCTGGTACATGCGCTGAACCTCCTCGGCGGAGCCGGAGCGGGGGAGACGGCGGCACAGATCGTCTGCGCGTGTGCCGTCGGCGTGATGCTTGCGCTGCTCACGCTGCGCTGCGGAAGCATCCTGCCCGGCGCGGCGATGCACGGCGCGCTCAACGTGCTGAGCGCTCTTACCGTGCCCGCAGACGCCGGGAGAAATCTCCTGACCGCCGTGCTCATGACGGCGCTTGCCGCCGGATACGCGCTTTTTCTGCGCCCGCGCGGGGACAAAAACGGAATACGCGGATGACCGGGAGCTCCCATGGGGGGCTTCCGGTAAATTTTTCGTGAATTAACCGTTTTGCGAATTGCAATTTCGTGCCCGGAACGGTATAATAAACTGAAAAAATGTGCAGGAATAGGATGATGGCAATGGCATTTGTGGAGTTTGAAAACGTCAGCAAAATCTATAAGACCGGCGAGGTGGAGATCTCCGCGCTGCACGACGCGAGCTTTACGGTCGAGCAGGGCGAGATCGTCGGGCGCGGGCAAGACGACGCTGCTGAATATCCTCGGCGGTATGGACACGCTCACGAGCGGCACCGTGAAGCTCGACGGGCGGGACATCTCCCGCTACAACCGCCGTCAGCTCACGGAGTATCGCCGCCGCGACGTGGGCTTCGTGTTCCAGTTCTATAACCTGATCCAGAACCTGACGGCGCTCGAAAACGTTGAGATCGCGGCGCAGCTGTGCGAGCATCCGCTCGACGCGGCAGAGGTGCTGCGCGAGGTCGGGCTGCAGGATCGGCTGCAGAATTTCCCAGCGCAGCTCTCCGGCGGCGAGCAGCAGCGCGTCGCCATCGCGCGGGCGCTTGCGAAAAACCCGAAGCTGCTGCTGTGCGACGAGCCGACCGGCGCGCTCGACTATGTCACGGGCAAGAACATCCTCAAGCTGCTGCAGGACACCTGCCGCCGCACGAAGATGACCGTCGTCATCATTACGCACAACTCCGCCCTAACGGCGATGGCCGACCGCGTCATCTCCATCAAAAACGGCACGATCCAGTCCATGCACCTCAACGAGCATGCGACCCCGGTTGAGCAGATTGAGTGGTGAGGCGGGTATGCTGTTGAAAACATCTCTGCGCGAGATCCGGACGAGCCTTGGCCGCTATCTCGCGATTTTCTCGATCATCGCGCTCGGTGTCGGCTTTTTCGCGGGGTTGCGTGTCACGCGGGCGGCCATGCTCAACACGGCGGACGAGTACCTCTCGGAGCTGCACATGTTCGACGGGCGCCTGCTCTCCACCCTCGGGTGGACGCAGGAGGATGTGGACGCGTTCGCGGGGCTTGCCGGTGTGCGCGCCGCGGCGGGCGTCTACTCGGCGGATTTCCTGCGCGCGGGGGAGAGTGGGTCGGACACCGTGCTCAAGGCGTATTCGCTCACGAGCGGCATCAATGACCTGTGTCTGCAGGCCGGGCGTCTGCCGGAGAAGGCGGACGAGTGCGTCGTGGACGCGTGGAGCTTTGAAGAGAGCGACATCGGCAAGACGGTGCGCCTGTCGGAGAACAACTCCGCCGATACGATCGACGCCTTCGCCTACCGCGAATATACGATCGTCGGCGTGGCAAACAGCCCCATCTACATCAACTATGAGCGCGGTGGCACCTCGCTCGGAAACGGCACAGTGTCGGCGTTTGTCTATCTGCCCGAGGACGGCTTCACGCTCGATTATTTCACGGAGATCGACGTCACGTTCACAGACAGCGGGCGGATTTATTCTGACGAATACAAGGCCGCGGCCGACGCGATGGAGGAGCCCTTGCAGACACTCGCCGACGAGCGGGCACAGCTGCGCTATGAGAGCCTGCGCGCGGACGCGCAGAGCGAGATTGACGATGCACAGCAGAAGCTCAATGACGTGCAAAGTGAGCTTGAGAGCGGCTGGAGCGACTACCGCAGCGCCGAGCGGCAATATCAGGACGGCCTTGCAAAGTACGAGAGTGGGATGAGCCAGTACGAGGACGGGCAGGCGCAGTATGAGAGCGGCCTTGCCCGGTACGAGGAAGCGCTCGCGCAGTATGAGCAGCTGAGTGCGTCCCCGGCGGCGGGGGAGATGGGGCCGCAGCTCGCGCAGATGAAGGCGCAGCTTGACGCGACCGCCGCGCAGCTCGAAGCGTCGCGGCAGACGCTCGAGAGCACGCGCGCGCAGTTGGAAGCGTCCAAACGGACGCTCGACAGTACCCCGGCGCAGCTTGCCGAGGCGAAGGATAAGCTCACAAGCGGCGAGCAGGAGCTTGCGGAGAACCGCGCCAAGCTCGACGACGCCAAGGCGCAGCTGGACGAACTCAAGACGCCGGACACCTATGTCCTCGGCCGCGGCACGAACGTCGGCTACGCCTGCTTCGAGAGCGACACGAACATCGTCGCGGGCATATCTCGCGTGTTCCCGCTGTTTTTCTTCCTGCTGGCGGCGCTCGTGTGCATCACGACGATGACCCGCATGGTCGAGGATCAGCGCACACAGCTTGGCACGCTCATGGCGCTCGGCTTCGGAAACGGGGCCATCATCTTCAAGTACTTCTTCTATTCCGGGAGCGCGTCGCTCCTCGGCTGCATCGTCGGGTTTGTCGGCGGGTCGTACATCTTCCCGAAGATCCTGTGGATGTCGTATAACATCATGTACGGCATCCCGGTGGGGATTCACTTCGTGCTCGACTGGGGCCTTGCGGCGGTATGCTTTGCGAGTTATCTGTTCTGCGCGCTGGGTGCGACGTATCTCGTCTGCCGCGGCTTTCTGCGTGAGGTGCCGGCGGAGCTCATCCGCCCGAAGGCGCCAAAGGCCGGCAAGCGCATCCTGCTCGAGAAGATCACGTTCCTGTGGAAGCGGATGGGCTTTCTCACGAAGGTCTCCATGCGCAACGTTCTGCGCTATAAGCAGCGGTTTTTCATGATGGTGCTCGGTATCGGCGGCTGCACGGCGCTGCTGCTGACGGGCTTTGGCATCAAGGACTCGATCGCGAACGTCGTGGACTATCAGTACGCCGAAATCACGCGCTACGATTGCACCGTCTCCTTCACCGAGACGATGGACACCCAGAAGCAGAGCGACTTCCTCGCGGAGAGTCCCGCAGTGCAGAGCGCGCTCTTCCTCTATGACGGCTGCGAGCCGTCCGGCGGCATCTGGCGGTACAACCCGTATTACTATGAGATGCGCGATTTCTTTGAGATGTACTACATGCCCGGCGGCACGAACGGCGTGGATGAGAACGGCAACCAGATCATCATCGACGACTGGGGCGAGCGGTTCATTCTCGAAGACTGGGACGGCGGCCCGCGCTGGTGGGAGGAGCCGCAGTATTCGCACATGCATCCGCACATTTACGGTATTACCTGCTGACGCATTCAAACAAACCCCACTCCGTTGAGGGGTTTGTTTGAGGGGACAGCGGCTCGCCGCAGCGCACTCGCTACGCTCGCACGTTTGCGAGCCGAAAAGTATTTTCTCCGACGCACATGTCGCCGGAGAAAATGGTTAAAACTTTATTTGCGCCTGCGGGCGCAAACTCTGCGAGGCTTTTCCCATAAATTCAAAAAGGAACCGGTAAATTCAAACCGGTTCCTTTTTGTATTTCTCATAATATTTCGTTGTAAGCTGCCGGAAGAGCATCAGAAGTCCGCGTACGCATAGCTCGATCGCCATAGCGATCCACATGCCGCGCAGTCCCATCCGCGGCACGAGCACGAGCGCAAGCCCCAGCCGCACGATCCAGATGCTGCATAGATTCATAATGCTCGGCACGAACGTATCGCCCGTTCCGCGCAGCGCCCCTGCCGCTACGATGATTTCTGCATTTTGCTGCGCGGGCGCGGCGATTTTGCCGTGTACGAAGCCGCCCTGCGCACTGCGGGTATCCCCGTGTTTGCCGATACGGCTGCGGACCTGCTGGACGAACCCCACATCCGCCCCTTTGCGGCGCTGCTGCGGGTCATCGACAACCCCGCCCAGGACATTCCTCTGGCGGCGGTGCTGCTCAGCCCCATGTTCCCGTACACCGCCGACGATCTGGTCACCCTGCGCGGTGCCTGCCCCGAGGGCAGTTTGTACGGCGCGGTGCTCTACAGCGAGCCGCAGCGGTTTGCGCTGTTCACCGACGCCCTGACTGAATACCGCCGCCTGGCCCGCACGCTGCCGGTGGACGAGCTGATCGAGGAGCTGCTGGCCCGCACCGGCTATCTGGCCGCGGTGGGCGCACTGCCCGACGGCCCGCGCTGCCGCGAGGACCTGTTGAGCTTTACGGCCTGGGCTGCCGGTGCAGGCCGGGCGGGCCTGCCGTCGCTCATCCGCGCCATGGACGCCGCTGCGGCCAACGGCGGTTTGAGCCAGAGCGCAGGCGGCCAGACTCGGCCCGGGTGCGTCTCGATCATGACGGTGCACCGCTCCAAGGGGCTGGAATTTCCCGTGGTGTTCGTGGCCGACACCGACCACAAATTCAACCAGAGCGACGCCATCCGCCCGGTGCTGACCCATAGCCGGCTGGGCGTCGGCGTCATGCTGCGCGCGCCCCGTGCGGCCAAGCGGTTCAAAACGCTGCCTTACGCGGCGCTGGCACAGGCCATCCGCACCGAGACATTGAGCGAGGAAATGCGCGTTTTGTATGTGGCGCTGACCCGCGCACAGGACGCTTTAATTATCACGGTGCCGCTGAAAAAGACGGCGTCCTCCCTCAAGCTCCCGGCGCTCTGCGCTGCCGCCGAGGCCACCGGCCCCGAGGCCATGCGCAGCATGACGAGCTGGGCGGGCTGGATCTTGACCGCGGCGCTGCTCCACCCGGACAGCAGCGCACTGTGGGAGTACACGAGCTTTCTGCCGCATTACAGGCTCCACCGCGCGCCGCTGGCCATCCGCGTGCTGCCCCTGCCGGAGGAGACCGAACAGCCGCCCGCACCGCCCGCCCCCGCGGCGGACCCGGCAGTGGTGGAAATGCTGAAGGCCAGCTTTGCTTGGCGCAGTCCGCGCGCGGCGCTGGAAAAGGTGCCCGCCAAGGTCAGCGTCAGCGCCGTGGCCCACGCGGCGCGGCCCGTAGCGCTGGAGCGCCCCGCGTTCTTGCAGAAAACCGGCATGACCGGGGCCGAGCGCGGCACAGCCATCCACGCCTTTATGCAGAGCGTGCCGTTTGACGGCCCCGCGCCCGATCTGGACGCCGAGGTCAGGCGGCAGACCGACTTGCAGCTGCTTGACCCCGCGCTGGCGGACAAGCTCGATTTGGACGCCGTGCGGCCCTTCTTTGCAAGTGCGGTCTGGCGGCGCATCCGGCTGGCAAAGCAGATTTTGCGGGAGGAACCGTTCATCACGGCCCTGCCCGCCGCCGACATCACCCCCGCCGCACAGCAGGGGAGCGCCGCCGGGGCCGAGGTACTGGTGCAGGGCATTGCCGACCTTGTGCTGGTGTTTGACGAGCATGCCGAGATCCTTGACTATAAGACCGACCGCAGCCGCGATGCGCAGTATTATATTGACGAATACGCCGCCCAGCTGCGGCTTTACCGCCGGGCGTTCGCCCAGCGGCTGAGCGTGCCGGTGACGAAACTGACGATCTACAGCTTTGCCATCGGAGATGAGATTGATGTGCCGCTTGGCTAAAGGAGAAGCGGCATCCTCGACGCCCCGCAACCATATTTTTACTGCCCCATAACCAAAAAACGACCGATGGCTTTTGCACCATCGGTCGTTTTTTATGCTGTTACGCCTGCCGGAATCGGCTCAGGAACTCAACGGTCTTGGGGTTCTGCGGGCGCTCAAAGATGTCGGCGGGTGTGCCCTCCTCACAGATGACGCCGTCCGCCATGTAGACTACATGGGTCGATACATCGCGGGCAAAGGCCATCTCATGGGTGACGACAAGCATCGTCAGCCCCTCCTTTGCCAGCTGGCGCATGACGGCCAGCACCTCGCCCACCATCTGGGGGTCCAGCGCGGAGGTCGGCTCGTCAAACAGCAGCACCTCGGGCTGCATGGCCAGCGCGCGGGCAATCGCCACACGCTGCTTCTGCCCGCCGGAAAGCTGGCGCGGCTTGGCATGGATATAGGGCGCCATGCCGACCTTCTCCAGATTGTCCAGTGCGGTGCGCTCGGCGGATTCCTTGTCCATGTGCAGCACATAGCGCAGGCCCGCCGTGCAGTTGTCCAGCACCGTCATATTGTTGAAAAGGTTAAAGCTCTGGAACACCATGCCCACCTTGGCGCGGTAGGCGCACGGGTCGCTGCCCTTGGCCGTGATGTCATTGCCGTGGAACAGCACCTTGCCGTTCGTGGGGGTCTCCAGCAGGTTGATGCAGCGCAGCAGGGTCGATTTGCCGCTGCCGGACGCACCGATGATGCAGGTGACATCGCCGGGGTTGACGGTGAAATCCACATCGCGCAGAACGACATGGGTGCCGAAGCTCTTGGAGAGGTGGCGTACCTCAATAACAGGCTCAGACATGGGCTGCGCCTCCCTTCATATCCAGATTCTGGGACTCATGGTTCGGGTCCGGGGCGTTGTACATGCCGCTGGTGTAGGCCAGCGAGTCGGTCGTGTTCAGGTCATAGTTCTGCGGGCCGTCCAGCGCTTTCTCCCACAGGCGCAGCAGGTAGCTGGCGAACAGGGTCATCGTCAGGTAGATGACCATGACGATGGCAGCGCTCTCAAAGTAGGTGTACAGCGCGCCGACCACGCTCTTGTGGACAAAGAACAAATCGGTGATCGAGATGACCGACAGCACCGAGGTGTCCTTGATGTTGATGATGAAGTTGTTGCCGATCTGCGGGATGATGTTGCGCAGCGCCTGCGGCAGAATGACATGGAGCATCGTCTGCCAGTGGTTCATGCCGATGGCCTTGGCACCCTCGGTCTGGCCCGGGTCAATGGACACGATGCCGCCGCGGACTGTCTCCGCCATATAGGCACCGGTGTTGATGGAAACGATGAAGAAGCCTGCCTGCCACATGCCCATCTTGATGCCGAACACCTGCAAAAGACCGTAGTAGATGAACACGGCCTGCACGATCATCGGCGTGCCGCGGAACAGCTCTACATAGCAGCGCAGGAAGATGTGCAAAATCTTGAGCAGCACCCGCTTCCACGCCGGGTCGCGTTGCTTGTCAATGGGGATGGTCTGCAGTGCGCCGACCGCAAAGCCGATCAGGCAGCCGAAAAATGTGCCGACCAGCGCCAGCAGCAGGGTCGTGCCCGCGCCGCGCAGATACGAAAAGCCGTACTTCTGCAGCACTGTGGCACAGTTTGTGAAAAAGTCTTGCATGAAATTCTCCTTTGTGATTTCTTCACTTTACCAACACCGAAGCCCCTGCCGCACAAAACGGCAGGGGCAGGCGGGCAAAATTACTCGCTCAGGGGCTGAACGCTGATGGCGTCGTCCATCATGGCGTTGTAATCATCAGCGGTCATTGTGGACAGGACCTCGTTGATGGCACTCTGCAGGGCGGTGTTGCCCTTCTTCATCGAGATGCCGATGTTGATGTCCTCCTCGCTGACCTTGAAGTCATTGTCGCCGCCGCCGAAGTCCAGCAGCGTGAAGTCGGGGTAGGCGACCAGCGCGGCCTGCGCGGTGGGACGGTCGGTGACAACGATGTCACAGGCACCGCTGTTCAGGGCCACCAGCATGGCAGGCGCGGTCTCCTGCGCGGGCAGGATGTTGGCGTTCTCGATTTGGGGCAGGCAGGTGTCATACCAGATAGTGCCCAGCTGGCTGGTAGCGGTCGCACCGGCCAGATCGGCCACGCTCGCCGCATTGGCGTAGGCGCTGTCCTTCTTCGTCAGGGTGACGATCGAGGCGTAGTAGTAAGGGTTGCTGAAATCGACCTGTGCAGCGCGCTCAGCCGTGATGGACTGACCAGCGATGACGCAGTCCACATCGCCGCTCATGACGGCGGGAATCAGGCTGTCCCAGTCCAGCTTGACGATCTGGACCTGCTGGCCCAGTGCCTCGC
>ERZ832317.4198-NODE-4198-length-14172-cov-5.046965_pt1 | contig 14172 bp, 16 predicted proteins | sample MGYA00519695_ERZ832317 | MGnify/ENA primary metagenome ERZ832317 (study PRJEB31850, sample SAMEA3708726) | human gut metagenome | biome: human gut; feature: human-associated habitat; material: faeces | place: China | collected 2014 ...
ATCGTCATTCTGGCAGGCGACCTGAACGAGCCCTCGCATCTGGACTGGGTCGAGTCTACGAAAGATATGTTCGAGCATAACGGTTGCATCGTACCTTGGCAGACCTCGCTGCTGCTGACCGAGAGCGGTTTCATCGATGCTTTCCGGCAGATGTATCCCGATCCGGCAACGCACCCGGGCCTGACGTGGCCGGTCAACAACGAAGGCATTCCCGTATCGGATCTGGCATGGGCCGCCGAAGCGGACGAACGCGACAGGATCGATTACATTTACTACTATCCCGACAGCCGATTCAGTCTGGTGGATATCAAAATGGTAGGTCCTACCGGAACGATCGTCCGGGGCGAACGCGTGGCTGCCGATACGCAGGAGCCCATTATCGATCAGGCCGGCGAGCATTGGCCGAGCGACCACCGGGGACTGCTGATGACGATCCGATGGAACGAATAAGCTCGGGGTAAAACCGATTGCCGAAAGCCTTTCCGACTTCATGACGGAAAGGCTTTCGTTTTTACGCCCGCATCCTTTCCCGGCCGGGCATGCTTTTGCGGACTACGGGCTGAGTCCGAACGTATGCGGATACAGAGCGGGAAAATATCGGGCGATCCGTCGCACGGACCGAACCGAATCCGTTAAAAATCCTTATTTTTGCCTCGTCATCGCACTGAAATGGAAACGGATGTCTTGTCGAAGCTGTCCAAGGAGCAGCTCGAAGAGTTGGTGAGAACGTACGCGCGCAACATGCTGGCTTTGGACGGCGTGTGGTTCCAGTCCGTCGAGCGCGAGCTCGGAATGGACCGGGCCATGAGGCACGACGAGCGGGTGTGGCAAGCCTTCACCCAAACGGAGGCACGGCGCATCAAAGGATTCCTGCAGTTGCCCGACAGGCCGGGACTGGACGGACTGGAGCGGGCGCTTTCGCTCCGCTTCGCGGCATTCGCCAACCGGCAGGTCGAACTGATACGGGAAAGCGATTCCCTGACATTCCGTGTGGTAGATTGCCGGGTACAGTCTGCGCGCAAGCGAAAAGGGATGCCGTTGCATCCGTGTCTGTCCGTAGGAATCCGCGAATACGCATTTTTCGCCAAAACGATCGACGATCGCATAGTATGCGAACCGGTAAGCTGTTTCCCTCGGGTGAGCGACCCCGGATGCGCCTGCTCGTGGCGCTTCACGATGGGGAATCCGGGAAACGGACCGGAGGAAGCCCCGGACGACAACGGTCAAGGAAAAGTTTAACCGGCCCGACGCTGTCCGAGAACGAGGACAACAGGGAACGCTTCGGCGGTCCGAACGGGCGTAACATTCGAAGATATGATGAAATACGGTTTGAAATGGATGCTGCTCGCGGCAGCGGGAATCCTGCTGTCTGCACAGCGGTCCGAGGCGCAGACGTACGTAAAGCTCAACGGGCTGTACGCATTGGTCGGGGTGATCAATCCGGCCGTCGAGTTCCGGCTGAGTCCCCATTCCACTTTCCAGTCCGAGTTCGTTTGCTCGCCGTGGAAATCCATCGAGCATAACGGAGCGCACAAGCCGATGCTTTTCGGAATCTTCATGAACGAGTACCGCCGCTATTTCAAGCAACACAATACGGGGTGGTATGTCGGGGCGAATGTCGGCATGATGGCGTTCAAGATGTCGAAGCCCACGTTCGCCGGCGGCAAGCTCGGGCTACAGGATCGCTACAGCAAGGGTTACGGCCTGATGTTCGGCGTCTGCGGCGGCTTCCAGATGCTCGGAGATACGCTGAGCGATCCGCTGCATGTCGAAGCCGGCGGAACGATCAAAGGAATGGGACTCCTGCCGATGGATACCGTATTTGCCGGTGAGAAGACGAGAACCCGCGCGGAGGGCGCTTTTGGAAAAACAGAAGGCGTTCTTGCCGGGATCGAGGGAACCCGGATTGAGGGCTATGAAATCCATATGGGAGAAACGGTGCGGAAAGAAGAAACAGAAGCATTCACGTTCATCGATGATCAGAACCGTGCTGATTCGGATAAGCTGGACGGTGCACAGAAAGGAAATGTGTACGGTACGTATGTGCACGGCATTTTCGACAAAGAAGAAGTTGCCGAACGGATCGTGGAAGCACTTGCAAAGAATAAGGGAATTGCCATGGAGCAGATTCACGGTGTCGATTACCAGACATTCAAAGAGACACAGTACGATATTCTCGCAGATGCGCTGCGCGAGCATCTCGACATGAAGAAGATTTATCAAATTCTGGAAGAAGGGGCATAAAGATGAAGATAGAACTGGAGCAGGTAAGCCCGCACGAGATTGAAAAGAGAAGCTTTGAAATTATCACGGAAGAATTAAACGGAAGAACGTTTCCAGAGGATCAGGAACTGGTTGTAAAGCGGTGTATCCACACAAGTGCGGATTTTGATTATGCGGATAATCTCTGCTTTTCGGAGCATGCGGTGGCAAAAGGCATCGAGGCGATCCGGGAGGGAGCCTGCATTGTGACGGATACGCAGATGGCAAGATCCGGCATCAACAAAAAGGTGCTTGCGCGCCACGGCGGTGAAGCGCTCTGCTTTATGTCAGACGAAGATGTTGCGGCAAGAGCAAAAGAAACCGGAAGCACCCGCGCGGCAGCCTGCATGGAAAAAGCAGCGGAGCTGGATAAAAAGCTGATTATTGCGGTTGGAAATGCGCCGACGGCACTGGTCCGCCTCTATGAACTGATCGGGGAAGGAAAAATAAAACCGGCGCTGATCATCGGAGTTCCGGTCGGCTTTGTCAATGTGGTACAGTCCAAAGAACTGATTATGCAGACCAATATCCCGTATATCGTGGCACGCGGACGAAAAGGCGGCAGCAATATCGCGGCGTGCATCTGCAACGCACTCCTGTATATGATGGATCAGGACCGCGGATATTAAAAATAGATGAAAAAACGGAAAGCAGAAGTCTTGACAGATTTCGAATCACCGTTTATACTATGGAACATGGAAAAAGGCTTGGAAGGGAACAAGTAGACGTACAAAAACGCGGACAGAAAGTAGCCGGCAGATGAGAGGCGCATGCAGGTTCTGTACGATTCGAATACATCCCGGAGTTGCGCACCGAATAAAACGGGCGGCAGAAGAACTATGATGCACGTTTTTAGTAGGCTGCGACGTAAGAGACGAACGTTACAGCGTCAGGGTATTCAGAGGTTTTGGATACCGACAAAGGCAGCTGCCGTGAGACAGCTGTGAAGTAAGGTGGTAACACGGGAGATACGGGCTCTCGTCCTTTGAATCGGAAAGGACGGGAGTCTTTTTGTATAAAAAACTTTGGTCCCAGACGGTAACACATACCCGAAAGTCAACCGAAAAAAGGAGAAAAACAAAATGCAGATTTATGACGAACTGATCGCCAGAGGCCTTCTGGCACAGGTAACCGACGAAGATGAAATCAGAGACCTGGTAAACAATGGAAAAGCAACGTTCTATATCGGATTCGACTGCACCGCAGACAGTCTGACCGCAGGTCACTTCATGGCACTGACCCTGATGAAACGGATGCAGATGGCAGGCAACAAGCCGATCGCCCTGATCGGCGGCGGCACCACCATGATCGGTGACCCGTCTGGAAGAACCGATATGAGAAAAATGCTGACCCGCGAGGAGATCGACCACAACGCAGAGTGCTTCAAACGTCAGATGGAGCGTTTCATCGAGTTCGGCGAGGGAAAAGCTATGATGCTCAACAACGCAGACTGGCTGCTGAACCTGAACTATGTAGAACTGCTCCGTGAGGTAGGTGCATGCTTCAGCGTCAACAACATGCTCCGTGCAGAGTGCTACAAACAGCGTATGGAAAAAGGTCTTTCCTTCCTGGAGTTCAACTACATGATTATGCAGAGCTACGACTTCTATCACATGTTCCAGAAATACGGCTGCAATATGCAGTTCGGCGGCGATGACCAGTGGTCCAACATGCTGGGAGGAACCGAACTGATCCGCCGTAAACTTGGAAAAGATGCCTATGCAATGACCATCACCCTTCTGACCGACTCTCAGGGCAAGAAGATGGGTAAAACCGCAGGAAACGCTGTATGGCTTGACCCGAACAAGACCAGCCCGTTCGATTTCTACCAGTACTGGAGAAACGTGGACGATGCCGATGTCTTAAAATGTATCCGTATGCTGACCTTCCTGCCGCTGGAGCAGATCGACGAGATGGATTCCTGGGAAGGAAGCAAGCTGAACGAGGCAAAAGAGATCCTGGCCTATGAGCTGACCTCCATGGTACACGGCGAGGAAGAAGCAAAGAAAGCGCAGGAAGGCGCACGTGCCGTATTCTCTACCGGAAGCTCCGAGCATATGCCGACCAGTGAAATTTCTGCAGAGGATTTCACGGACGATAAAATCGATATCGTAACCCTTCTTGTCAAGGCAGAGCTTGCAAAGACCAGAAACGAAGGACGCCGTGCCGTAGAGCAGGGCGGTGTATCCGTAGACGGTGAGAAAATCACAGATCCGAAATATGCCGTAGAAAAAGCAGCCTTCGGCGAGGACGGTATCGTTCTGAAAAAAGGAAAGAAGAATTTCCGTAAAGTAATCGCAAAATAAGAGGATAGAAAAATGAGTTTTACAGAAATAGAAGCAGAAGAATTAAAGGATAATCCATTTGACCTGATCGGAAAACAGTGGATGCTGATCACAGCAGGAAATGAAGAAAAATGTAACACCATGACAGCTAGCTGGGGTGGTGTTGGAATTATGTGGGGCAAGCCGACTGCGACAGCTTATATCCGTGATTCCCGTTATACCAAAGAATTTGTGGACAGAGAAGATTATTTTACACTGGCATTCTTTGGAGAAGAGCATAGAGAAGCGTTAAATCTCTGTGGAAGAGTTTCCGGAAGGGACGAAGATAAGATCAAAGAAGCCGGTCTGACACCATATTATGTAGATGGAACAGTTGCGTTTGAAGAAGCAAAAATGATCTTTGTATGCAAGAAGGTTTATGTACAGCGCATGGGAGAAGAAAATTTTGTTGAGAAAGCAAATCTTGACAAATGGTATGCTGACAAAGATATGCATAACATGTATATGGGAGAAATTAAGAAGATTCTTGTGAAAGAGGATTAGGCTATGTGTAGTAGAATACAGAAGCTGACTGTAGTTCTGGCCTCTGCATCACCGCGCAGGACAGAACTGCTGGAACAGGGAAATATAAAGCATGTAGTCATGCCGTCACACTGTGAGGAAGTAATTACATCCCAGGTTCCAAGCCAGGTTGTGGAAGAACTTTCTGCGCAGAAAGCAGAAGATGTCTACCAGCAGTATGAAAAGAAAAATGCAGGGGATTTTCTGGTGATCGGTTCGGATACGGTGGTTGCAGCAGATGGAAAGATTCTCGGAAAGCCAAAGGATAAAGAAGAGGCATATCAGATGATTTCCATGCTTCAGGGAAAAGCGCATCAGGTTTACACCGGTGTTACACTTCTGATAAAGAAGGATGGGAAAAAGATCCGGAAGACATTTCATGAATGCAGTGATGTGCATGTATATCCGATGTGCAAGGAAGAAATCCGGGAATATATTGCAACAGGAGAGCCGATGGACAAAGCAGGAGCCTACGGGATCCAGGGTGCATTTGGCATGTATATCCGTGGGATTGAAGGCGATTATAATACGATCGTGGGTCTTCCTCTTGCGAGAGTTTATCAGGAAATGAAGGAATATATTTATTAAAAAAGAAACTGGGAGAGATGACTTGTTGGAAAAGTCATCTCTCCCGGTTTTTTAGGAAGAAAAAGTTTTATTTCAGATACTGCACACTGTATGGTGGTATTTCGAGCTGGCCGTTCATCTGGATTTCATTTCCGGTGAGCAGATCAGTCATAGTTCCCCCGAGTTCGCCGTTGTGTGCGGTAAATGGTGCATCCGATGCGTTAATTGCAACCAGCATCCGTTCATCATCTGTTTTGCGCTCAAAGATGAGCTGATGATTAGTAAGGACAACATTGCGATAACTTCCATGGCAAAGAGCATTGCTTCCGGTTCTGACATGGATCATTTTTTTGATCTGTTCAGTCAGTGCATTCGGTTTTGGCGCATCGAAGCATGGGCGGAGAGCATAGTCATTGTCCGGAGCTTTTACTCCTTCCACACCCCATTCACTTCCATAATAAATGCAAGGAACACCCGGCATACCAAGAAGAAGACCGTAAGTCAGCGGCAGGTGGTTCTTGTTGGTCAGGATACTTGCAATTCGGGTCACATCGTGGTTGTCAACAAAAGACATCAGATGTTTTCCACGGTAAATGCACCACTGTTCCGGTCCGTACTGACGGTTCAGAGAGTGCGCGATCTCAAACATGTTCATGCTGTTGAAGCTAGAATAAATGCCTTTATAGCATTCATAGTTGGTGCAGCTGTGCAACATTTCGTCATTGACGATCTGATTGTAATCCCCGAAGAGAACCTCTCCGATCAGTGCAAAGTCAGGTTTTAATTCCTGACAGAAACTGCGCAGACGTTTCATGAAATTGCGGTCCAGGCAGTATGCAACATCAAGCCGGAGACCGTCGATGTCAAATTCATCGATCCAACCCTTTACACATTCCAGAAGATAATCTACAACAGCAGGATTGGCAAGATTCAGTTTGACCAGTTCAAAATGTCCTTCCCATCCTTCATACCAGAAACCGTCATTGTAGCAGGAATTACCGTCAAAATTGATGCAGAACCAGTCTTTGTATGGAGAATCCCATTTCTTTTCCAGTACATCTTTAAATGCCCAGAAGCCACGTCCTACGTGATTAAACACACCGTCAAGAACGATTTTTACATTGTGTGCATGGAGATCTTTGCATACTTCTTCGAAATCTTCATTGGTTCCGAGACGGCAGTCGATTTTTTTATAATCCCTGGTGTCATAACCATGATTGTCTGATTCGAAAATTGGATTTAATAATATAGAAGAGATACCTAAGGATTCCAGATAACTGCTCCAGTCCTTTAATTTTAAAATCCGGGATACGGTTTTGCCGTCATTTGCGGTCGGAGCGCCACAGAATCCAATTGGATAGATCTGATAAAAAATTCCTTCATAAGCCCACATATTCTAGTACCTGCCTTTTAGTCAAAATTTGGATAAAAATCCCATATATCTATTGTATCAGATAGAGTCAAATGATGGTATACTATTTAAAGCAAAAGTGGAATTTGTAAAAATGTAATGATATGGTAATGTTTTTGAAAAAAGGAGAAAGGGAAGCTATTTTTTTTGTTGCAATTTATAGTTGCTTTTATTATAATTTATAGTGCGTGAAAAGGTATTTGTGCATAATAATGCACAAATCATGGAGAGAAAAATGTGGCAGTTTATACTAGGAAGTACAGGATTTATTCTGTATTTTATTTATGATATTAACAGTGTTCGTATGAAGAATGCCGTATTACAAAAATTTTTTGCAGTTGGGAGTATTTTCGTTGTAGTATCGCTGATTGCAGAGCTTTATGCAGCATGGGGGAGCTGCCATCGGAAGATCGGAACAATGACCGGATTACTGAACCGGAAATATTTTTATGAAGTGCTGAATGAAGAGCTTGAGAAAAACAGGGAGGCATCGCTGGCACTTGCGATCATCAATGTAGATGATTTTAAATTGTATAATCAGTTGTATGGGGTGAAAGAAGGAGATCTGTGTCTGCAGCGGATTGCAGATATTATCAGAAGCAGTGTCGGAGAAAGTGGATACACGGCCCGCTATGGAGGAAAGGAATTTGCGGTTCTTTTACCGGGATATGATCTTTTTTCCGCCAGAAATATGGTGGAATCTATTGCAAAACAGATTTATGTTATGAATAACCGCAGAACGGATATGAAGCTGAAAGCGGTAACTGTGAGTGCCGGTATCAGTGCGGCTCCTTATGCGGCAAGGAACGTGAAAGAGCTGATGGAAAATGTAGATCTGGCAGTTTATCATGTGAAACATAATGGAAAAAATGGGATCCAGGTCTTTGATATGATGTCGGTAAAATCGGTATTCCGGAGTATATACTCAATAAAGAGGGAAAACTGACAGATGAAGAATATGAGATCATCAAAGGGCATGTAGAGGCATCGATCGATATTATCCGTCACCTTCCATCGCTGGATTATGTAATTCCGGCAGTCATCGGTCATCATGAGCGGTATGATGGAAAAGGATATCCACGCCGGATCGCAGGAGAAGATATTCCACTGACTGCGCGGATTTTGTGCGTGGCAGATTCTTTTGATGCCATGACATCCAAACGATGTTATAAAAAAGCATTTCCTATTGAAGTGGCACGGGAGAAGCTTCTTCAGGATGCAGGCAGACAGTTTGATCCTGACCTGGTATATAAGTTTGTTGAATGCCTGGATAATGGCAGTATTACACTGGTGAAGGCAGAAGAAACTGTGGACAATCTGAAAGAAATACTGTAGAAAATTCCCACAAAAAAGTGATGAAAATCAGCAAGAAACAGTTGACAAAAGCCTGTTGGTATAATATAATATGCAAGTATGACGTGAGAAGAAACAGTTTGCACCAAAGCCCCGGAGTGAACTTGTTTTCTATAGAATCTACAATGAAAATAATTAGTAAACTGAAATTCATAGGAGGTCAACCAATGAAAACTTACATGGCTAATCCAGATAAGATTGAAAGAAAATGGTATGTAGTTGACGCTGAAGGACAGACACTTGGACGCCTTGCAGCAGAAGTCGCTAAAGTTTTAAGAGGAAAAAATAAACCGGAATTTACACCGCACATTGATACAGGTGACAACGTAATTGTTATCAACGCTGAAAAGATCAAAGTTACAGGAAAGAAATTAGATCAGAAAGTATACTATCATCACTCAGATTATGTAGGAGGAATGAAAGAAACTACATTAAGAGAAATGATGGCAAAGAAACCGGAACAGGTTATCGAACTTGCTGTTAAAGGTATGCTTCCAAAAGGACCTTTGGGAAGAACAATGATCAAGAAGCTTCACGTATATGCTGGAGCAGAACATGCTCATCAGGCACAGAAACCAGAAGTTTTAACATTTTAGTCAGAGGTTTGAAAGGAGGAAATAAAAGTGGCAACAGCTAAATTCTACGGAACAGGAAGAAGAAAAAAATCTATCGCAAGAGTATACCTTGTACCAGGTACAGGTAAGATCACAATCAATAAAAGAGATATCGACGAATATTTAGGACTTGAAACTCTTAAAGTTGTAGTTCGTCAGCCATTAGTTGCAACTGAAACAGTTGATAAATTTGACGTTCTCGTTAACGTACGTGGTGGTGGATACACAGGACAGGCAGGAGCAATCCGTCACGGAATCGCAAGAGCACTTCTTGAAGCAGATTCTGATTACAGACCGGTACTTAAGAAAGCCGGATACCTTACACGTGACCCACGTATGAAAGAACGTAAGAAATACGGTCTCAAAGCAGCTCGTAGAGCACCACAGTTCTCAAAACGATAATTTCAGTTACCAAAGAGATAATCTTCGGAACTCGGATTTGCGTTCAAATCCTTGTTTTACAAGGATTTGTGGAGTTGTCAGATGTGGTGAAAAGCGGTGGAATTTACTCAGTTCGCAACGCATTTGCAACACGTTTGCAACAAAAATATCTAAAAAATATAGGACACTTTTCGGTGATAGGCACTGGAGAGTGTCCTTTTTGCTATGCAGATTTTGTATCGGCAGTTACGCTGTCCTCATTTTCTAAGGTTTTGTTGATTGCGTCTACAAGAACCTGCATATCTAAGTGAGTATAAACTTTTTCTGTCAAAGTCATAGCACCGGAGTGCCCCACAATTTTCTTGATTGTTGTATCCTGAACACCAGCTTCCGATAACATGGAAATACAGGTATGTCGGGTACAATGTGGTGTACGGTCAATTCCAATCTGTTCCACAAGAGGAGTCCAATAGCTGTCATAGTAATTGCGATAAAGAAATCTTTTGTCATCCTCTGTATGAAGAAGATATTCGTAATCAGGACAAGAATTATACCAGTTTTTATAGTAAGGCAGGAGCTTATCAGCAATCGGAACTTTTCGGATTCCGTTTTCTGTTTTACTGTCAATTACATCAAAATACTGTTCTTCCAAATGCACATTTTCTTTCTTCAAATCAAGAAATTCGGAGATACGTGTGCCATTATAGAGCAGCATGAGGATGATCTGATAGTATTTGTCATCTTTCATTGTCCAGACTTTTGCAACTTCTTCTTTCGTGAATTTTGTACGTGTATGCTTGTTTGGATTGCGGTCTTTGTACTGGGCGATCTCAACAAAAGTAGAATAATCTTTGTTGCAGATGTCATTCTTTAATGCAAATTCATATAACTGGTTAAACAGGATTTTGATTTTCTTCAATGTGGGAAAATTCTTTCCGCAGGTGTCGATAACCTGTTGCAGGTCTGCCAGTTTTAAATCCTTAAAAACTCGATTGTAAAGAATGCCACATGTTTTGTAAGATGCCTTGTATCCTTTAATATTGCTTTCGGATACCGTAGGAAATTTTTTCTTAGACCATTCCTCATACACTTCCTCAAAAGTCATTTTGGCTGCCTTCGTATCATAAGGATTCCGGTTGTAATCAGCCAGCATTTGTACCCCCTCAGTTTTTGTGGCGGCATATCCAATAATGATATATTCATTTACTTTCTTTTCTTTGACTGGATCGATGCGATAGCCTGTGGTTTTACGAACCATCCAAGGTTTTCTTCTTTTTCCAGATAGTTTTACTACACTTCCGTAGCCGTTCGGTAATTTCATATTCTAAAAATCCTCCTTAAAAATTAGGACTCTTTCTTACCGTACCGCTTGTTCATAATTTTTTGAAATCTTTGGATTCGTTCTTCATTTGAGATTTCTTCCGTTTCTTTTTCGGTTAGTTTTGCATTTGCGTAATAAGCAAGTGTTTTATCCTGCCACTTCTGATAAGATTCGAAACTTGTCTGATAGTCCTTGACTTCATTTCGTTTATCCTCAAATTCTTCCAAGAATAGACAGAGATCTTGATTTAACTCCGTAGAAACATCTTTGCCATTAAAAGTAATAGCACATTCCCATCCATCATAATGTGGTGGTCGTTTGACCTCGATATTGAAGCCAAGTTCCTTTATCTTATCTAACTGAAATAAGAAATTCATAATATCAGAAAGATTTTCTAAAGGTTTTCTCTCAGTATCATATCCTATAAGATATGTGGATTCGCAGTCTAAAACTTTTGCGATTTCATTGAGCATAGCAATGGAAACTTCGATTTCTCCACTTTCATATTTTTGGATTGTGCGAAGCGATTTCCCTAACAAATTTGCAAGCTCTGTTTGGTTGATACCTTTTTCTTTTCGAGCAGTACGGATTCTAAGTCCGATTTGATTGTTATGTAACTTCTCATTACTCATCATTATTCACCTCACGCTTATCATATCATGGGAAAATACGAATTACAAGTGCATATTTATATAAAATAGTATTGACATGTGCAGAATAAGTGCATACAATGAAAATGCGCATTAAAAGTGCATATTAAAAAAGAAAGGAGAAATAAAATGAAGATAAACGTATTTAAAATGCAGATTTTGATGGGAGAAAAAGGATTAACAATTAAGAAATTGGCTGAGTTAAGTGGAGTGTCAAGGCAGACGATTTCCTGCATTATATCAGGAAAGAGCTGTACACCGCAGGTGGCATATAAAATTGCTACAGTTTTAGATCAAGAATTTAGTCAGATTGTAAAGGAGTATGTGGAAAATGGATAAAAGATTATATGTAGAATTGCCGCCATTTACGGGAAGAAATGTGCCGATTACGGAAATTACAAAAGCAATCGGAAAAGATGCTCATTACGTTCGTATCGGAATACAGCAGGGAATTTTGAAATTTGGAGTGGCAATGAAGATGACCGATTCCAATGAATTCAGCTATTACTGTTCTGATCGTAAAGTATATACAAGCGTGTGCAAGGGAGATTGTAGATAAAGAAATGATTTATCAATAAGGAAAGTGATATGATGGAAAGCAAGTCTGAAAATGGCTTGCTTTTTGCTTTAAAATGATGTTAATTGAGGATAAAGAAAATTGAATTTCACAAAGAAATTAAAAATAATCGGATTTTATGTTTTACATAAATTTAACATAACTTTTACTATTTTCAGATTGACTATGTTAGGGCTTTTTGTTATACTCTACAACAATATTATTTAAGGAGGAATATTTAACATGGACGAAAGTGATAATGATTCTGAAGCGAACCAATTCAATAGAATTTTTATTTATATATCGCAAGGCATGGACTATGTATTCGGAACATAGACCATGTCTTTTGTTGCTTTTAAGTAAGTGTGATATTTAGATAATTTTATTGTAGAAAGGTTTTATTTATGAGTACATCAATTTTTATTCTTTTAGTAGTGCAGATTATTTTAATTATATTAAACGCGATTTTTGCGAGTGCAGAGATCGCTGTTTTATCAATGAATGAAACAAAGCTAGAACGAATGGCAGAACAAGGTAATGGTCGGGCAAAGAGATTAGTACGATTAACGCAAGAGCCGGCACGATTTCTTGCGACAATTCAGGTTGCAATCACATTGTCGGGATTTTTAGGAAGTGCTTTTGCAGCAGATAATTTCTCAGAACCTTTAGTTGATTGGGTTGTTGGGATGGGTGTGAATATTCCACGTTCTACTTTAGATACCATAGCTGTTATATTGATTACATTGATTTTATCATATTTCACGTTGGTTTTTGGCGAATTAGTTCCAAAGAGAATCGCAATGAAAAAATCTGAAGAACTGGCAATGGGGATTTCAGGATTGGTTACGGGAATCTCTATCCTATTTAAGCCAATCGTTTCATTTCTTTCAATATCAACAAATATTGTCTTGAGGATTTGTGGTATTGATCCAAATGAAGCGGAAGATCAAGTAGGTGAAGAAGAAATACGTATGCTTGTTGATGCGGGAAGTGAAAAAGGAACAATAGATCATCAAGAAAAAGAGTTTATTCAAAATGTTTTTGAATTTAATGATATTATGGCTGGTACGATTGCTACACATCGAACAGATGTGACAATATTATGGATGTCTGATGATGTGAAGGAGTGGGATGAAACGATCCACAATACACGACATACCCTTTATCCCGTCTGTGGAGATTCGATAGATCATGTTATTGGTATTTTAAATGCAAAAGACTATTTTAGATTAAAAGAAAAAAGTAAGGATATGGTTATAGATTCTGCAATTTCTGCACCATACTTTGTTATGGAAACTACAAAAGCAGATGTGCTTTTTAAAAATATGAAACAATCGAAGCAATCTATGGCGATTGTATTAGATGAGCATGGTGGAGTGGTTGGAATAGTAACTCTTTTTGATTTATTAGAAGAAATTGTTGGCGATTTAAACGATATTGAACCAATATCGTCGGAAGAAGAAACTGTTATTATAAGAATAAGCGATAACAAGTGGGAAGTGAAAGGAAATATACGATTAAGTGATATTGAAGACGCTATAGGTGTTACATTTACAGCAGAAGATTGTGACACATTTACTGGATTTGTATTTCAAAAATTTGGTATGGTACCAAAGGATGGGGATACAAAAATAGAATTAGAAATAGAAAATATGCATATAATCATTGATAAAATAAAAGAACATCAAGTTGAACATGCAATTATAGAAATTTTTAGATAAAAATTTTGAAATCACATTTGCAAATTATTTTTAGAAAGAAGTAAATATATCAGAAGAGTACATATATATTTTCGAATACAACAATGATAACAAAGCAACGAATAATATTTAAACAAAATTGCAACACCATATTCCAAGAATCCAGTAAAATCAAGCGTTCCCAGTTACCAAAACGTTAATTTCAGTTCAGCAAGAGATAATTTTTATCTATCAGAGAAAATATCAACCCTCGAAAGCTATGCTTTCGGGGATTTTTGTTTTTTGAAAAAGAAGTTTGAAAATTTAACAATAGTATTGTTTAACAACTAATTTTTTTACCATATTGATATCCAAGGTTATAGGCGGCAATTGCACTTTTATGGCGTACAGTGCCAGCCTGACTATCAGGCAGGTGGGAAAGGTCAGATTGCGGAAGATTACCATTTAAAGCATCTTTTAAGCCTTCTTCATAAGCACAAGTAGCACAGATATGTCGTCCTCCGTTTCTGTT
>ERZ832317.4206-NODE-4206-length-14156-cov-5.989717_pt1 | contig 14156 bp, 10 predicted proteins | sample MGYA00519695_ERZ832317 | MGnify/ENA primary metagenome ERZ832317 (study PRJEB31850, sample SAMEA3708726) | human gut metagenome | biome: human gut; feature: human-associated habitat; material: faeces | place: China | collected 2014 ...
CCTGCGACCTCTGCGTCCCGAACGCAGCGCTCTACCAAGCTGAGCCACGCGCCGTAATCAAGTCGTCTTGAATCGTGCTTGATTATATTATCACATCTCTACGGAAATGTCCATACCTAATTTTATATTTTTTCAAATTTTTCTCTTAAACTCACTTGCAGAGTTAAATTCTACCCTTCTATGAAATTTAATCCTGTAAAAACATGCTGTTTCTTTTTACACATTACTATTCATATCAGTTTATACTAAATACCATGATGGGCTACACTTTTATTACATTAAGCAGATCCACCCGTTTTCTTTATCCAACTATCTGCAGCCGTCTTATATGTTATGGGCTATTTTTTTCAGCGTTCGTGTATTTCGCCCGTTCTCCCACTTCATTGCTTATGTTTTGGGTTATTTTTTTCCGCATTCATATATTTTGCCCATTTTTTCATGTATCCTCCTCTTTTATTTTCAAAATGGGTGAATTTCTTCATTTAACATCAAAATAGCCCTCGTTTTTTCGTTTTCATGGACTATTTTAAGTATTTCGACCTAATTTTCACCCATTTTGATTGAAAAATACTATAATTCAATAAAATTTCGGACTATTGGTTTCTGATATATATACCTTTCGCCCATTTGAATACCTATACATTGTTCATGTAAAATAATATTGAATCAGTAGTTCTACATACTCATAATCTAAAGGATTCTGCCTGGTTTCAAAAGTTGTGAGCAACTGCATCGAGGGAATAATTCCCACCGACTGATACAACTGTAACTTTGAATATACATTATGAGCATAATTTTCATTATCCATCATTCCAAAATGTTCCCAATAATACACTTCACCTGTAACAGGATGACGGATGGTGAAATCCGGATATATACTAACATTTTGAATCTGTAATAAACATTCATAACGAAATGGGATTTTGTGTTCGAATAACGCATTTATGATTAAAGCTTCAGATTTTGACCGGACCAGAATTCCGGGAATGGTTTTATGTATCAATTTTTGTGGTTCTTTCGGATTGTTTGTGTAAGAAGCATTTACCCACTCATCCAGTTCTTGCTTTAACGGTACATAGACTCCTGACAAAAGTTTCTGCAACTCTGGATGTTCCTCTACATGATATGAAGAAAATTCATCTAAGCTATATTGCTTCAGATAAATATCTATCCTTTTCTCCTCCTGCTTAAGTTTTCGCAGCCTGCTCTCTAAATATTTTCGTTTTACCAGTTGTTCCGCAAGTTTTCGTTCACTTTTGGAAATGTATTTTGTTTTACCCTTATCGGTATAATACCACTTATAGTACTTATTATTTCTCGTACAGAAAAATGTACCTGATGGAAGCACGTCAATCTGGCTTTGTAAGTCATTGATCCGATCCTCCACTTTTTGTTTTTCCTTCATCATTCGTTGATATAGCACAAAATAAGTCCTCCAATACTATTATTTTTATGCAATAATTCTAACACAGTGCTGTTTCCCTGCAAATCTACAATTTTAATTTCATTTAGATTTTCATTGAAATTGTTTCATTGATTTATTCATGATATAATAAGACTGCCGAGCGAAGCGAGTGTAGATCACGATCATGAAGCATTGCTTCATGATATAATGAGCGCAAGTGAGTCAACATGCTCGTATGATTGACGAACGGTGAATTGGATCATGTGCTGTTTTTGCACATGATATAATGAGCGCAAGTGAGTCAACATGCCTGCATGATTGACGAACGGCAAATGGCATCATAAATGAGTCAAAATACTATGTATTAGAATGAACATAAAAAAATATACAAATATAGAGTAAACACAAACTGGAAATGTTCCAGTAACGGACAAGAATGGAGATTTTTATGAATAGAACCGTACTAGTTACCGGTGCCTCCCGTGGAATCGGACGCGCGATTGCATCCGCATTTGCCGCAGAGGGCGACCGGCTGATCATTACCTGTTCCAGATCAGAACAGGAACTTTTAAATTTCAAAAAAGAACTGGAAGAAACTTTTCACACGGAAGTGCTCGCCAGCGTGGGCGATATTTCTTCCTTTGAATATGTCGAACAATTATTTGAACAGATCACAGAACGCTTCGGTGGAGTGGATGTCCTCATCAACAATGCCGGTATTTCCTATATCGGGCTGCTGACGGATATGTCGATCGATGACTGGAACCGCATTGTCTCCACAAACCTCACATCCGTCTTTTCCACCAGCCGGCTCGCAATCCCACATATGGTGCACGAAAAGAAAGGAAAAATCATCAATATCTCTTCCGTCTGGGGCATTGCCGGTGCCTCCTGTGAAGTTGCTTATTCCGCATGCAAAGGCGGCATCAATTCCTTTACAAAAGCACTTGCAAAAGAACTTGCACCGAGCAATATCCAGGTCAACGCGATCGCCTGTGGTGTCATTGATACGCAGATGAATGCCTGTTTTTCCGAAGAAGAACGCGCAGAACTTGCAGATGAGATCCCGGCAGGAAGATTTGGAACGCCGGAGGAGACTGCCCATCTAGCAGTACAGCTTGCCACAGGAAATGAATACCTGACCGGGCAGATCATTACATTAGACGGCGGGTGGCTGTAACCCGCCGCATTTTTATGTCCCACACTATTCTGCCACTAAAATAACCACACTTCTCGGCGGAACTTTCAATGTTTTTTTATAATAAAACTCGGTCTGTGCCTCCACATCTTTTCCATCCTCATACTCTATGTTTGTATTGACACAGATCTTCCACTGCAGATTGTTCGGCAGTTCCGGAAGCTGCATCACAAGTGTTTCCCAGTATGCATTCATTCCATAGAAAATGATATCATCCCTGGTATCCGCATCATCCCTGCCGGCATACATGATACCGATCAGTTTACTGGTATAATCCGTACCCCCATTCCACGGGAAACCATTGTGGATACTGATCTCCGGTAGGCCGCAGAGCGCTTTTTTCGTGGAGCGGCGCAAAATCGGATATTTTTCGCGAAATGCGATCATATACCGGAAGAAATCATGGATCTCCTGATATTTCTCCAGTCTGGTCCAGTCAAGCCAGGAAATGATATTATCCTGGCAGTAGGCATTATTATTGCCAAACTGTGTATTACAAAATTCATCTCCCGCATAAAACATGGCAGGTCCCCTGCTGCACATTAAGGTTGCACATGCATTTTTTACCATTCTAAGACGCAGTCCTTCGATCTGCGGATCATCTGTCTCTCCCTCTGCTCCACAGTTCCAGCTGTTTCCGTTGTTATCACCATCCGAATTATTCCAGCCGTTTTTCTCATTGTGCTTCGTATTATAGGCATACAGATCATACAATGTAAATCCATCATGACAGGTGACAAAATTAACGGATGCACTGTCTCCGCGGTGCTCCGGATAAAGATCTTTTGAACCGGTGATACGCGTGATTGCTGTTCCTGCCATACCATCCGTACCTTTTAAAAACTGACGGATATCATCACGGTATCTTCCATTCCATTCTGACCATCGGTTCCATGACGGAAAACTTCCAACCTGATAGAGACCACCCGCATCCCATGCCTCCGCGATCAGTTTGACCTTTCCAAGAATGGCATCACATGCAATCGCCTGAAGCAATGGCGGATCTGCCATCGGTGTCCCTTTTTCATCGCGGGTTAAAATGGATGCCAGATCAAACCGGAAACCATCGACACGATACTCCGTTACCCAGTATCGCAGACAGTCAATGATAAAACGTCTTACTGCCGGATGATTACAGTTCATGACATTGCCACAGCCACTGAAATTATAATAGTCTCCATCCGGTGTCAGGATATAATAAATATCATTATCAATTCCCTTAAAAGAAAAACATGGACCATGTTCATTTCCCTCTGCCGTGTGGTTAAATACAACATCCAGGATAACTTCGATTCCATTTTCCTTTAGCTCGTAGATCAGTTCTTTTAACTCATCGCCCTCGTGGTTATGTTCCACCACCGAGGTATAACTGGTATTGGGCGCAAAAAAACAGACTGTATTATAGCCCCAGTAATTATACAGGCGCTCTCCGTCTACCACTCTGGTGCTTTCCATCTCATCAAACTCAAAAATCGGCATCAGCTCGACTGCATTCACTCCCAGATCCTTCAAATACGGGATCTTCTGGCGCAGTCCCTCATAAGTGCCTTCTGCCCCCGGTGTAACACCCGATGATGCATCTTTTGTAAATCCCCTCACATGCATCTCATAAATAACAAGATCCTCAAACGGATGCTCCGTCGGACGGATATCTCCCCAGTCAAAGTTGTTTTCCACAACCCTTGCGTGATAAATAAAATCCGCTCCGCCTTCCGGGCGCTCTCCCCAGTTACGCTGTCCCGTTACTGCCCTCGCATACGGATCAAGCAGAACATTTTCTTTCTTAAATAATAATCCCTTCTTCTCATCATAAGGTCCGTCCAACTGGAACGCATATTCAAACTCTTCGATTTTCAATCCAAAAACGAACATGGAATATGTGTTTCCAATATGATAAGCCTCCGGATATTTTAGGGTCACATACGGCTCTTTTTCCTGCGGCCGGAACAACAGAAGATAACATGCCGTCGCACCAAAGGAATGGATCGTAAAGCTGACACCTCTTGTGGTTGCTGTCGCACCATCTCTGTTATAAAAACCCGGACGTACCTGATATCCATTGATCTCATCCAATGGCTGCAGCCCAACGCCGCGTTCCTGTTTATGTCTGCCTGTACTCATCTGCAATCCTCCCTGTTTTTCGAAGCAAAATGCGACTCACCACTATATTTCTTATATCCCGGATGTTTTCCACTCATTTTATAATAATTGTTTCTAAGATCCACAAGCCGGTCGATATTTTCCCGGTCAATTTCTTTTGCACCGCCGAGCAGATGTGCCGTCAGTGTTATTTTCGCAAACTGCTCTAACGTTTCCATCCGGTAATACGCCGTATAAACATCGGCTCCAACTGTTACCGCTCCATGATTTTTTAACAGGATCGCATCATGTTCCTGCAGATACGGGGTAATGGCATCCGGCACCTCATCTGTGGAAGGTGTCGCATAAGGCGCAATCGGCACTGAACCAAGTGCGAGCACAGTCTCGATCATGGAATACTCATCGAGCGGAATGTCTGCCACGGCAAATCCCGTTGCAACCGGAGGATGTGCATGTAATACCGCCCCGACATCTTCGCGTTCTTCATAACATCTGAAATGCATCCGCATTTCGGACGACGGGCGGTACCCGTCCACAGTTTCGATCATCTCTCCTGCTTTATTTATATGCACGATCATTTCCGGTGTTACCATACTTTTTGACACGCCGGTCGGCGTTGCTAAAAATGTGCCATCGGAAAGTTTTACCGACACATTTCCGTCATTCGACGCAACCCATCCAAGCTGCCACATCTTATGGCACACATCACAGATCTGTGCTCTGATTTCTTTATAACTGAGTTCCATAATCTCCTCCCACCGTACTTTTTTCCTATTTTACTTTCCATTATAATCATCCTCTTTCCCAATTTCAACCAGGCAATATCTGTGTTATACTATCCTCAGAAAATATTAAGAAACAAAGAAAGGCTTTTCCCATGCAAAAAATACTTCATGTTTCCGACAACCCGGAACATTTTTCCTCCATCGGCTCTGCCCTTGCACAAATTCCTGCTAATAACACAACACCTGTTATCATTGAAATTGCACCGGGCATTTACCATGAAAAACTAACCATAAATAAACCATATATCACACTTCGCGGAATGGGCGAAAGCAGTGCTCACACCGTCATCAGCTATGATGATTATGCCCTGGATCTGATGGAAGATGGCAGTAAGCGCGGTACATTCCGCACTTATACCCTCTTTATCGATACACATGATGTAACGCTCCAGCATCTCACCATCGAAAATGCCTCCGGGGATTCCGCAACACACGGACAGGCGATCGCTCTCTATGCCGACGGGGACCGTCTTATGATCGATTCCTGCCGCCTTCTCGGCCATCAGGACACACTTTTTACCGGGCCGCTTCCCGAAAAAGAACGACAGCCTGGCGGTTTCATCGGTCCAAAACAGTTTGCCCCGCGTATCAATGGCAGACAATATTATAAAAACTGCTATATCTGCGGCGATATTGATTTTATTTTTGGAAGCGCCACCGCATATTTTGAACACTGTACCTTAGAATCCCTGCTGCGCACAAAAGCATCTGCACAGTCCGATTTAGTTTCCACTACATCCACCCTGCATGATTCCGGTTCTGATACATCTGCACTGTGTCATTCCAATTCAGATATGGTTCAGAAAAATTATACACTCCCTCCTATCCAGGGTTATGTAACTGCCGCCTCCACACCGGAAGGTCAGGAATACGGCTACATTTTTTCCGACTGCCGGTTCATCTCCAAAGACTGTCCTGCCGGTTCCGTCTATCTTGGCAGGCCATGGCGCGACTATGCAAAAACGATCCTGATTTCCTGCGAACTTGGTGCGCATATCCATCCCGCCGGTTTTCATGACTGGAACCGCGAAAATACACATGACACAGTATATTATGCCGAATACGCAAGTTTCCCTGCCACCTCTGACTACCGTCCGCTTTCTGACCGGGCTGATTTTGTTCAAAATCTGAATGAACAACAAGCCGGATATTTTGCAAAAGAACTGGTTCTCGGTGACTGGGCACCTGATAAACTGTAATTTTTAGCAGATATTTTTTAATCTGGGTTTGTATATTCATGAGAATAATGATAGAATAATATACATTAGGAATATGAGAAATCCAAACAAAGGGGGCATATAAGATGGACGAGAAAATTTATAAGACAATGGGTTCTGCCGGAGCTTCCACACTGGCAGTTGGTATCTGTGTCCTTGCAGGTGGAATCACCGCCGGGATTCTTCTGATCGTAAATGGAGCCAGACTGTTAAAGAATAGATCCAAAATTATGTTTTAACCAAATGTTTCCGCGAAGCTGTTGCTTTTAAATATAGAATACACGCTCCGCGAACATTTTATTATCATGTACTGAAAAGCGCATATACAGTAAAATCATCTTTCCGACGATCTGTTTTTACTGTACATGCGCTTTTTCATATGACACCATCTGCTTTTTACAGGAAATTTTTACTCAAATTACTCCTCTTCCTGAACTTCTTTCTTTTTAAATACATCTGCAAGCAGGAAAAATCCAAAGCACAATCCATTTAACACCAGTGCAACCGGAAGATCCTTCCAGCTTACCGTCTGATTTTCCAGAACATCTGCAGAAAACGTTCCTGAAATGATCGGTATCAGATTGTTATTCAGATAGTGCAGACAGACCGGCACCCAGATATTCTGCGTTTTCATATAGGCATATGCAAAAAAGATTCCAAGTGAAATACATGTGATCTGCTGCGCAAAAATCATCTGGATTCCTGATGTCTGTGTATAATAAAACAGATCATCCGGGATATGCCATAATCCCCATACAATGCCAAGTATGATCACACCTGCACGAAGTCCGAACCGTTTCTGCAAAACCGGCTGCAGGTAATATCTCCAGCCATATTCTTCTCCAAAAAATGCAATAAACACGAAGAAATAATTGATCGGAAGTGCAGCAATATTCAGCCACATCATTGGATTTTTAAACATTGCCGCCCATTCTTTTACATACTGCATCCCACTGCCGTCAGACACACCCTGTACCGCTACAGACACTACAGTTCTTACTATATAAATGCCCACAAACGCAAGTACAATGAGCACAGCACTTTTCCAGTTTTGTCTGGTCAGTCCTGCTGCCGCACGCTTTTCATTCCCCGCTACTGCAAGAAAAACAAGTGCCACGATACTCCCGATAATAAGTATATACTGGGAAATCAGATTATAAACGGACATCGTCATCCCTGCAATGTTCAAATCATTTACCGGCAGAAATACGGATAAAAGTGCCAATACGATCAGGACACCCGTCGTTGCCAGAACCGTAATAAAAAAACCTGCTGGCAGGATTTTCTCTCCTTTGTGTGCCAGAAAAAGTCCAATGATCACACCGGCTGCCGGATACATCATCTGCGCTGTTGGAAATACCGTAAGGTCATAACCCTTTGTACTGCCATACCACATCAGAATTCCCATCAGATAGGTCAGACCGTAAGCCATCAGCACATAAATAATCAGTCTTGTTTTTGCCATTTCTTTTTGTTCCATTTTCAAACTCCTCCCCTTACAATCATGAATGATACATGTTTATTAGTCCAATTCGATCGAATCCGATATATAATAATGAAACTTATTTTTTCTGCAATACTGTTTAATTCGTCTGATCAGTTTTTTATCTTTCGTGTATTCTAAAAGATAGACTTCCATTCCATCTTTTTTGCATTTTTGAACATAATCGGAAAAGTATTTGCGCACATCTTCTGGCTGTTTTCCAAACGTACCCGTTTCAAACTGAATACTGCTCCACACAGATTCCTGATTGACAGCAGTCATGATATTCTTCGCCGATCCGTATGTTTTTCTGTACTTTGTCACAAAAACATCTCCGCCATTGATCATGACATCTTTTCCAAGACGTTTGATATTTTTCAGTATTTTGGCCAGTCCTTTAAAATTTTTCTTTGTCTTTGCATAATCGTAGACATCGCAGTTATCAATAAAGAAACCATCCACCCCTTTTTTCAGCAGCTTCTTCGACAGTTTTCCCATAAACTTCTGCCAGTCCTTATTCGAAACATCTACCCACTTTTCTTCTTCCCAGTTTTCATAAGTTCCGATCGTAAGGTATTCATATTTCTTATAATAATCGCGAAAATTCTCGATGGAGCCGACATTTAAGTAGGTATATACTTTTACACCTTTTTTGTGCAGGGTACGGATATCTTTTGCAGAAAAATACTGTGCATCAATGACCACCAGCCTATATCCGTATAACTTTTTTATCTGAGACGAATCAATGCTTAAAAATACGCCATAATCCTTTTTCTCTTTTTGATTCTTTGCGTCTATCGCACATGGTCCTGCCAGTATGCCAAGAAATAAACTGAACATCCATGTTAAAATCATAATCTTTTTCCATAAATATTTCGATTTTTTACTCATTCCTGTTCTCCCCATAACTTTCACCTGCAAATTTTGCTTTTCGCTGTACCGGCAGCTGCGCTAAAATGATCGCCGAAAAAATCAGACAACATCCCAGTATCTCCTTTGTACTCAGCTTCTGCCCAAGAATCAGCCAGCCAAATACCGCCGAAAATACGGCTTCCAAACTCATGATTAAAGAAGCCACTGTAGGATTGAGTCCATTCTGTCCAATGATCTGTAACGTATATCCCACACCACATGACATAATTCCCGCATACAAAATCGGAACCCACGCTGACCATGATAAAAAGGCTGACGCCCACGCTTCGATACCCGAAATTGAATGCTGCATATCAACTGTAAACATCGGAATCGCAGTCAGCAAACCGGTTACCAGAAACTGTATCATGGAAAGACGTACCCCATCAACCTTCGGTGAAAAATAATCGACAAATAAAATCTGTATGGAAAAACCGAGTGCACAGCAAAGAAGCAGCAGATCCGTCGGCTGAAATCCATTCTTATCCTGCATACACAGAAAATACAGTCCCACCAGTGCCAGAGCAACTGCAAACCAGATATTTATCCCACATTTTTTATGTAAAAATAATCCGAGAATCGGCACCAGTAATATATACACCGCTGTCAGGAAACCTGCTTTTCCCGCACTTGCCCCCATCAAAATTCCAACCTGCTGTAAGTTTGTAGAAATACAAAGTGCTACACCACAACAGATTCCGCCTTTTATCAGCAGTTTATAATCTTCTTTCGTCTGTGGTTTTCTTGGCGACAGATCTTTTTTATCTAAAAATTTCATGACAGGTATCAATACCAGTGCCCCGATAATACACCGGACACAATTAAACGAATATGCTCCGATTGTCTGTCCACCAACTGTCTGAGCCACAAATGCAGCCCCCCAGACGGCTGCCGTTACCAATAACAGGATACTGTTTCTTGTTGTTTTATTGTTCATCTTCTGCCTCTTTCTAAATCAATCATATTACTGTAAGTCCTGCCTATTACCTCTTTATTTCCTGCAGGCTCATTAGATAATAGTTTACCATTCTTTTAGAATAAATGCATCAGCAAAAACTGTTTTAGATAAAAAAAACCGCAACCCCTGATTGCTCAAGGATTGCGGAATACAATCTGCAATATATAATTTAAAATTATAAATTACTCGATAACTGTAGCAACACGTCCTGATCCTACAGTACGTCCACCTTCACGGATAGCGAATGTAAGACCCTGCTCCATAGCTACTGGATGGATCATGTCGATTGTCATTTCTACGTTATCACCAGGCATGCACATCTCTGTTCCTTCTGGAAGAGTGATAACACCTGTTACGTCAGTTGTACGGAAGTAGAACTGAGGTCTGTAGTTGTTGAAGAAAGGAGTATGACGTCCACCTTCATCTTTTGTTAAAACGTAAACCTGAGCTGTGAACTTATGATGGCATGTTACGCTACCTGGCTGAGCTAATACCTGTCCACGCTGGATTTCGTCTCTCTGAACACCACGAAGAAGAGCTCCGATGTTGTCACCAGCCTGAGCTTCGTCAAGTAATTTACGGAACATTTCAACACCAGTTACAACAACTTTACGTGTTTCGTCTGTGATACCAACGATTTCTACTTCATCAGATACGTGTAATACACCACGCTCTACTCTACCAGTTGCAACAGTACCACGACCTGTGATAGAGAAGATGTCCTCGATAGGCATTAAGAAAGGCTTATCTGTGTCACGTTCTGGGTTAGGAATCCATGTATCAACAGCGTCCATGAGTTCCATGATCTTGTCTCCCCATGGTCCGTTAGGATCTTCAAGAGCCATAAGAGCTGAACCCTGGATGATTGGAGTGTCATCTCCTGGGAAGTCGTACTCGTTTAATAATTCACGGATTTCCATGTCTACTAACTCAAGTAACTCTTCATCGTCTACCATATCACATTTGTTCATGAATACTACGATGTAAGGTACACCTACCTGACGGGATAATAAGATGTGCTCTTTAGTCTGAGCCATAACACCATCAGTAGCAGCTACTACAAGGATAGCTCCATCCATCTGAGCAGCACCAGTAATCATGTTCTTTACATAATCGGCATGACCTGGACAGTCAACGTGTGCGTAATGTCTCTTCTCTGTTTCGTACTCAACGTGAGCTGTAGAGATTGTGATACCACGTTCTCTTTCTTCTGGAGCTTTATCGATGTTTTCGAAATCTACTTTTTCGTTTCCTTCTACTCTTTCAGCTAATACTTTTGTGATAGCAGCTGTTAAAGTTGTTTTACCATGGTCAACGTGTCCGATGGTACCAATATTACAATGTGGTTTAGTTCTCTCAAACTTAGCTTTAGCCATTTGAATTTCCTCCTTAAAATTACGCCTGATAGGCTGTCTTTATAATTTTAAATATTCTCGTCCGGCAAAGAATCGACCAGACGATTCCAAATTACAGCCAGACTGCGACTAATAAGCCGCACCTGCTGTAATTATATTTCATTTTAACATTATTTGCAAGTAAAACTTTACAGATAATCTTTATCTATGAAATTATTTGTTCTGAGCTGCTAAATGAGCATCCAGAATCTTTTCCTGTACGTTCTTAGGAACTTTTTCATAGTGATCAAAGAACATGGAGTAGTTACCACGTCCCTGAGTTCTTGAACGTAAGTCTGTAGAATATCCGAACATTTCAGATAATGGTACAAAACCATGAACGATACGTCCGCCACCTACATCTTCCATACCTTCGATACGTCCACGACGGGAGTTGATATCACCGATAACATCACCCATGTATTCTTCAGGCATTGTTACGTCAACCTTCATGATAGGCTCAAGTAAGGCAGGATCTGCTTTCTTCATAGCATCTTTGAATGCTAAGGAACCAGCTACCTTGAATGCCATTTCAGAAGAATCGACTTCATGGTAAGATCCGTCGTATACTGTAGCGTGTACACCAACAACAGGGAATCCACCAAGAATACCAGCTTTGGATGCCTCTTCGATACCAGCACCAACTGCAGGGATGTATTCTTTAGGAATAGCACCACCAACAACTTCGGAATCGAATTTGAATGTTTCTTCTCCGTTAACGTCCATAGGCTCGAAACGAACTTTACAGTGTCCGTACTGACCACGTCCACCGGACTGTTTAGCGTACTTAGAATCGATATCAACTGCTTTTGTGAAGGATTCTTTGTATGCTACCTGTGGAGCACCAACGTTAGCTTCTACTTTGAACTCACGAAGGAGACGGTCAACGATGATCTCAAGGTGAAGCTCACCCATACCAGCGATGATTGTCTGTCCTGTTTCCTGATCTGTATGAGCGCGGAAAGTAGGATCTTCTTCTGCAAGTTTTGCAAGAGCTTCTGCCATCTTGCCCTGTCCAGCTTTTGTCTTAGGCTCGATAGCGAGCTCGATAACTGGATCTGGGAATTCCATAGACTCAAGAATTACTGGATGCTGTTCATCACAGATTGTATCACCAGTAGTAGTAAACTTAAATCCAACTGCTGCTGCGATATCTCCTGAGTATACTTTATCTAATTCCTGACGTTTGTTGGCATGCATCTGAAGGATACGTCCAACACGCTCTTTTTTGCCTTTTGTAGCATTTAAAATGTAAGAACCAGAGTTCATTGTTCCGGCATATACACGGAAGAAAGCAAGCTTTCCAACGAATGGGTCTGTCATAATCTTGAATGCTAAAGCTGCAAATGGAGCTTCGTCAGATGCAGGAACTTCTACTTCATTACCTTCTAAGTCCTGACCTTTGATAGCTTCTACATCTGTAGGAGCTGGCAGATATTCGATGATAGCGTCAAGAAGCTTCTGAACACCTTTGTTTCTGTAAGCTGTACCACAGCAAACAGGAACCATTGTACAGTTACATGTTCCTTCACGGAGAACTCTCTTTAACTCTTCAACGCTTGGCTCTTCTCCATCAAGGTAAGCCATCATTAAATCATCATCTGCTTCACAGATTTTTTCAACCATATCTGTGTGATATAATTCAGCATCATCCTTCATATCTTCTGGAATATCAATAATGTCAATGTCTTCACCCTTCTCATCGTTGTAGATGTAGGCTTTCATTTCCATTAAGTCGATAATTCCCTTGAAGTCATCTTCCTTACCGATAGGAAGCTGAATAGGAATCGCGTTTTTACCTAATCTTGTTTTGATCTGATCTACTGCACCGTAGAAATCAGCACCCATGATATCCATCTTATTGATGAATGCCATACGTGGTACATTATAGGTGTCTGCCTGACGCCATACATTTTCGGACTGTGGTTCAACACCGCCCTTTGCACAGAAGACACCAACAGCGCTGTCCAATACACGAAGAGATCTTTCTACCTCTACTGTAAAGTCAACGTGTCCTGGGGTATCAATAATATTGATACGATGCTCTAAAGCACCTTTTTTAGGTTTACAATTCTCTTCCAGAGTCCAGTGACATGTTGTGGCAGCGGAAGTGATTGTGATACCTCTTTCCTGCTCCTGTTCCATCCAGTCCATGGTAGCAGTACCTTCATGAGTATCACCAATCTTATAGTTGACACCTGTATAATACAGGATACGTTCTGTAAGAGTTGTTTTACCCGCATCGATATGAGCCATAATACCAATATTTCTGGTACGCTCTAATGGATATTCTCTTCCCTCTTTAGCCAATGGATTTTCCTCCTATATTAGAAGCGATAGTGAGCAAATGCTTTATTTGCCTCAGCCATCTTGTGCATGTCTTCTTTTCTCTTAACGGATGCACCTGTGTTGTTCATTGCATCTAAAAGCTCATTTGCAAGTCTTTCTTCCATTGTTTTCTCGCCTCTTTTACGAGAGAACATTGTTAACCAGCGAAGAGCCAGTGCCTGACGTCTGTCTGCTCTTACCTCGATCGGAACCTGATAAGTAGCACCACCGATACGTCTTGCTTTTACCTCGAGAAGTGGCATGATGTTGTTCATAGCCTCTTCAAAAACTTCGATAGCTGGTTTGCCAGCTTTTTCTTCAATTCTAGCGAAAGCGCCGTATACAATCTTCTGAGCGACACCTTTCTTACCGTCTA
>ERZ832317.4208-NODE-4208-length-14152-cov-51.553735_pt1 | contig 14152 bp, 10 predicted proteins | sample MGYA00519695_ERZ832317 | MGnify/ENA primary metagenome ERZ832317 (study PRJEB31850, sample SAMEA3708726) | human gut metagenome | biome: human gut; feature: human-associated habitat; material: faeces | place: China | collected 2014 ...
GTGTGGACTACCAGGGTATCTAATCCTGTTTGCTACCCACACTTTCGAGCCTCAGCGTCAGTTGGTGCCCAGTAGGCCGCCTTCGCCACTGGTGTTCCTCCCGATATCTACGCATTCCACCGCTACACCGGGAATTCCGCCTACCTCTGCACTACTCAAGAAAAACAGTTTTGAAAGCAGTTCATGGGTTGAGCCCATGGATTTCACTTCCAACTTGTCTTCCCGCCTGCGCTCCCTTTACACCCAGTAATTCCGGACAACGCTTGTGACCTACGTTTTACCGCGGCTGCTGGCACGTAGTTAGCCGTCACTTCCTTGTTGAGTACCGTCATTATCTTCCTCAACAACAGGAGTTTACAATCCGAAGACCTTCTTCCTCCACGCGGCGTCGCTGCATCAGGGTTTCCCCCATTGTGCAATATTCCCCACTGCTGCCTCCCGTAGGAGTCTGGGCCGTGTCTCAGTCCCAATGTGGCCGTTCAACCTCTCAGTCCGGCTACCGATCGTCGCCTTGGTGGGCCGTTACCTCACCAACTAGCTAATCGGACGCGAGGCCATCTCAAAGCGGATTGCTCCTTTTCCCTCTGCTCGATGCCGAGCCGTGGGCTTATGCGGTATTAGCAGTCGTTTCCAACTGTTGTCCCCCTCTTTGAGGCAGGTTCCTCACGCGTTACTCACCCGTTCGCCACTCGCTCGAGAAAGCAAGCTCTCTCTCGCTCGTTCGACTTGCATGTGTTAGGCGCGCCGCCAGCGTTCGTCCTGAGCCAGGATCAAACTCTTTATAAATGATATTTATCACTTAAAAGTGTTAAATCTTGTTTCGCTCAGCACGCAATCGCTTGCGTCCTGTGTGAATTACTTTGTTTGGAATTGTTTACCGTGTTTTTCCAACACGAAAATAGGTTCCGTTACAAGTTCTTTCGATATTGTTCAATTTTCAAGGTCCTGTGCGCCGCAGCCTTTCGGCTGAAAGCTTATTTATTTTATCACTTTCGTGATAAATTGTCAAGCACTTTTTTGAAAGATTTTTGAGATTCATTTTTGATTCTGTCGAATCTCTCCATTTGACGTCGTTTTTGAAGTATTTCATTCTGTCGGACGTCCGCCTGACAGTAATGTATTTTAGCACAGCATCCTTCAAAAAGCAAGCGTTTTTTACAAATTTTACGCCAAAATCATTCTTTTTACTTTTTGCCCAGTTTTTTACATTTTTTATAGACACTTCCTCCCTTATTCCTCCAAAAGCCGGGCGCGCAGCCGGATCAGGATCTTACGTTCCCGCCTGGAGATCTGTACCTGTGTAGTATGCAGTGCTTTTGCAGTCTCGCTCTGGGTGCGGTTGCCATAAAAGCGTAGACGAATCAGTTGCTTGTCCTGCTCTGGCAGCGCTTCGATCACCTCTGCCAGACTGATCCGGTCTGCCAGTTCCTCCTCCGGAGATTCCACCGGGATATCCAGCTGCCGGTCTCCATCCTCGCCGCCCTCCGGGGTCAGGCTCATGGCGGGCTGCGCGGCCTGTATGGCAAGGGCTACATTCTCTATCGGCTCGTCCAGCTGCTCAGCCAGCTGCTGCAAGGTAGGCTCTGCGCCGCACAGCTTCATAGTATGCTCCCGTGCAGCTTGCACCCGCATTCCCAGTTCCTTCAGGGAGCGGCTCACCTTGACCGTACCCCCATCCCGGAACAGCTTTTTGATTTCACCAAGGATCACCGGCACGGCATAGGTGGAAAAACACACGCCCCGGCTCTCGTCAAAATTATCATAGGCTTTGATGAGCCCCACGCAGCCCGCGCTGTACAGGTCGTCATACTCCATGCCTCGCCCATGGAATCTGCCCGCACAGGCGTGCACCAGCCCCAGATTCTGCGTGATGAATGCTTCCCGCCGGGTCTTATCCGTTACCATATGCCGGACCGCCTTTCCTTTTTATGTAGGCTCCCGCCGGGACAAACGCTTGACTAGCAGCACCCTTGTACCTTTACCGGGCTTTGAGGTGACCTTGACCCTGTCCATAAAGCTTTGCATCACCGCAAAGCCCAGACCGGAGCGCTCTTCCGGGTTGCCAGTGGTGAACAACGGCTGCATGGCCTGCTCCACATTGGGGATGCCAATGCCCTTATCTGTAATGGTGATGTGCACCTCCCGGTCGGGGTAGACCGCTATGGTCATGCACACCGGCCCGATATGCTCCGGGTAAGCATGGACGATACAATTGGTGACCGCCTCGGACACTGCGGTTTTCAGGTCGGCCAGCTGCGGCACGGTGGGATCGTACCGTGCCAGAAAGGCCGCCGTAACGCCGCGGGCGTAGGCCTCGTTGCTGCTAAGGGAATCGAACTGGATGCGGGTGCTGTTCTCTGCTTTCATTGCGCATTCTCCTTTTCTATATTCTCCGTACAGGGGATGCCCGCCAGCCGCAGGACTTTTTGCAGCTGCGCGGGGGCGTGCTGCAACCGCAGGCTCGTGCCCAGAACGCGGGCGCAGCGCTGCCGCCCCAGAATAAGTCCGATGCCGGAGGAATCCATGAACCCCACCCCGCCAAGATCGATAATTAAGGTGCGGGGACTGCGGCTGACCAGTGCATCGTCCAGCTGCATCCGCAGGCTCTGGGCGGCATCGTGGTCGATCTCGCCCGCCAGATAGGCATACAGGGTCTCCCCTGCCGCGCTGAAGGTCACCGTTGCCATTGCTTGTCCATCTCCTTTTTGCAAAATAAAAGATCCCGTACACATAACTTCAGTGTACGGGATCTTTGGGTTATTTTTTAGAAAAAGCTGTCGGCAGCTTACGCCTTTGCCAGCAGAGCGGCCGCCTCCAGCGCTGCCGCCTCGCTGCCGCAGACCAGCAGCCCGCGACGGGTGTTGGCGTGCGCCAGCTGCACCGCCTCGTCCAGACTGGTGCAGAGCTGGGCGTCAAAGTGATACTTTGCCTTCTCGGTCAGACGCTGGGTAAGCTGCTCCTCCACACCGGCGGGCGTGACGAGATACACCTTATCAAAGGGGCTCTCGCTCATGCCGGGCATGGTGGATTTATCCTTTTTCTGTTCCTCAGGGCTCAGGCCGGTCTCCAGCGCGGAGAAGAAGGCTTCGGCGCCCTCCTCCTCGGTCAGGCCGATGATAGCGCTCATATGGCGCACCTTGGCCATGTTCAACACGCGCAGCAGCGCGGCAGCCTGCTGCGGAGTGCGGCAGGCATCCAGAATGACCAGCGGGCGCTGGGAAAGCACCCGGATGCTGCAACGGTTGTCCACGGCGGCAATGCCATCCAGAATGGCTTCATCGGAGATGTCCACCTCTTTGCGGCAGAGCGCCAGCGCCAACTCCACCGCCATGGCGGCGTTGCCCGCAGCGTGACGCCCCAGAAAGGCCAGCGGCACCGTATAGCCGCCGTAGTCTACCCGGCTTGCGAACTGCTCCGCCTCCAAAAAGGTGATATCCTCCGGGTCGGGCACTACCAGCTCACAGCCACACTTGCCCGCAGCCACGATGAGTTCACTGAGCACCGACTTGGGCTGCTCCGGCGCGGTGACGCAGATGCTTTCCTTGCGCATCACGCCGCCCGCCAGCGCAGCCAGACGCTCCACCGAGCGGCTCACGCCGTCCGGTCCCACCGCTGTGACGGCGCACACCGGCATTTGGGGCAGCACCGCAGCAAGCCCTGCGTCCGGCAGCTCCACCACAGCCAGCGCGCAGCCAGCCTCGCCAAAGCAGTACGCAGCGGCGACAAGCTCTGCCGCCTGCAAGGGCAGCTCCTCATGGGCGGCAAGGGCATCGGCAGCGCGGCACAGCAGTGCTTCGTCCACCGGCTTGCCATCCACACGGATACGGGCAGCAAGGGGCTCGCACCCGGCATGGTAGACACCAGCACGGATCCCCTGTGCCTGCAGGATGGCCGCCAGCAGACGCGCCACCGCCGTTTTACCGGCAGTGCCTGCCACACCCACGAACTGCACCTGCTGCACCGAGGCGGGCAGCAGTGCGCCCAGCTGCGCCGGGTCGGCAAAGCCGTCCGGCAGAGCTGCAAAATACTGATTTGCCTGTTGGATGGTCATTCGTGTCTCCTTTTTATGTGATAATACAGTCCCTCGCAGGCCAACAGCAGTACGATGGCAACAAGGATGCCAGCCAGAACACCGGCAGAATCCAGCCACACATCGGTGACCTGACTGCTACGTCCCTCTGAGAAGAGCTGAATGGTCTCATCGGTCAGCGCCGTCAGCACACCACCCAGCATGGGCACGGTGATATGCCGCAGCGGGTGACGGCTGTACACCCGCATACAGAGCATGAGCAGAAAGCCCTCCAGCGTATACTCGCAAAAGTGTGCCAGCTTGCGCACGATGTGCATGGTCAGATGCTCTGCCAGCCCCGGCTGCCCCAAGCGGCGCAGGATGATGCGCATCCACGCCAGCACCCGGCCGCTGGAGCCAGAGGAGACCGTCGCCACCGCCATGGAGTTGGAAAAGATGAACCAGATACAGGCGATGAGTGCAACGGTAAAGACCACACGTCCCGCAATGACCCACAGCGAGGTGCGTTCTCTGTTATTGTTTTCCACTGTATCAGCCCAGAGCCTTGATGCTCTGCTCAATGTTGGCCAGCTTGTCCTGGCTCTTGGCGAACTTTGCGCGGATCTCCTCCACCAGAGCCGCCGGGGCACGTTCCACGAACTTGGGATTGTTCAGCTGGTTGCCGAACATGGCCATTTCCTTTTCGGCCTTGGCCTTTTCCTTGTTCAGGCGAGCCAATTCTTTCTCGCGGTCGATGAGCTCCATCATGGGGATAAAGCCGCGGGCAGCGTGGGTGGACACCTGCACCATGCCATCGGTGCTGCCCTCGTACTTTTCGGTAAAGGTTACATCGGTGGCAAAGGCGAACTTGGCCAGATAGACCTGTGCGTTCTGGAAGGGGGCTGCATCGGCAGTTTCAATGATCATGCTGGTCTTTTTTGCGGGATGCACATTCATCTCGGTGCGCATGGTACGCACAGCCTTGATATAATCCATCACCTTTTCAAAGGCTTCCTCCTCGGCTGCCCAGTTGTGAGCGGCGTCAAAGGTGGGCCAAGCCTGCGTCATGATGGTCTCGGCAGAGCCGGGCAGAGCCTGATACAGTTCCTCGGTGATGAAGGGCATGAAGGGATGCAGCAGCTTGAGCGCCTTATCCAGCACATACACCAGCACGCGGCGGGCGGTATCGGCCTGCTGTGCATCGCCGGAGTTCAGGCGGGGCTTTGCGATTTCGATGAACCAGTCGCAGTAGACGTCCCAGATAAAGCTGTTGATCTTGGCAGCGGCCAGACCCATCTCGTAGTGCTCCAGATTGTCGGTCATGGCACCGGCCACCTGATTCAGCTTGGTCAGCACCCACTTGTCGCTCATGTCCAGCAGCTCTTCACTGGGCAGACCCGGCTCAAAGTCCTCGGGCAGGTTCATCAGCACAAAGCGGGTGGCGTTCCACAGCTTATTGGCAAAGTTGCGGGCAGCCTCCACCTTCTTTTCGATATAGCGCATATCGTTGCCCGGGGTGGAGCCGTCCACCAGCATAAAGCGCAGGGCATCCGCGCCGTACTGGGCAATGACCTCCAGCGGATCGATGCCGTTGCCAAGGCTCTTGGACATCTTGCGGCCCTGACTGTCGCGGACGATGCCGTGGATGCAGACGGTATCAAACGGAGCCTTACCGGTGTAAGCCAGACCGGAGAAGATCATGCGGCTGACCCAGAAGCCGATGATGTCGTAGCCGGTGACCAAGGTGTTGGTGGGGTAGAAATACTTGAGGTCGGCGCTTTCCTCGTTGGGCCAGCCCAGCGTGCTGAAGGGCCACAGCGCAGAGGAGAACCAGGTATCCAGCGTGTCGGGGTCCCGCGTCAGCTTTGCGCTGCCGCACTTGGGGCAGGTGCAGGGAGCGGACTTTGCCACCACGGTCTCGCCGCAGTCGTCGCAGTACCAAGCCGGGATCTGATGACCCCACCACAGCTGGCGGCTGATGCACCAGTCACGGGTGTTCTTCATCCAGTTCATATAGTTCTTGGTAAAGCGCTCGGGCACAAACTTGATCTCGCCCTTCTCCACGCTCTCGATGGCGGGCTTTGCCAGCGGCTCCATCTTGACGAACCACTGCTTGGAGATCATGGGCTCGATGGTGGAGTGGCAGCGGTAGCAGGTGCCGACCTCGTGCTTGAGCGGCTCGATCTCCTTCAGGAAGCCGCCTTCCTTCAGGTCGGCCAGAATGGCCTTGCGTGCCTCCAGCGTAGTCATGCCGGCATACTTACCGCAATCCAGCACATGGGGCTCGTTGACGGTGTTCTTACCGGCGGCAAACAGGGCATCGGCGGCAGCCTTGTCGGCAGCGCCGGTCATGTGGCCGTCGTAGGTGAACACGCGCACGATGGGCAGGTCGTGGCGCAGACCGACCTCAAAGTCGTTGGGGTCGTGGGCGGGGGTGATCTTCACGACACCGGTGCCCTTGGTCATATCGGCGTGCTCATCGCAGACGATGGGGATCTCCTTGTTCAGCAGGGGCAGCACCACATGGCAGCCGTGCAGATGGGCGTAGCGGGGGTCCTCGCCGTTGATGGCCACGGCGGTATCGCCCAGCATGGTCTCGGGGCGGGTGGTGGCCAGTTCCAGCATCTCGCCGGTCTCCTTGACCGGGTACAGCAGATGCCAGAAGCTGCCGTCCTTCTCTTCGTACTCCACCTCGGCGTCGGAAATGGAGGTGTTGCAGTGGGGGCACCAGTTGACCATGCGGTTGCCGCGGTAGATCAGCCCCTTGTCGTACAGGCGCACGAACACTTCCTTGACAGCCTCAGAGCAGCCCTCGTCCATGGTAAAGCGTTCGCGCTCCCAGTCGCAGCTGCTGCCCAGCTTCTTCAGCTGACTGACGATGCGGTTGCCGTACTTGGTCTTCCATGCCCAGGCGCGCTCCAGAAAACCATCGCGGCCGACCATCTCCTTGGTCAGGCCCTCGGCGCGCATAGCTTCCACCACCTTGGCTTCGGTAGCAATGGAGGCGTGGTCGGTGCCGGGCACCCACAGGGCGGCATAGCCCTGCATCCGCTTGGTGCGGATGAGGATATCCTGCATGGTGTTATCCACCGCATGACCCATGTGCAGCTGACCGGTAACGTTCGGCGGCGGCATCACGATGGTATAAGGTTTCTTGTCCGGATCGGCCTTCGTGTGGAAGTAGCCGCCGTCCAGCCAGAACTGGTAGATACGATCTTCCACCTGACTGGGATCGTACTGCTTTGCAAGCTCTTTCATAGTGTCCTCCAAAAAATTTGATGAAGTGGGACGCAAAAAGCCGCCCCACGGAGCGTTCCATGGGACGGCTGTAAATACATAACCGCGGTACCACCCAAATTGCGCGGAAGCCTCCGCGCCCCTTGATGCCCCTGTAACGTAGGGCAGACCCGAAAGCGGCTTACCGGCAAGGCTCACCGCTCCTGCTCCAAAGTGACAGTGCCCCGCCGGTATCCCGCCGGGTTTTCAGCTGCCCCCGGCTCTCTGTGCGGCTCCAGACGATGCACACTCTTTTTCAACGCATTTATAAAAAGAATATAACGTTTTTTGTGGGATTTGTCAATCAGTTTTTCAAACCTTTCACCCACCGCACCAGCTTCCATACCTTTGCGCCAAGATGTGGGCAGTAACCCATCATCAGCGCCTGCAGCTTCTGGCTTTTGTGCTCTGACGGAATCTTCCACGCAGCGCGGCGGTGCGTGGAAGCCAGCTCCAGCAGTGTTTTTTCCTTTTCCGGGTCCCGCTCCGGCTGGTTGACCAGACGGAAATATACCTCGGCGCAGGACATGATGCAGCGCTGATCCGTAGTACTGCGGAAGGGATCCGGCTGCTCCTTTGCCAGCTGCCAGACCCGTTCCCATGCCAGTGCCGCCGTATAAAAGCGCAGGCTCGGCTTCTGCCGCACGGCAGAATCTGGTCGTTCAAGATAGGCATACAGCGGGCAGTTCAAAAACGCCAGACTGCCAGCCTTGAGAAATTCCATCACAAAAAACAGAGTATCCTCCCCATAAAGCAATGCCGGATCAAAACGGATATCCCGCAGCAGCTCCCGGTGGGTCAGCATCCGCCAGCAGTGCCCGCCGCTCCATTCCCGCATCCACGAATAATTTTCCGCCGTGATCCTCTGCGGTGCCGGGCATTCCGTCACTGTCCACAGGGACTGGTTTTCCTGTATACCGCGGTAGCGGCACATGGACATCCGGGTGCCGCAACTGCACAAGGCATCGTACAGCCATTCCAGATACTGCGGCAGCACAAGGTCATCGGAATCCACAAAGCCGATATATTCGCCCCTTGCCACATCCAGCCCAAAATTGCGCGCCGAGGACACCCCGCCGTTTTCCTTGCGGAAAATACACACCCGGGCATCCTGTGCCGCATACTGCTGCAAAATTTCCCAGCATTTATCCGGCGAACCGTCATCCACAAGGAGCAGTTCAAAATTCTGATACGTCTGCGCCAACAAGCTGTCCAGACATGCAGGCAGATACTTTTCCACCTTATAAACTGGCACGATCACCGAGATCAAGGGCTGCTCCTTTGCGTTCATTCCGCTCTCCTTTTCAATATCTTCAGTCCGCGCTGCTTCAGCGTATCATATTCTTCGCTGCCACGGTAGAACAGTACGATCACTCCTGCAAACACCGCCGTATAAAGCAGCCCGTCCAAAACAAAAACGCCGAAATTGCCCACCGGAAAGCGCTTTACCCAGAGCATGGCTGCCGCCGAGACCGCCGCCACGATCATTGCACGCTTCAGGTACTCTGCAAAATAAGCCCGGAGCTTCTTCTGCCATGCATCCTGAACGCCATACTTCAAAAAGATATAGGGCTCCACCCAGACACAGGTGCACAGGCTGCTGATGATGGTACCCCCGATAATGCCGACCACGCCGTACCGCTGCACCAGCGCCAGAGAGACCACCAGATTGATGATGGACTCCGCCACAGCCTTATAGCGGTCGTTCCAGAACAGACCCATGACCTCCCGGAACAACAGGTTCGTCTGCCGCATCCGCGAGATATAGAACTCTGTCACAATGATCGCCACGGTCGTCATCGGGAAACAGTATTCCCTGCCAAACAGCAGTTCGATCAAGGGGTTGAACAGCATCATCAGCCCGCCAGTCAGATAGGCAGACTGCACAAAAAAGAGAAAGTCCATCTCTTTATATACTTGGTACAGCCGGTCAGAGTTTTCCAGCGCCGCAAAATTACCCACGCTGCCGGAAAAAGCCGTGGCAAACTTGTTCAGCAGGTTGTTCAGCGCGTTGAGTACCAACCGGTAATTGGAGTAAAGCCCCACCGTTGCCAGACCGATGAAGGAGGACATCAGCAGGCTGTCCGTGTTGCGCACGATGACGGTGGCCAGCTTGTGCATACTCATGGCGCCGATGTTTTTCAGGATGCCGTTCCGTTCCTCCTTTTCCGGCAGCTCCCGGCATTCCTTCAGATAGGGAAATTCCTTATCCGCCATGTGGGAGATGATGATGTTGGGTATGAACTGCACCACAAGCTGGATGGCAAGGTACAGGATAAAGTTACCGGTCAGCAGTAAAGCCACGATCTGCACGACGGTGCGGATGCACTCGCATACTAGCGTCCACCCGGTGCAGATATAGCTTTTCTGGTAGGCCTGATAAATAGAGCTTTTATAGTTCAGCAGATAAGAGCAGGCAGAGGAAAGCACATACATCATATAGATCAGGGTAATATGCTCGATGCCTTCTCCATCCTTGATGAGGTACGGCAAAAACGGCAGCAGAACCAGCCCGAACAGCAGCACCGAAGCTGCCACCGCCCGGTACATCCACTTATAAAGGTTCATCAGCCGCGCCAGTTTCTGCTCGTCGTTCCGGGCGGCTGGCTCGTACATACTGAACACCATGGCCGTGCCGATACCCAGCTCCGCGAAGTTAAGGATACTGAGCACATCGGTAAACAGGCCGTTGACACCCAGATAGGCTGCTGAAAGGCAGCGTATGAACACCATCCGGCTGATGAAGGAGAGCAGCATCGTAAAAAATTGCCCGCCGATGTTGACCAGCATATTGATAAGCGTATAGCGTGTTCTCATGCGTTTTTTCTCTTTCTCCTCAGCCCTTGAACCCCCGCAGCCGGCTGTATGTCTGCGGGCAGCGCCACAGCAGCCAGCTTTGCAGCCAAAGCCCGCCGGGAACAGTGCAGTACCGCCGGGTGCGGCTGACTACCTCAAACTGCATCCGCAGCATTTCCCGGCTGCGGGGTGCTTTGCGCAGCGCCGGGGGCAGCTGCCGGTACACCCGGCTCACGCTGCCCATCGTAAATTTTGCCGCATTTGCCAGTGCATCGTATGCAGCGTTTTCCACAAGACATTCCCAGTACCGCTGTGCCGCCTCGGCAGCATCGAAATGGCGCAGCGTTTTATTGCCGCTCATAATGCTGCCGCCGCGCTGCACATAATAATACAGCGCCTTTGGCACCACCACGGCCTTTTGGATCTGCAAACAGATTTTCGGGATCAGAAAAAGATCCTCGTTCAGCTTACCCTCCGGGTAGCGCAGCTGTGCAAAGACTGCGCGGCGGTACAGCTTGTTCCACGCAGGCTGGATCATCGAATCCGTAGCATTTTTCAGTAAATCCTGCCCAGCAAAGACCTTTTTTTCAAGACGAACGTGCATCGACTGACATGGCGCTCCCGCCTCGTCCACCTCGGCGTAATCACACAGGGCAAGGTCTGCCCCGGTGCTTTGCACGGCCTTGTACAGTGTTTCGTACATTTCCGGTGCAATATAGTCGTCGGAATCCACAAAGCCGATCCACTCGCCCCTTGCCACATCCAGCCCGGCATTGCGGGCAGCAGAAAGCCCGCCGTTTTTCTGGTGAAGCACCCGGATGCGGGCATCTTTCGCGGCAGCGGCATCACACAGCGCAGGGCAACCGTCCGGCGAACCGTCCTCCACAAGGATCAGCTCAAAGTCCGTAAAGGTCTGTGCCAGAATGGAATCGATACATTTTTGCAGATAGTTTTCCACCTTGTACACCGGCACAATGATGCTGAGCAATGGTTTTTCGCAGGGCACAGCGTGTTCCTCCCGTTTTATCTTTTCAGCCCGTCACCTCGGTGCGCAGGCGGGCAATGAGCCGTTCCATCAGCGCCACCCGGTTGAAGGGGGTCATCAGGTAAAAGCCGTCTGCATAGGGCGCAGCCGCTTTGGCTGCCTGCACCGAGACTTCCAGTCCAAGCTCCTCGCCTGCGGCACGGTCCAGCCCCTCAAACCTTTGGATGATGGCATCATCCACATGGATGCCGTTGACCTCGTTTTCCATAAAGATGGCGTTGCGCTGGCTGACCACCGGCAAGATGCCGGCCAGAATTTTTGCCCGCTCGCCCAGCGTCTCCCGGGCTTTTTTCAGGTTTTCCATCGCCTGTGCCGACAGCACCGGCTGGGTAAGGAAGCCGCTCATGCCGTTTTCCAGCTTTTCTGCGGCGCGGCGCAGCTCCACCTCAAAATTGCGGGCGTTCAGGTTCAGCGCACCAAAAACCGTGATGGGTGCGGGCATCTCCCGCCCTTCTCCTGCCAGCGACACGATATACTGTGCCAACTTGCGGGAGTTGAACTGGTACACATTTTTCACCTCGTCCCGCTCGGCGGTGGGGATGGGGTCGCCGGTAATGGCCAGTACCTCCCGCACGCCCTCGGCGTACAGTCCCAGCAGCAGCGCTTTGGTAGCATTCAGGTTGCGGTCCCGGCAGGTCATGTGGGGCAGCACGTTCATGCCCAGTTCCCGGTGCACCCGGCATGCCACCAACGAGGAATCCATCCGTGCCCGGGCAATGGGGCAGTCTGCAATGGTCAGCAGGTCGGCACCGGCGGCCTGCAGACGGCGGGCACCCTCGAGATAGGCGGTCAGGTCGGCGTCCTTGGGGGAATCCAGTTCCACCGCAATGACCCGCTGTCCGGCGTGCAGCTTGCGCAGAAAGGCATCGTCCGTTTCCACCGCAGGCTTTGCGGCCACGGCAGGCTTTGCCGCCGGGGCGGCGGGCAGCGCTTCCGGCAGAGCATCCAGTGCGGTGCGCAGAGCAGCAATATGCTGCGGCGTTGTACCGCAGCAGCCGCCCAGAATGCGCACGCCCTCACTGGCAAGGCGGCTCAGCTCCCGGGCAAAATATTCTGGCTTGCCCTGATAGCGCACCTGCGCCCGCGCCACCACCGGGTAGCCCGCATTGGGCATGACCGAAAGGGGCAGCCCCGCATCCCCCAGCTGCTGTACCAGTGCCCGCATCGCGCCCGGGGCAGATACGCAGTTCAGGCCCACGGCATCCACCACGCCGCTCTGCGCCACGCGGCGCACCAACTCGGCGCAGTAACGGCCCTCGCGGGTGTAGCCGTCCGGCAGCACCGCAAAGGATACCAGTACAAAGGCCTCCGGCACAGTCTGCTTCAGCGCACGAATCGCTTCCAGCACACCGTCCTCGGCGCTCAGGGTCTCGAACAGAAAATTCCGTGCACCCAGCAGCGCAAAGCGCTTTGCCACAGCAAGATACACCTGCTCCGCCGGGAGATTTTCGGTATCCGGTGCGGGGCCAAGGTCGGCAAACACTGCCGCGCCGGTCTCCCCGGCGGCCTTTGCTGCCAGCTGCCAGCCTGCATCCGCCAGCTGCTCCCAGCCCGGCTGCTGTGCCGCCGCCAGACGCGGCAGGCTGAAGGTATTGGTCTTGATGGCGTCCGCTCCGGCAGCAAGATACGCCCGGTGCACCGCCAGAATGCCCTCGGGGTCGGTCAGGTTTGCCTGCTCGCACTCTTGCCCCGGCTTTGCTTTATAATAGGTACCCATACCGCCATCGAACAGCAGCGGCCGCTGGGCTAACAGTTTGCGCACATCTAACATCGATACTTTCCCTTTCCTATAAAAAGACTTCATCTTTCAGTTTATCGTAGTTCACCCATCCGGTCAAGCGGTTTTCTTGATTTCGCTTGCGGCGCGGCCGTTTTTGTGCTATCTTAGGGATAACTTTTGAGAAAAGGGAGAGGATGGATCATGCGCCACACCGGCACACCTGAACTGGAGACCGACCGCCTGCTGCTGCGCCGTCTGCTGCCGCAGGACGCCCCGCAGATGTACGAAAACTGGGCAAATGACCCGACTGTGACCCGGTTTTTGCGCTGGGAACCGCACAAAAGCCCTGCCGAGACCCGGGAACTGCTTTCGGCGTGGGCAGAGCTGTATCCGAACCCCGATTATTACCAGTGGGCCATGGTGGAAAAGGCCACCGGACAGGTGTTTGGCTCCATCTCCGTATACAACGCCCTGCTGGGTGAGCCGCAGCAAAAGGCCAAGTGGCCGGGGCTGGAACTCTCCGGCGGCATCTGGGAGCCGGGCTACTGCATCGGGCAGAAGTGGTGGGGCAAGGGCCTTACCACCGAAGCGCTGCAAGCTGTGGTGGATTTCTGGTTCAGACAGGTGGGCGGCACCTTTCTCACCTGCTGCCACGCGGTGCACAACCCCGCCAGCGGCCGGGTGATGGAAAAGGCCGGCTTTGTGTACCATCACAACGACGTTTACCACAAATTTGACGGCACACCGATGGAATGCCGGTGCTACCTGCTGACAAAAAAACACTACGATAACAGAAAGGACTTACTTTGAGCGAGCTTTATGATATTCTGACCGAGACCCCTCCCACAAAGGTGGTGCTGCTGGCACTGGATCAGGGTCTGTGGGACTGCGAGCGCAGTCTGGCAGAGCTTTCTGCCCTGTGCGAAGCCAACCACATGGAGGCCGTGGCGCAGATCACCCAGAAGCGCCAGACCCCGGAGACCGGCATCGTGCTGGGCAGCGGAAAGCTGGAAGAAGCTTCCCTTGCCGCCCAGACGCTGGGCGCGGAATGCGCCGTGTTTGACGGCGAGTTGACCGGCAGCCAGATCCGCAACATCTCCAACGCGCTGGGCGGGCTGGAAGTCATCGACCGCACCATGCTGATCTTGGAAATTTTCCGCAGCCGCGCCGTGACCAATGAGGGCAAATTGCAGACCGAACTGGCGCTGCTACGCTACCGTCTGCCCCGCCTGCAGGGCATGGGCGAGGCGTTGAGCCGTCAGGGCGGCGGCGGTGGCGGCGGCGGCGGTGCCCGCCGCGGTGCCGG
>ERZ832317.4214-NODE-4214-length-14142-cov-3.418684_pt1 | contig 14142 bp, 10 predicted proteins | sample MGYA00519695_ERZ832317 | MGnify/ENA primary metagenome ERZ832317 (study PRJEB31850, sample SAMEA3708726) | human gut metagenome | biome: human gut; feature: human-associated habitat; material: faeces | place: China | collected 2014 ...
CTTTTTCCGTATTCTATTTTAATTGCCGACAGGATCCTCTTCAAATCAAAATCCAGTTCAAATACGTCCTTCATCGCCTTATTATTATCAAAATTGATATAGACGGTATTTTCATAGAATCTGGCTCCAAATTCCTTCATGATCCATGTTTTGCCGACCTGTCTTGCCCCCTGTATGATCAAAGGCTTTCTATTCTTTTTCTTCATCCACCGTTCCAACTTAGTAAACAGTTCTCTTTCCATAAAAAACCTCCTCCAAAACGCATATGTTTCCTACCGCCGTTTTAATTATAACATTTTTTCGGCTGTAATTCTAATTATTTTAACATTTTTTCGGACGTTATTTTATAAATCTTAACATTTTTTCGGCTGTTAACATGGAATATAAAACATTTTTTCGGTGCTTCCAGTATTTCAATTATAGTCAAAAAACGTTATTCATATTCCGCAGCATGGGAATTTTCCATACTGCATATTCTTTTGCTATCATACTATTCAGTTTTCAAGGTACACACCGCGCCTGCGGAAACTGAACCGTATCCCTTTGACAGCATACGATTCCCTGCATTGTTATTGCTGCTCATCCTTATTCTTTTCTTTCTCTGTCAAGCCAACTTTTCTTACATAATCCCGCATCTTTTCTTCCCTGTCATCAACCCTCTTTTTTAGAATTTCATACAATTCAAAAAGTAATTTCCAATCTTTTGCGGATTCTTCATCTTGCTTGTTTCCCGGCTTTTCCAACGGCAGCTCCCCCTGTGTATGGTCACTTATTTTTTGATGGCGGTGCCCTTAGCAGGGCACCACCAAAATAATAAATACACCTGGTATATTTATTTTGTCTGAACTACTCCATTCACAACCCAGATACCATCTTCATTTAACTGATATCCGTCAATTTCACAATTTCTTTTCATGGCTCCTCTGGTTCCATCAGAGACTGGGTTAAAGTAATAGCACATTCCGTCGATCCAGTACCATCCGGTTACCATACGTCCCTGTGTGCCATCCGATACCGGGTTCAAATAGTATCTGTTTCCATCGACATCTGTAAACCAGCCTGTCACCATATAACCGGATTCATCAAACCGGAACCAGTCATATTCCTGCTGACCTTTGGTTTTATCCGCATATGGATTATAAATTGCTGCCCATTCAGATGCATAAGTACGAGTATCATCGCGGAACGTCCATTTGTGCTGCTCTGTTTCTGTCCATGTTCCTCGCACAACATATTCCGGCAGACTGCTGGCAGCAGGTGTTGTTCCAGAAGTGGCTACTGTCTTTGAGCTGTGGCTTCCGCCACCGCCACCACCTCCACCGCCGCCGCTGGAGGATGATGAATAGGTTGTCTGGTCGGATACTGTAATTTTTAATGTCACAACGGTGCTGTCTGAACCAGTCGCATCCGTTCCGGTAATAACCGCCTGAATTGTTCCCGTATACGGACTTACAAATGCCTTTTTGATCCACTCCAGACCAGCATCCTGAACTGGCCGGATCGTTCCATCGGCAGATACCTGCAACACAGACGAATTGGAAGAACTGTAAGTAACCGGTCGTTTTTCCTGATATGTTGTTGCAATCACCTGTTTCTGCGGCATATCACCAAATGTATAGGTTGGAGAGTTTCTTCTTCCGGTCATCGTGAGTACCAGATCCAGTGTTTCTGTTTCCGGCATCTCAATACATCTTGCAGCATAATTTAAAACCACCGTGGTTTCTCCCACCTTCTGACCGTCAACGGTTGTCGCAATCGCTTTGATCGTCTTGGTTCCGGTATACGGCGCTACATGCTCAGCATCCTTAATCCACTGTGCATTTGGATTCGGTGTCAGAAGACCGGTCTGGGAAATACTTGCCACATCCGTATCCGATACGGACCAGATCACCTCACGGTTATATGGCGTATGTAAAGCATCGGAATTGCAATCCGGCAATACGGTACAACTAAGCTGTACCGGCTCAAATCCAGTCCGCGTTTTCACTGCTGAATTAACATCACCCTCTTTGGTTGCCACAAGATCAAATTTCATCTGCTTCTGGCCCATCTGAACACTTTCCGGGTGAATGACGGTCTCATCCACAGTGACAAATTTCAACGTTACCTCGCAGTCTGCTGTCTGGTGTCCGTTCGTCGCATCTTCACTGGTAACGGTCACATGCTCTACCTGCGTTGCTGTTCCGAAGAGCTTCTCATAAGGATCCACATCCCGCCTCTGATTATCTGCATTGATGACGTTCTGGATCCATGCAGGATTTTCAGCACCATTCGGATCATACTTTGCTTCCACTTTCAGCTCATGCTCAAAGCTTCCCTGCGGAGTGATCTTTAAATACTGTTTTGGATTCTCATCTTCCCAACGCACATTCTGGGTAAAACTCTGGGCCGGTCTGAGACTTGCTGCCAGGATCTGCGGTTCATCTGCAAAAATGGTTTCTGTCGGATTTTTCCGGTCTCCAGTGAGTTTTCTGGTAATGGTATAGGTAATATTGTTCTTGTTTAATTCCACTCCTTCAACGCGGAGCGTTGTCTCATCCACAATCTTAAAATCAACCGTAACGGTCACATTTCCGTAAACAGATTTATGATCCGGTGAGGTGTCCGCATTGGTCGAAGCTGTCAAAATTGCATTTTTGCTGGTTACCGTGGCCGGAATTGCGCTTAAGTAGTTATTATCCTGCTGCGCTTTTACCGCTTTATTTAACAGGCCATTGATCCAACTGCCGGCCATATTCGGTTTGATCTTTGCAGCTGTCTCCACATAACCTGCATCGGATGCATTTACCACAAGATCAGAATCGTCAATGCTCCAGCTGTGTGTTTTATCCGTACTTGCTCCGGTATCATTGTGTACAGCATTTACAGTAACCGGATTAACATTGATCGCGGAAAGATCATTTCCGGTATAAGTTGCAAGCTGATTGTTGTTGCCATCCAATACTACTGTCTGCACCGTCGGATTTTTCCGGTCCCCGGTCCGGGTCTGTACCACATGGAACGTCACATTAGCCGGATCCATGGAAAGTTTTGAGGTTGTTCTGATGTACTCTACATCCAGCTCTGTGCTATGCTCTGGCATTTCAAACGTATATCCTCCACCGGTCTGATACGTCATATCCTGCGGATTTCCGTCCTCATCCGTATAGGTTGGTGGCTTTACGCCGCCAGGTTCATTTTCATCCGTTACCATCTGATAAATGCTTCCATTTGTATTCTTGGCCGCGGTCGTTACATGGACCGTTTCTCCCGGTCTGACAGCAGAAGAACTATCTTTATCGATGATCCGGTAAAAACTGTTGGCACCTCCCGGATATGCCGTAAAAGTAGCCACATCCTGATCAAATGTGCCATTGGAATTTGCTACATCTACACGGCTAACCGATAATAAATAGCCTTTCACCGGCTGCCCATACGTTCCCGGTGCATAATGATCAATGGAAAATGGCAGGCCATTCTCGTAATCAGCTACCGTAAAATCCCGGTCCAGCCTGATGACTACAATATTGCGGATTCCGTCTTCCAGTTCTTCGTAGAAATATCTGCTGGCATCATAGGTTTCATTGGCTCCATTTTTCAAATAGTAGTGAACTTCATTATCATTCCAGTATCCAATATGGGCCGCATCGGTAACCGTTGTATCCGATGATTTTCCACTTCCGACAATCGCCTTGGTCTTATTGGCCGCAGTCGTGAACCAGTACGCCAGGTTCTTCCCGGAGGTTGTGCCATATTTCATATCAACGGAATCTTTGCGGGTACCGATAAAGATGCCTTCTCTTGCTGTTCCCGCATTTGTCTTTCCGATCTCTCCAAACATGCGGGCAACAACAATTTCTCCGCCTTCATAATAACCAGTGATACCGCCTACCGCGTAGGCACCGTTTCCGCCAATTGTTCCGTCCACAGACACATTATAAATGGACGTACCGCTGCTCATTGCGCCGACAATACCGCCTACATAATATCTTCCCAGGATATTATTTCCGGTCGCGGATACGCTGGTATCAACAATATAGGCATTGCTCACCTCACCGGCAATACCGCCCGTTTTACTGGTAGCACCGAGGTTCACTGTATTCACGGTTGCTGTTACATTTTCGATCGTAGCCCTGGAGCCAGAACTGCTTCCGAAAATTTTTCCAGCCAGACCACCTACCGCTGCATCAGAAGCATAACCACCAGATGATGTATTGGCAGCAGCAGTTCCTTCAACTGTCACGTCCGTGATCACAGACTCTCCTTTTATCTGGCCGGCCAGAATACCAACATGGTTATATCCATATACACGGGCATCTTCGATGACCAGATTTTTTACAACCGCGCCATCCAAGACTCCAAAAAGGCCAACATTCTGAAGATTTTTTGAAATATTTACAATTTTCAGGTCACTGATTGTATGGCCATCTCCGTCAAAAGTACCTTTAAAACTATTGGATACATTACCTGATAACTGTGCTGTATTCTGATACCAACCAATCGGGTTCCAGTTTCCATTATTAATGGTAAAGGAAAGATCAATATCATCCATTAACCGATAATGGGCAGTATCATAATTACCTGTACCGGCTGCAATCGCCTGTGTCATGATCATCAGATCTTCCAGATCTTCAATCTGATACGGATTGCTCTCCGTTCCGTCTCCGGTAAGATCAAAATTTCCATCGATCCAGTTATTCCAAAGATCACCTACGCTGCTCGCCATAAGTGCCGGGGCATTTGTCCCCAACTGCTTTGCAATCTGTTCCTGATTTTTTTCATACCAGGAATACAGTGCGCTGTAATTTTCGTTGGTATCATCCTCCATAACACCGTAAAACCAGTCCCACAGAGTTTCTTCTTCCAAATATGTAAAAAACCACTCTGAAAATGCATCACTGCCAATATCCTTCGGCCGACTCTCTTCAACCAGCTTTGTATTGAAGTCCTGATAATCTTCCGTGAGTTCCTGCAGTGGCATCGCAAGCGCGGTAGAAACATTGCAGGCACTGAACATCGCAGCAGTCAACACCGCAAACAGTCTTCGATATCTACGTTTTTTCATGTCAGTTCCTCCACCTCTTCATCCAGTACGGCCATGTTCTCTTCTGTTTCTGCATCTACCTCGGAAGATATTTTTTCATCTGGCTGCCCGTCTTTCTCCAGGATCTTCTGATAGGATTTAAACGCTTTATAATACAGCTTATCGTGTTCTACCGCCCAAGTAAAAAATGTGTCATCCTCTACATGCTCTGCCAGCATCTCCCATAAAAAATCTTCATTACAGTTTTTCTTAAACCATGCTGTAAATTCTTCCGTTCCGATTTCCGGCATATCCCCGTATTCCTCTTCTGGCGCTTTTGACGGTTCTTTCTGGAGTTCATCCGCCAGCTCTGTCTCATCCACTACCTTCTCCTCTTCGGTTTCTTCTGTGTCCTCGTCCTCCAACTCATCTTCTTTCGATTCCATTTCCGCTGAGTCAGCATCCTCATTTTCTGATTCACCGCTCTCATCAGATTTTTCCGCTTCCTTTACCTCTTCCTCTGACTCTTCGGGTTCCGATTCTTCTGGATTAGATTCTTCCGTTCCTGCTTCTGCCTCATCCGTGCCCTTCAAATCCGTGTCTTCCGACTTTTCATGGTCTTCATCATCAGCTTCTTCTGTCTGATCCATGTCCACCTGACTGTCTTCATCAGCAACATCTTCCGAAGCAGCCTCCCCATTCAAAGCTATCTGACCGGCAAACTGATCAGCCAGCGCGGTTGCCGGAACAGAAGCGGTAAGTGCAGCTGCCATTAAGATCACAACGCCTCGTTTCCTCATTCAAATTCCTCCTACTAATTTTCTATGATCATCCCTGCGGTACCGCAAAGGCTGGTCTTACACCAATCGAAGTAGTTACCCTTAACTCTTCATCTGTACTGCCGCCATCCGGTTTCACTGCCTCTGGCCGAATCATTCCATTGACCAGATCCACGATATAGGCATACCCACTATTGGCATCTGCATTCCCCATAGGAGAACGCAGCCAATATCCATTGCAGAAATTATCGGTTACCACTTCCGGATTATCCGCATCCGTATCACCAAATTTCCAAAGATAATCTTTATACTTTAAGGCCTCTTCCACCGATAAACTAAAAAGTCTGGCTGTCAGTCTCTGATATCCGATACTATGCACAGTCAAATCCTGGTCGCTTAATTCACTGAACCGCCCCTTACCTGTGCTTCCGGTAAATGCACTGTCCACGCCAATATGGCAGTTAAAGCTCTGAAAAATTCTATTCTGATGCTTGCTCAGCCAATTATGTATCTTGGAATACTTATAATCACTTTCATCACCAAAATTTACTACCGGCCCCGGAAGAAATACCTGGCCCATAATGCCTTCTTTATCCGGTAAATAGGAATACTCACTCCCATAATTTGCCGGAATCACCTCATCACAAAGGAACAATGCCAGTTTCTGATGATTTTCGGATTTATCATAATAATTGGTATCTACACACCGAAATTCATAAGTTTTCTGATCGATCACTACTTTCTGTACATCTCCCACTGACCAATAGATTGGATCCGCGGTACCGGCATCCGGAGCACCGAGTACTACAGCCGGGCGAAGCAGCATATCATCCGTAGGTGTCACGAGACTTATTGATCCATTATCATGCACAACCACAAGTTGTCCATTTTCTACGGTTCTTGTAATGTAATCCCCCTCTATCTGTCCCCGATATGCAAGCACTTCTTCCTTTGACAGAATAGCTGCATACGCAAGTGCACCATCCGCATCAATCGGCAGCAGCGCCTGTCCTTTAATACTGAAACAGTCCGCAAATGTACCAACAAAAGCCTGGTATGGATTGGAAAGCATATAATCAAGTGATCCATAACCTCCAAATTCACTTGCCGGTATTCCTGTATCTGAAATGTAAAGATAGCCATTCTGGAAGTTTTCACTCACACAGACAAACTGCATCTGATATTCACTCTGGGATGGCCTATACGTTGCCGTGATCCGGTCTCCGTCATTCTGTTCCTCTGTGCGCTTACCACATCGGTCACATAATGAGTCACCATTTTCATCCACATGCCCCAGGGCCGGTAACGTTTTTACTTCTGTCTTACTGCAGATACTGCAAACATATTTCTCTGACCCTGATGACAGGCATGTTGCTTCTGTTCGCTTCTCCAGTTTCCAGTTATGACTACAAGTTTCTCCAAATTTTTTATTTACGAGAAATACGTAAATTCTATATTCCGCTCCATCCAGCTGAATCGTATCCAGAAGATTTGCGCTGTACTCCACAGAAGTACTGTATAATTCCTTCAAAATTATCCCTGTTGCCGCACAGTCTTTTGCAATCACATAAACAGGAGTGGCAACCGTATTTTTTATCTGTGCAGACAGGCTTCGCAGACGATAAGAACATTTGGCGTTGCTTTCACAAATAATCTGGTCGTCCAGAATCTCCTCTGCTTCTTTGCCAACGATTGCCGCATCCGCTTTTTTAGCCCTTTCAAGATACATTTCAAAGCGTTCCCGTTCCGATGCCTCCGGATCGTCTACGTCCCCGACAGATCCTTCATCCGAATAAGTGATATAGATGATTTTTTCACCCGGTCCATATACATTTACCCGATATGGTGAGTCCTCATTTGCCAACCAGCGATGCCCATTTACAATCAGACTGTTCGCATATGGTATAACCAGCTCCTCACCCTCTAAAATCGTTCCACTACGCATTACAGATAACTGGATTTGTCTGCTCTCTTCATCTACAAAATAAACCTTCCAGGAAACCAGTTCCCTCGGATCAGCTTCCGCTGTTGCATTCTGTCCTGCAACCTCTAAAATATTTCCATATGCAGAAAGCTCAAATTCTATCGGCTGTTTTATCGTATAACCATAAGACAGGACCGGTTCCGACATAATCACGATTCCCAAAAGAAAAACCGCATAACGGCTAATTAATTTTCTTTTATTCATTGCAATTCTCCATCATTTCATCAATAAATTCTGTTTTCCCGGCAGCAATTAAAAAATGACATAATGAATTCTCTACCATACGGTCTTTTCTGCTTTTCTAACTGTCAAAGATCATCCCTTGTGATCTTTCTTCATGTCAGCTGCAGCAGTCGAAACCGTAAACTATAACAAGATAATTTACTCAATATCATCTCCAATTCCCGTCCCCATCAATGCCGATTCATCCGCTTCCAGTTCAATGCGATATTTTTTACAGAGGTTATTTATTTTCTTCTGCAGATCAGTTTGAACCGTTGCAATCATACTAACCAGATAGTTTTCTGAAATTGGAAGGCGCTGCATTCTTCCACCGCCAACACGATAGGTACAGCTCAGCGAAGATTCTGGATTTTTTGTACTGTTATCCAATATTTTAAGCTGCTGAAGCAAGTCGGCCACTTCTAAAAGAGCCTGCTCCTGTGCCATGTCCTTCATTATTTTTGCCATTTAATTTCCTGCCTAAGTCCGCTGCCAGGCAGTCCACTTCCTCCCTTCTTATGCTTCCAGGAAATAAAAACCTGTCGCTCCAACAATCTGCCACCGCGCCTTTTCCGTGTTGAATACCGGCTCTACAAAACATCCTGGCAAGACATCCGCCTTTGAAAGCGCGCTCCGTGATATCAATACCGTCCCTGTCGTAAAAATGCAATGCTTCATCAGCGGCTCATCAATACTCTGTATCATTGAAATTACTTTTTGTATGCCTTTAGCATCCTCGCATATGATGGCCGCAAACGTAGATCCATTTCCTGTAGTCTCATGGATTACCGCACGCAGCGCCGTACAAAAGCCTCTAACCTTTGAATTTATATAATATGAATGATCTTTTTCGGTTACGATCCTCTCATTCGTATAGAAATTAACCGCGAAGATCACCAGGCGAGTAGGCATAACTCCTTCTTTCTTAAAATCAATAATTGCTGGCAACTCATCTATACCCTTCACATTTTTCAGGCGATAAGAAAATATATATTTTGACATATACTTCTGCTTCAAAAAAACCGCCGCAAGTAACCCCGCATTAGCCCGCTCCATTTTTGTCATTTCATTAAGCCATATTGTTTTTGAATCAAACCTTAATTGCTGATCTGCCTCCAGCATGGTCCGAAAAGCGTATGTTGCATGGGCAGTAAGAGAATACATCTGCCTGGTCTGATGTGCTTCCGATTTTGCACTCTTCAAATATGCGTATACAGTTTCGTTGATCTGAAACTTTTCAACAATAACCAAACCACTCATTGCTAACGTATCAAGGCGTTCTTTCAGGGATCGTCGATCCAACTTTGGAATACAACGTATCGGCCGATTTTCTTCCTTAGCTTTTCGTTCTTCCTTTTCACGTTCTGCCATCAGCACTGTACAAATTGATAGCAGATCCGCATGCCCAAGCATTCGGATCACACGTAAAATATACATATCAGAAACGGTAAATGCTTTCTTTACCAATAACGCCTGCATTTCCGCCAATGACTGCGGATTTGTAACGCCCGCGACCTCAAATTTCATTTTGCCGGGATCCCATACAGAATAAGGAGATGGAAGAACCAATTCCGGCTTCAAATCTTCCAAAATCTGCTTTGCCAACACCTGTGTATCATGTTCCAATGCCACATTTCCCCCTACTTTCTACATAATTCGATTTATGAAACCATGTAGGTCCAAAAATAGCAACAATTTTAGTAATTTAATCAACAATATTTAAAATTTAATAAAATTATTAATAGTATCACAGTCAAAAACTTGAATCCACGTTGTTTTTAAGAAAAAATAATTGTAAAATAATGTCATAAATCGAATTATGTCATTATTTTGATATTCCATTATAAAATACCATATTAGGTTTGGGCATTTTCCCCAAAAAACGACCATTATAAAAGCAAAACAAAAGCAAAACTTCCATTCATTTATTTTCTGAACAAGAAGTTTTGCTTTTGTTTTCTTTGACATCAAACGCACGTTCGCTATATAATCGAACTATCCAATAAAACGGAAAGCGTATGAATGGAGTAATATGATGAATACAGTCGGTTCCACTACTGTTGATATAAAAAAAACCTTATTGCACTATATAAAAGCAGAATTTAAAGAAAAAGATCTCGATATGCTGAAGTCCTTACTTGGCAGCATTTATACAGAATTAACGAATACACCAGATATTCTGCCCCACTTAGAAAGCCCGAATTTTGCAGCTGATCCTCTGGATTGCTGTGACAGAACAAATTCTGATACCATTACTGACACGCCCTCTTTCTCTCCAGATAATTTGAAACCTTATCAGGATTTTTTAATAGCAAATGAGCGGTCCAAGAATACAATTAGCAAATACATTTCTGATGTAACTGGCTTCATAACTTTTTTATCCGGTGCAGAAATTTCGAAAGAACAATGCCTAGATTATAAAAAATATCTATTAAAACAAAACTATGCCGTTTCCACGGTAAATTCAAAATTGTGTTCCATTCATTCTTTTTTGACCTTTTTGGATCGCGCTGATTGTTTTGTTCAATTAGAAAAAGTTCAAAAGAAAGAATTAAAAGCTACCTATGCTATTCTTACCCCGGAAGATTACCATAAACTCCTGGAAGAAAGCAGTCGCCCTCAAAAAAGAAAGGTTAACCTTATGATCCGCGCCTTCGGACAAACTGGTATCCGTGTTTCAGAATTGCAGTTTATTACCGTTGAATCCATACAGCAACAGGAAATCACAATTAGAAATAAGAATAAAAACAGAAAAGTTCCTTTAATCCGGGAACTTCAGAAAATGCTTAATGATTATGTCATTGAAAAAAACATCCCATCTGGCCCTATTTTCACTGATAAAAATAAAAAACCATTGGAACGGCAAAATATTTATAATATGCTCCAGACCATTGCTGCCAATGCTGGCATTGATAAAAGGAAGGCACATCCCCATGCACTTCGCCACTTTTTCGCCAAATCCTTTTATGACAAGACGCATGATTTGGTCATGCTCTCAAATATTTTAGGACATTCCGATATCAGCACCACAAAAAACTATGTTACCGGTACGTTCGAAGAATTATGCAACGAAATGGAAGAAATAGGTATCTTATAATTTCCAAATCCGCCATTTGCATTAAGGGCAGCTCCGAGATATAGCTGCTCTCCGCATAATCTATCCCCAATATTTCATATTTTTCTGCACCATATAATTCACTATTCAATTTTGGGAAAAATGATACCCTACTACATAGATCAGGTATCATTTTCCTCAGTGACATGCTCCCACCACTTAGCTAACGCTTGAAGTGGGGGCTTCTCGTTCGATTGCCCGATAGGGCAAAGCATAAGCGAGCTATCCCCGTGTGTCCCACGGTTTTATCAGAATGATATTGTTGGAATTTTTGCTGCAAAGATCAGAAAATTTTCTTTTCTATATCAAGCATCATTCCGGATATTCGAATCCCTTCTCTGCATATATTGATTGCTGCGTTTTCGTCCCAATCCATTCGATTTCCGCATACACACTCATAAATGCGATCGCTCAGCTGCAAATCTTCTTTTACCTTTCCACAGCAGCTGCATGTTTTGGAACTGGGATACCAGCGATCAATGCGGATCAGTTTCTTACCTGCACGTTCCATTTTATATGTCAGAAAATCAGTAAACATTCCCCAGCTATTGTCATGAACACTCTTTCCCAAATGCATATCCTGGCTCATCTCTTTCATATTCAGATTTTCGATGCACACGATATCGTAGGAATTGGCTATCTTCTTTGATTCTTTATGCAAAAAATCCTTTCGCTGGTGTGCGATACGGGTATGAATTCGTGCCACTTTCTTCTTTTGTTTTTTATAACGGTTGCTCCCCTGTTCACAGCGGCTCAGTCTACGCTGCTCCCTTGCCAGCTTCTGCCGGGCTTTTTGAAAAAAATGAGGATATGCTGCATGATTTCCATTGAAATCTACATACAACTCCTTCATGGAAAAATCAAGACCAATTGCGGTTTCTGCTTTCCTGGTTTCATGCACCGGTTCCTCGCAGGAATATAACAGAGCAACGTAATATCGTTCATCTGCTTCCTGACTAATTGTTGCACCTTTCAGCTGGTAACATTCATCAATCTTCCGATGTTGTCTGATTCGGACCCAGCCAGCTTTTGGAAGTTTCAGTTTTCCATTTTGTAAGACGATGTTTCCATTCACATAATTGGTTGTATAACTTTTCACAGATTTCTTTTTTGATTTGAATTTCGGAAACCCAACTGAGGCATCACGAAAGAAATTTTTGTATGCAGTCTGCAAATGCAGCTGCGCATTACACAGTGCCAGACTGTCTACTTCCTTTAACCATGGAAACTCCGATTTATACCTGGCTGGTGTCAAGCTTAAGTTCTTCCCGGTTTTCTCATAATGCGCTTTTTTCTCAGCAAGCATCCGGTTATAAACAAGACGAACGCAGCCAAACGTTTTTGCAAATAATTCCCTTTGTGCTTTATTCGGATAAATCCGAAAACGGTACACGGTGTTCACTTTTACCCTCTCCCTGTGTTTCAATGTACTGACGGATGACCTCAATTGGGGCACCGCCAGCACTCAGCAGACAAAAACTCTGGCTCCAGAATGTTTCTTTCCAGAGCTTTTGCCGGACTTCCGGATACTCCTTTTTAATCAGGCGGCTGCTTGCGCTTTTATATGCATTGATGAACTTGCTCAGTTCTGATTTGGGATGAGCACGGAACATGATATGCACATGGTCCTGATCATGATTCCATTCTTCCAGAGTAATGTGATAGTTCGGAGCAATATGCTCAAATATTTCTCTCGCCCGATTTGAAATCGGATCATTCAAAACCTTTTTTCGGTATTTTATAACCAGAATCAAATGGTAATATAATAAAAATACCGAGTGTGCATTGCTATCCAATTTTCTCATAATAATCAGCCTTCCCTATTATCTCGACTGATTATATTGTACCATATATTTTTCTATATGTCCATGTTTTATCGAACGTAAGTTCTCTTTATCCGCGCAGCTATGTGCAATATAGAATCATGCCAGTTATTGCAATATCAGAAATCAAAAGCAGGCAATTCATCCCACCCCCTAAAGAGGATGGGGGAATTCTTGCAGTGTTTAGTTAAAAGTCCAGTAATCCGCTTGATTTTATTGCACATTTTGAATGACCAAACCCCAAATTTTTCACCCATCTTGGATAGCAGAAAAATTTGGGGTTGTTTCCGATATAAATGAGGTATCATTTTCACACTGTAAGTAAGGTATCATTTTGCCTAAATCTGTTCTCCTTTCACCGTCTGATATGGAGCAGTCAATTCATCTAATATTTCTTTTTCCCGCTTAATTCTATTCCTAATATACAGTGTGGCTCTTGCGTCTTCCAAGGAATCATGCGCTTTATAGTTATACCCAAAATGTGCGGCGGCCGCTTCTAACGTCTGCCATCGTCGGGTTCCGTAGCGCTTATCATAATTCCCACAAATTTCGGCAAAATCATACATCACATCTTCTAATTCGGTATTCGTACCTGGTTCAATACCTACAAAAAATAAAAATCCGAGATCGAAATCACAATTATACGCGATCCATGTTTTCCCTGATGCAAAAACGCCCTTTATCTTCCCTATCAGTTCTCTGATGGTCTTACATTTTCTTACCCTCTCTGGTGTAATACCATTCACCCGTTCCGCGTCTGGCCATGACCTGATCAGCTCTGGTCGGACATACTCATTAAGAAGTAAATCCCCGTTTCCATCAACCGCACTGATCTGTAAAATTTCATTATCGTTACTGTTCAACCCCGTAGTCTCCAGATCAAACACAACAATTCCAGATGGATTATCACATCTGGGGCTACTTTCAGTGCATACTCTCGCAATTCCCAGAAGTATGTATAAATTTTTAAATGATCGGCCTCTCTTTCCCGGATCCATTTTTCTCTGCACGCGCTGCCGCAAAACTGCCCCAGCAGGGATTTGCTTCCTACAGATCGCATGGCCCAATATGGCGATTTGTAATTATATGTTTCTTCCAACTTTTTACAGCCGCCAATTTCTTCAAAATTTTTCTGTTCATCTATATTAGAAAAATACTTGCACTCCGCATGCTCATCCAAAAAAGCCTGTAATTCCTGCTGATCATTGCCCTCGTAG
>ERZ832317.4221-NODE-4221-length-14133-cov-3.084316_pt1 | contig 14133 bp, 10 predicted proteins | sample MGYA00519695_ERZ832317 | MGnify/ENA primary metagenome ERZ832317 (study PRJEB31850, sample SAMEA3708726) | human gut metagenome | biome: human gut; feature: human-associated habitat; material: faeces | place: China | collected 2014 ...
GTGATGATGGCCCCAGCTGTGCCGATGATTGCACCAGATTCCGGGTCCAAGTTATGAAAATACGCAGTACATTCGTATGTACCGGCGGGCAGGTCAACATCCAGCCGCGCACGCTCGATCTTGCTGCCGATGGCGATAGCACCGGATTCATAAATCTGTTCGCCAGTATCATTGCGAACAATTTGAACCTTTTGAGGATAAAGATTGATGCTCTCATTTACGAGCATCAAATTTCCCTCTGCTGTGCCATCTTCAAAGTACGGTGCGGTATTCATGCTGATATTGATCATGCCTTCTGCGACCTTGCTGTTCAGCGCAGCTTCGATCTCCTCCGGTGTCATTTGATCCCATCCGCCTTCGACGGCGCTGGAATCATAGACAATGCCGGATTTGCTGTCTGCAAGCGCCGTATCTGCGGGCTTATGCAGCAGCCTGACTGCGAGGAAAATGCCCGCGCCGACCAGCAGGACGAGGAAAATGACCGCGTAGACGGTGATATCTTTCGAGCGTGTTTCACGAGGGGCGTCAACGTATTCTTCTTTGGCTTTCATAGAGAAAACTCCTTTTGTAGTTTAGTGCCGTCAGGGAGGCACCCTCAGACGGCGCAGCAGCGGTTCCAGTGTGGACGCTGCAGGGAACATGAAATCGGTCATAGGCAGAACGCTGCCGGATTACAGGTTCCGCTTGATGATCCGCGTGATAATGCCGACGGCAATGCCGTGTTCTTCATCCAGCCGTGTGACCGCAAAGCTGACATCGTCCTTTTTGCCGGGCATTCTGGAATCATAGCAGGTGTGCGCGATGGCGTTGACGCCGTTGTTCAGACGGATATACACCACACCGCCGCGAAGGTCCGTGACCTTGCCGGCATACTTGCTCTGTACCTGACACTTTTTGAGATTATCCACGCTGGTTTCGGAAAACGTGCTGCGGATATCTGCCCGGATGGAAAGATGCTCGGCATCCTCGCCGCTGATCTCCTGCACACGGACCAGAACACGGTCGCCAACGCTGTAAAGGTCGCGGACGTCGGACACCCACTGCCAGGACAAATCGCGGGCAAAGATGGCGCATTCAATGCCAAAGGCTTCGACGCGCAGCACTTTCTCTGCGACAGCGATCACACGCGCCTCGACCAGACGGCCGGGATAGATGTAGGGATTCCCGGTGGTGTCCTTGCCGAGATAGAACGTCTGCCGTTTCCGAAGCATGGCTTCCCGGCGGCTGGCGACGGCGCTGTGCGTGGTCGAGTCAATGCCCTTGACGATGAAATCAATCTCCGCACCGAGCATCGTACCGAGGATGCGGTTCAGACGGTTCATATAATCGGCATACGCTCTGCCGGAAGGCATCTGTTCCTCCAGTACAAGCATCTCACGGATCGGGATGGCAATGCGGAAGCCACGGCAACTGACTGTCGCCAGCGTTTTGCCGCCTGCGGTCTGCTCAATGCCGTCCAGCGTGCCGGTCAAGATCCGCCGCGTCCGGTAGGCGTTGCGGATCTCATGCCAGAGTTCGTCGGTAGCTTCGGCTTCGCTTTTAATCCGCGTTCTGGCCGTGATCGTCAGAACCGCGTCATTGCGCGGCACGGATGGAGATTCCGGAAGCGCGGATTCACCGGACGGTTCTTCTGTTGGGATGGTCAGCACCGGTTCTTCCGATGGCTGCGGTTCTACTCCGTCAGATGGAGCAGACTGCGCTTCTTCCTGCGCGGGAGCTTCGTTCAATGCCTGAAGAAATTCCGTGTATTCCTCCGACGGCGCATCTTCATCCGGCACGCCCTCATCGGGCGGACTTTCTGTGGGGATCGGTTCCTTCTGCGCTTCGGTGAGCGGCGTGTTGGGAAGCTCCTGCGTTTCAGTAAAAAGCAGGTTGTCCTGTTCGCCGCTGTCCGGGGCAGGCAGTTCCTTTTTTCTGGGCATGGGTCATTCCTCCTTTTTTGCTGTTTTGGGTTTGGATAAAATGGATTCCTTGCTGGTGGTTATGATCTTCTGCTTTTTTCCAGGAGTATCCTTTTGGGGCGCTGGGGTAGTGCGCGGAACAGGGGCGGCAGGTGTTGGAGACGCTTCGCTTCTCCAGCGCGGGATGTGCGACGCCGCTTTGTCCGGGCGCAGCTTCTTTGCTTCGTAGTGCTTGGAGTAATCAAATTTATCGACCTCCAGAATATTGCGCCCGCGGATAATGACGAGCGCTTTATCCACATCCAGCCGTAAGACCTCATCCATCGTGAGCAGCCGCCTGCGGCCGACACCGCTCGTTTCGCGGTATTCCGGGGTGTAGTTGGAAATGCGCCAGGTGCCGAGCTGTTTGGCCTGACTGGTCACGGCGACGCTCGCTTCGCCGGAGCGTGAGGAAATGAATTCCGCTGTCAGCGCATCCGTACAGCCGAGGAACAGCTGCACATCGCAGTTTCCGAGGATCTCCTGCCACTGGTTGTTGGGATAGCGGTTTTGCAGACCAGCGAGATTCTGGAACACGCAGGACATACTGATGTTCCGGGAGCGGATCACGGAGATCTTTCGGCTGAGGTCGGGAATGACGCCGCAGGCGCAAAGCTCCTCACCAAGCACATGGACAGGGACCGGCAGACAGCCGCCCGGACAGTTCTGGTCGGCGTAACGGACGAGTTTGATAAAGATGAATGATAAAAACAGTGAGGACAGGAAATCGAAGGTACTGTCCTGATCGCTTGTGATGCAGTAATAAGCGCACGGCTGCTTGCCCGGCAGCTCCAGATCAATTTCATCGTGGCTGGTGATGGCGCGGATGTCCGCGTTCTGAAACACCTGCAGCCGGGAGCCGAGACCGATGATCACGCCGCCGCGCACGCTCTCCGAGGATTGCCGGAAGATGCTGTACGGCGCTCTGGCCGGATGCCCCAGTGGGAGCGCGTCAAACAGCTCGTTCAGTTCCTTTTCCGAACAGCTCACGAGCAGCTGATACGCTTCGCCGATGTTCCGCCGCTCCGGTGGATAGCTGCGCTCAACAAACAGGACGAGCGCCTTGAGAAGATTCATTTCGGCGCTGTCCCAGAAGTGGTCGCCACGGTCGCTGCCCGTGTTGCGGATGATAACGTCGCAGAAAAGCTGCGCCATCAGCTCCTGCCCGTCGATCTCGGACAGGCAGTTCCACGAATCCGACGACGCAGGCGTCACCAAGTTGAACACGCGCACGGTATAGCCCTGATCGCGCAGATAGGCGCTGGTTTTCTCGTATAATTCCGACTTTGGATCACAGATGACCAGTGAGCTTTTTCGTGCCGCGCACTGCAAGACCATGTTGACGCAGAATGCGCGCGTCTTTTTCGAGCCGCTTGCGCCATAGACGGCGAGGTTGCCGTTGAAGCGCGTTTTCTCCGGGATACAGACCACACGGCCATCCACTTCGCCAAGAATCGTGCCGTGGTGCTTGCGCAGATCCGGTACAAAGTCGAGCACCTGCCCGGCTTCTTTTGGATTGAGAAAACCGGCGGTTCCGTAGGTTCCCTTGTGGGAATAGGTCAGGTTTCTTGTTTTGTCGTACTGCCCGTCGCTGCCGGCGCCCATGTGCATGATCGCCACGACAAGAAGTACGATTGCCGCCAGAAAGATGCCCATGCCGTACAGACCGTATGGAAAGCGGAATACGAACCGCAGGCAGACGTCGAACGCGGCGTCCGGCATCGGCGGCGAAGTGCCGCTGTACGGCGTGCCGCCTTCGGCTGTCCATGCCTGATAGTTGTAGATGAACTGCGCGAGATAGCCGCCCGCGTAGAAAAGCGCGGCCAGCGCGACAGGCAGAAAATAGGCCAGTGTGATCTTCTGTTTCTTATTGATGGAGCATCATCCTTTCATAAGCGGCAAAGTCGATGCTTGTGATATTGACCTGTGCGCCGAACACCTCCCGCAGCGCCTCTGCCTGATAGTCAAAGCAGAGAATGCTGCCAGTCTGGTTCCGCAGCGTCAGCGCACAGCGAAACCGGTGCAGCCTTGGCAGGTCGCAGAGATACGAAAACAGGACGGGCGACCCGTCCTGCTCCAGAGCGTCATGTTCGATTGGCATTGCGGGAGACGGCGGCAGGAGGTTTTCGGAAAGAATTTTGTTCAACTGCTCCTGCACATCTGGTTGACATAACTGAAATGCACCAACCTCACCAACGTGGTCGAGCGTCAGAAAATAGAAATGCGGATAACTGCCATCCAAAAGGAAATGGTTCTGCGTCATGTCATTCAGGATTGCAGGTATCTGCATGGGAGAACTGCCGAATACAATGCCGCTGATCGCGAACTGTGCATTGCGGCAAAATTCTGTTTGTAAAATAGTTTTTAATCGAATCTCGGCATTGTACGCCCATCTTGGAAAGGTTGAAGCCATGTTGTAAACCGGGAAGATGGCCTGTTCTGTGAACAGCACGCCCGTCATGCGGGAATTGCGGATTTTGGTGCAAAGACTGCCAAGAGCTTTGAACTCGCGGGAGGAATAGTAGACCGGAAATAGAGTGGGATTTGAGAGCCAGTCTTGCATAGATGGCTTTTCCCAAGGCAGCGATGGGATTTGCGCGTTGTGCAGGATCAGAAGCGCCTCGGCCATCCGGTGCAGCCGCAGCCGGCGCTCTGGTTCGGACTTCAAAGAATTTGTCTCGGACGCGCCTGTAAGATAGGGCGCAAGGTCGACCGGATATTTTTGAAGCAGCAGCCGTTTGGCGTTTGTAGTCAGCCTGAGTCCGCGCAAACCGTTCTTGGTATACGAACGGAGCAGTCCGTCCTTCTTGAGCTTGCCGATCACGCTTTCGATGTAACTGCTGCCGCCTGGGAATTGACTGGAAAAGGTGGCCGGGAACTCGCCGGAGACGGCGATAATTTGCAGTATGAGAAGTGGAAGTGTACCCTCAGCGGGAAGCAGCGTCGGATTCATAAAATGTGACCTCTTTTACCGTATCGGCTCTTAACTTCGGTAATTTTTACGCCGTTGGCCAAGCGAAAACGCCTGATGTTTCAAGGGAAAACGTCATGTGCAGCGGTATCTGAAAAAGAAGGACGAAAAATGCTTAAAAATCCGACATGGTTTCCAGCGCGTTTTGATGCTCTTCCAGCCAGCCCGGAAACATATCTTGATCCATCACATAGAGTTTTGTGACGTCTTCCTCGCCTAACTCCGTGGTGTTATAGACGTTGCATAAAAGCCCATTGTCGTCCATCATAAGATAGGCGCAAACAACGTCCAGAATCTGCTTCATTTCCAGATTATCATAGTCCCGGATGCGACCGCGTCCACCAGACACCGCATAGATATGGCAGAAGCAGATGATGCACGACTCAAAATGGGAAAGCGGATGATCTTTAACAAACTGTCCAAGCGCCTGCCCCAGTGGGTCTGTCAGATATTCGGCACTGCGCTGCTTTTTCTTGGGAAGCAGGCCCGGCAGTGTGATCTCCACCAACCCCGGCTGCGCAGTGATCGTGATGCCGAGGACATTGGCGGCAGAGGTCAGATATTCATGTTTCTGCACGGTGGTAAAGCCGTAGACCAGATGCCGCATCCGGCAGGCGATCTGCTCTGCGCGGAGCGCTGCGTCAGTGGAAAGCAGCTCATAGTTTTCCGGATACCGCTGCAAGTCCATTGTGTTCATGGCGCAAAGCGCATTGCTCAGCCGCGAGACCTCCGCCAGCAGCGAGGATATCCGCTTGGATAAAAGCGCACGATTCAAAACGATCCCTCCGTTTCTTCCTGAAGATATTGAATATTGCCGTCGCTATCCAGCAAACAGTATGCGCGTACATTTTGGATGGCGAGCAGATCGACCTGCGCGGCGTCTTCCAGAATGACCAGCCGTACGGGTGGCTCCTGTTCCGGGCGGGCAAGCAGCAGATTCAGAATGGCTTCCTTGCCCGGTTCGGCGTAGAGAATTTCATAGACCTCGCCGCCGGCAAGGAAGATGATCTTCACGGGATATTCTCCCGCAGCATGGTACTCAACCTGTTCCATGAAATCTGCTAAAACTGTGACCGCTGCTTCCAATCCACGGTCACGGTCTTTCGGCAGCTCCGGCGTCAGGGAGTAGAAGCCGTCCACAAGGAACAGTCGCTTCTGCTTGCAGAGATAGGACAGTAGATTTTTGATCTGTTCGTCTTTTTGCGGGTACAGACCTAAAATCTGTTTCTGTGTCAAGATGCCATAGGTGGAAATATCCCGCAGGATGCCGCTGGCTTCGTGCGAGTAGATCTGTGCGCGGGTTTTCATAGTCGTCACCTCTAATTTTTGTGCGTATAACTGCCGCACAGAATACGTACAAACTGTAGCCGTCAGATTTGAAGATGGCTGCTGTACGCATAAAAGACGTATTGTATACGCAAAGATGGTTTTAGAGAAAAGGTGTTGCTTTCAAAGCCTTGCTTTCAAAGCTGCAAAAGTGATTGCAATTTTAGGCGTATTCATATATGCTGGACACAAATAGGAGGCGATTTGTTTGGATACGAGAACAGTAACTCTCGCGGCTCACGCAGAACCCGATGCAGAAGATCTGACGGATGGGATTGAGAAGCAGCACGATATTTCAGAGCCACTTGTACGCGCTGAAATGACGGATGCTGAATTTAACGCCATGATGCGAGACGGCCTGCGTGCTGCAAAGGCGGACTGTTCCAGCGCCGCGTCCGAAGTCTTTACGGATTTGCGTAGAGGACTTTGCATGTGAATGAACCGTTCGGATTTTTGAGCATTTACAGAAAAGTTAAAAGCCATCATGCGTATATTCTCTTGATGAAATGGAGAAATTATGATAAAATATGATAGACCATAGATTATCCTAAAAACATGGAGGCTCGTTATGGCATATATCACACGAGAGCTTGAGCGCAAGTTCTTAAAGCTCAATGATTTTTTCAAGGTCATCCTTGTTACAGGTGCGAGGCAGGTCGGTAAAACGACGATGTTAAAGCACCTTGCAGAAAGCAGCAGAACCTATGTCACGATGGACAATACAATGGCAAGAGCGCTTGCACAGTCTGACCCCGTACTGTTCTTCCAGACCTATAAGCCACCCATCCTCATTGACGAGGTGCAGAAAGCACCGGAACTGTTTGAGCAAATCAAGATCATTTGCGACGAGAGCGATGAAAAAGGGCTGATCTGGCTGACTGGTTCGCAGCAGTACAATATGATGAAGAAAGTGCGGGAAACGCTTGCCGGAAGAATTGGCATTCTGGAGCTATACAGCCTATCCGCGAGAGAAAAAGCAGGGCTTGTATTTGATACGGATCTGGATTTCTCACTTGCCACGCTGCAGGCAAGGCAGCAGAAAGTCCCGAAGAACGATGTGATTCAGGTGTTCCAGCACATTTGGGAGGGCGGCATGCCGCAGGTGCAGGGCGTGGACGATGAACTCAGGCAGGAGTATTTCAACTCCTACATCGATACCTACCTAATGCGTGATGCAACCGAAGCCGGCGGCATCACCGATGCTGTGCGTTTTCGAAAGTTCCTTGTTGGATGCGCCTCGCTCGTGTCGGAGCAGGTCAATTATTCCACATTGGCGGAGTCTGCAGACATTGCCCCGAGTACGGCGAAGGAATGGCTGAACGTGCTTGTCGGACTGCGCATCGTCTATCTGCTTGTACCGTATTCCAACAATGAACTCAAACGACTCAGCAAAACGCCGAAGCTGTACTTCTGTGATACCGGGCTTTGTGCATATCTGTCTATGTGGCTGACGCCGGATACACTGCGCAGCGGCGCTGCAAGCGGGCATTACTACGAGAACTATGTTGTAATGGAGCTGGTCAAGAACTACGCCTACGCGAAGTCCAAGGTGAATCTGACGTACTTTAGAGATTCCAACGCAAAAGAGATCGACGTGTTTGTTGAGGAAAACAATGTCATTCATCCGCTCGAAATCAAAAAGAGTGCTGCGCCCGACCGCCGGGAGGTCAAAAAGTACAGTGTAATCGACAAGGCATCCTTGAAGCGTGGAAATGGCGGTATCATCTGTATGTGTGAGGAGCCGATTCCAATCGACGCGGATAACTGCTTTATCCCGAGCAATCTAATCTGAACAATTTCAAGCAGTATTAAGAAAGCATCTCTGCGGAGGTGCTTTTCTTATACCCAAAACCAAAAGAAAGAGGGCAGACCGCACCGCAAAGCAGAGTATCACAGTATCTTCCAATCCTCCAATCAGACACGCTCTATTTTGCCGTTCCGTTTCAGTAATTCCTGAAGCTCCCTGCGGTCGGTGGTGATGAGTTCCTTTTCCAGCTCGCTGCATTTGATCTCAACGGCGACATTATTATTGTTCGTGCTGATAAGGGCGCTGCCGCGCTCAAAGTGCGTGATCTCCATCAGCTCTGCTTCGGACAGATGCAGAATGGAGCCGACGCGCTGGGCTTCCTCATCCTCCAGATTCAAGATCACCTTGGTCTTGGAGTTGTTGATGATGCCCTTGCCGTATTTGCCGTCCTCCAACGCGAAGAAGTCACCCAGATCCTGCGTTGCACAGACGGCCGAGCCGCCGTAGCCGCGGATGATCTTGAAGATCTCCAGCACAAACTCCGCTGCCAGACGGTTGCTGCTGGCGCCGATGAGCTGCCAGCACTCGTCGATGAAGATGGCTTTTTCCTCGGTACGGTTTTCTTTTGCCTTATCCCACACAAAGTCCAACGCCATAAACATGCCGACGGTCAGAAGGTCGCCGGTCAGCTCCGAAATATCTAGAACGATGTATTTGTTATCGAGAGACACGTTCGTCTGCTGGTTGAACGTTTTGGCAGAGCCGCTGACGAGCCGGTTCAGAATGTTTGCCAGCCGCAGCGTAGAGGAAGATTCCTTGAGTACCGCGTACAGATCGCCCAGAATTGGCATCTCGCGGTACCGCTCCGGGTGCTTAGGGTCGCGGAGCGTGTCATTGTCGTGCGTAATGCCTTTTTTGGCATAGGTGCGGATCATGGCTTCGTCGAGAAGCTGCCGCTCCTCGTGATTCATGTCGGGGATCAGCAGGCTGAAAAAGATGTGCAGCCGCTGGATCTTGGCGGCCAGCATAGAGTGCTCGACTGTACTGCCGTCGAGCTGCTCATCGACCGAGCGATCCGTCTGCCGGATTTCCATGACGTTAATGCAGTTGGGGGATGCGGGCGAGATCTGGATGAACGCCCCGCCGATGTTGGAGCAGGCCCGATGAAATTCGTGCCCTTTGAGCGGCGCGACGATAAACACCTGGATACCCTTACGCCGCATCCGCAGCGCCATGAGCTGCATGGTAAAGGTCTTTCCGCTGCCACTCGTGCCGAGAATGGCGATGTTGGCGTTTTTGTAGATACGCGAATCAAAGATGTCCACGATGATGAGAGAATTGTTATGCTTGTTGACGCCGAGCAGGATGCCGTTGTCGTCACACAGCTCATACGCCGTGAACGGATAGCAGCTTGCTGCGCCCAGCGTCAGCACGTTTCGCTTGCTGCGTTCAAAGAGCGATTTATCCAGCTTCACGAGCGGAAAAGACGAGCGGAGCGCCTGTTCCTGACAGAAATTGCAGCTCTGCACGTTCATGTCCTGCGAAATGAGCAGCTTTTTCATCTCCGCACATTTCCAGTCCAGATCATCGGGGGTGTCTGCGGTCACGGTGATGAGCAGATTCAGATAGTAGAAATCCTCATGGTTACTCAGACCGTCTTTCAGGAAATAGCCGCTTCGGATGGCGCTGTCGAGATCGTCAAAGTCTGTATTGGTGTCGCTGGTCTCCTTGATCTTGCTGCGGTTGATGCGAAGCTGCTGGCCGAGCTTGCGGATCATACGATCCTTTGGCTGGCGTGTCAGAAATACGTCGAGGTCAATGCCGTCCCCGGCGTTGACCAGAAGACTCAGCCAGCCCGCGGGAACCTCGGATTTATACCCGTCCGACGGCACCAGCAGATACGCATAGTACGTTCCGTCGATGCAAAGATAGCTGCCATGCGTGAAATCCAGCTGCGAAGGCGCAAAAAAATCACCGACGGGAATCTCGTCGATGGAGCAGCCCGACTTTATATAGTTGGATGTGATATGGGAGATGCGCTGCAAAAACGGAATATCCGTGCTTTCTCTGCGGCAGAGAAATGTATAGAGCATTTCGGCGGCAGCTTCGTCCTCATTCTCATGCTGGACAACGCTGTTGCCGCATTGCCGGAGATAATTTGCCGCCGTCCGCGCCGCTGTTTGCAGTGACGAAATGGCATCCGCTTCTTCACGGTCTTTCTTCGCGCCGGGGAGCGGTTCATATTCCATGATGAGGAAAAACCTGCGTGCGATGGCTTCTCTGGAGCCGAGCTTTTTGAGCAGCTTCAGATAGTCCTCCTGCTGCATCCGGCAGCTTTCGTTCGTCTCCTGCGCCATCTCCCGGCGCACGGTTTCGATATGCCGGTTCATATCTGCGCGCTTGGTGATAACCTTGATTTGAAGCTTCACAGGTGCGATTTTGAGGTAGCTGATGAATGAATACACGATATTCCGCTGCTCTCTTGCGCTGCGAAGCAGAAAATTGATCGGCACGATTTCTAAAATCTTGATAAAACGGTGATCTGTCGTATAGACGATGCCGTTTTCGATTTTCTGGATGGGCACATACGCCGCAAGCGGATTGCCGGGGCGTTCCGCCTGCTTCTTTTGCCGGTAAGCGGTGTCCAGCATCAGGCGGCGTGTGTCCTTTGCAAAACGGATGCGGCTGCCGTCCTTTTTATAGGCGGCGGGCTGCACAGCCGTGCTGGGGCCGGACTTTTTATCCCATGTCGGGAGAATGGACTGCTTTCGGCTGCTTTTGCCGCCGCTTTTGCTCAGGGTTCTGCGGTTGCGGAGGAAACGAAAAAACAGAATGATATAGGAGGAAAGCGGCATCCCCGCGATCCCGATGAGCGCCAGAAGCGCCAGCGGCAGCGAGGTCAGGCAGAGCAGAATGATCCGGACGGTCAGCGTCAGCGAGAGCATCAGGATCGGAAGCCCGGTGCCGACGGCAAGGATGACCGCCTCGACCACATTTCGCGCCTTGAATAAGCCGCCGAAGAACGAACCGCCCTCAATAAAGTTTGGCGGGATCACATAGCTGTCCCGCTGTTCCTGACTCATAGGTTCTCACATCCGATCTTTTCTTTGCGGTGGATTCGGCAGCTTCTGCACGATCTTTTCATGATAGGCGATCTTGCCGTCCTCCGTTTGATAGGGCTTTCGTTCTACAGTGTCCGCTGCGTACTGCTTATACCATGCGGCGTCGTCCGCGGAGTAGACCTTGCTGTAATCGCCCTTCGGCTTGGCGTACTGGTCGGCATGGTACATACAGAAATCAATGCCGCCCGGGTGCTGCGGTGTGAACTCGCGCCCTGTGATACGGCCGCCGCCGATCTCCACGTCCTGATAGCGCGGGATGTTGGTTGCGTGTTCGCCGAGCGCTGTGAAGCCCATATAGGACATCAGAGAGCGCGTCGCGGTCTCGCCGGTGATGGAGCCGGTCGTGCGGTAATCGCCCTTGGCGACCGTGCCGATCACATCGTTGGCAAACGCGCCGCCCTGATAGAGTGATTTCGCGAACAGCGTTCCGCCGAAGCTGCGGAACTGCGTCGGTGCGGACGGGATCGGCGCAGGCCGGGCGGCAGGTGCTTCATTTGCCGGGGCAGAAGCGGGCGCAGCAGATGGTGTTCTGCTGTGCAGGAATCTGCCGGGGCGCTCCTGCGCCTGAACAGTCCGCTCTGCAATGGTGGTTTTGGAAAGTCCATTGCGGACGGAGAAGAACTGTTTGTCGGATTGCACAGTATGCTGTCGGGATTGCGATTCCACCTGTCCGAAAGTGGAGCTTTGCGTCTCCTGCTGGGTATGCTGCGCCTGCTCACGCTGCGTGACACCGATCTGCTCCTGCTGCAAGGCGGACTGCATGACCTGCGACTGTTCCGTTCTGGCCTCCTCGCTGCTTGCATCAAATTCATCCGACTGCACCACAGTGCCGACAAACTCGCCCTGTTCCGACTGGAACGCCAGATGCGATGCCTGCTGATCCTCCGTATGCAGCGCCGCGTGGAACTGCTGCTCCTGCGCGGATTGTGTATCCTGATGCAGCTGGCTGGCATCCATGGAATGCTGGGATTCATGGAGCACTTGTTGGGACTTTTCACGCTGTTCCGAGTTTACGGCGCGGGAAGAAACCGTCTGCTGATTCTGGTCAAGTTGGCTGGTATTCTGCCGCTGCTGCTCAGAAGCCGTCTGCGAACCGGAATGGGTATCGCTGCTCGCGTGTGTCCGGCTGACAGTTGCCTCGGCCTGCTGCGGCTGGACGATGTTCTTCTCAGCAGTTGCTGTACGCACCGCATCGCTTGCGATTTTGCGGCTTGCCATTCCGACCAGACCGCCGCTGAAAAAGCCTGCCGCAGCCGCGCTTCCACTGCCGGATTTCCCGGATGCAGGAGCAGAACCGTGACGGCTGCGGCTGCCCAATGCGCTGCCGACCGCGCTGGTCGCGGTGTTGATGGCGCGCATGGCGATCATTGCTTCTGAGAGCATGGAGCCGCCGGTATGCCCGACGTTCAGGCCAAGGCTGGACAAGAAGCTGTCGATCTTCTGCGACACTTTCAAAAAGGCAATGGCGCACAGGAACCACACCAGCACGTTGCCGGAGACGGCTTCCTTGCCCGAAGCACTGACTGCAGATTCTACGTCACTTTCCGAAATGGCGAACGCGCTAGTTGACATAACTGCAACGAGGACGAGAATCAGCAGACAGTTCAAAAAGAATCGTTTTCTCATGGATACTCCTTATAGGGACAAAGGATTTGCGATAAACGTGCCGACCATGCTGGTAAACAGCCGCAGGCACCATGCGTTCATGAGCAGCAGAAACACCTGCCCACCCAGCATCCGGCACCATGCCTTGAAGATGTTTGCTGTGGACTGAGAGCCGCCCATCGAGAACGCGACCGGCGCGGTGTAAACAAGAACGCCGAGCAGGATATACCGCTCGGCGGCTTCAAAGAGCAGCTTCAGATAGTTCCACGCCAGCAGCACAACGATGATGAGCACGATCAGCGTGACCGCTCCGTTTGCGCAGGCGCCGATGATGACCAGCATGACGGAATTGAAATCCGCAAAGCTGAGCGGCGGCAGCTCGGATGATAAGATCCAGTCATACGGCGTGCCGCCGATCTTCAGGACGATCTCGACGATGCTTTTCGCGCAGTATGTGAGCGTGATGAAGATGATCGCGCGAAAGGTCAGCTTGACCGGGTGTTCCGCTTCAAAGCCGGCGCCCAGCCAGTAATTCTTAAACAGGTTCCAGACCCACATCAATAAAATCAGGCCAATGCCGATGGCGGTAAAAATATCGTACATCGTCTCGGCTGCCGGGAAGTAGCGCAGAAACGTGTCCATCCCGCAGCCGAGCGCACCGAGTACCGACGTGTTGATGAGGTCCAGACCGTGCATGATCTGTCCAGAGATCCATTCGACAACGCCGTCAAGAATCCCCATGCTTTATGCCGTCCACTGACCGCCGGAGAAGAACGGCGTGACGTAGGCCATAATAAAGCTGAGACCGTTCAGGATCGCCCAGGTGATCGCGATGCGTTTGAGCCATGCACGCGATTCCTCGACCGTCCGGCCGCTGCGGGAGAAATTCATCATCAGCAGTGCGACGGACGCGGTGACGATGGCAGCGATGGTGGAGATGAGAAGAATTTGCTGATAGACGTCCTTCATGATCTCCGTCGCCTTTTCCCAGATTGTCGTGGCCGAAGCCGGCTGGATCAGAAGCGGCAGAATGCTGACGCCGAGCCATGCAGCATAGAGCCAGCGCCCCGGACTTTTCCTCGGCGGCGGAAGCTGCGGCAGGTTGTTGGATGTGTTCAAAGATGCTCCTCCTTTTCTTTTCCCGATGCAAAAAGCAGACGCCCAGTACAGGCGTCTGCTCGCAACAAGATTCAGTTTTTATATGCTTTTGAGCATCTTCAGTATAGCATATCCGGATTTGCGCCGAAAGAGCAAAACCGTGCCAATGTTGTGTCAATACTGTGGCGTGTTTTCATTATTGGCGGTCACAGCAAGTTACAGGCAAGTTAAACTCCTTCGTCGTTTGGATGTTTTGCTCCTGCTTTCGTCCCGTATCTTGTGTTTTTGCGCTCAAAACATATCAGGCCGTTTCCTCAAGCAAAT